>JAABUL010004944.1_pt1 | contig 17185 bp, 1 predicted proteins | sample 5559151 | NCBI WGS metagenome assembly JAABUL01 (sample SAMN10711876, study PRJNA513368) | rock metagenome | isolation source: Antarctica rocks | place: Antarctica: Victoria Land, Pudding Butte sud | reverse complement strand
AAACATTATCTTCGCGTCTACGTCAACTACATGCAAAATAACTAAGTCAAATAATTTCTAAGCGTCGAATTCGTCGTTAACAACGTCCCTTCGTTCACAACTCTTGTTTTATTTTTCTTGATCAATTTGAACCAAAATCTACGTCTAGGCTTTAAGTTTTTAAAACTCTTGTTTCTTGATTTTACGACTTAGACTCGAACTTAATTAATTAATGTCAAAAGTTTCACTTAGAAGATAAAGAAACTTACGTAGCATTTACGCGATAAAATGCTTGTCGCTCAAGCTATCTATAAGTTTAATGTCAATCGCTTTTGTTGTTCTTGTTTTAGATACTTCGTAGATGACGAAGTTTGACTCAATGTTAAAAATCTTAATATCGTTCGTTTTGCAATCAAATTAAACGATCGTCACATTAACTTTTTTAAGATGAAGCGCATCTTTAAAAGAAATTCTCTAGTTATAGAGTTCGAGCTTCTTACGTTTATAAAAGTTTATCTCGTCTTTTATGCTACTCTTGTTAATTAGATTGTTATCAATTCTCTTCTTAAATAACGTTAGAAATCTCGTGAATCTATTGTTGTCAAAAATGACGAAAGATCTTGATATGTTAATAGCATTTTGAACTTCAAACGTAATAAACAATTTAACTTTATCTTGCTTAAGTACTACGTCAACTAAGAAGATCATTTCTCTACTTAAGAATCTTTTAATTTTTTAAACAATTGTTAACAAGCTTTCAATAAGTATTATTTAGTCAACTTTATTGTCGAGGAACTACATATAATATCTTGTGTCATTTCTAATTGTTAATGTTAAGAAGAATAGACAATGTCTTCAATCTCGCTCAAATCTCGCTCAAATCTTGCCCAAATAATAGAGATCTTTCTATTTCGTCTCGATAGTGTTTCGTCACTTTAAACGCATCTAGTTTTGACTAAGTTAATCTAATCTCGCCTAGATCTTGCTTAAATGACAAAGATCTTTTCGCTTCATTTTATCTAATTTAATGAATCTAAATATTAAGTCTCGCTTAAATTTTGCTCAAGTGATAAAGATCTTTTTCTTTTGTCTTAATAAATGCTTCGTCATTTCAAACGCGTTTAGTCTTAACTAAGTTAGTTTAATCTCGCCCAAATCTTGCCTAAGTAACAAAGATCTTCTCGCTTCATTTTATCTAATTCAATGAATCTAGATATTAAGTCTCGCTTAAATCTTGCTTAGATAACAAAGATCTTTCTATTTCGTCTCGATAGTATATCGTCACTTCAAACGCGTTTAGTCTTGGCTTAATTAGTTTAATCTCGCCTAATCTCGCTCAAATCTTGTCTAGATAATAGAGATCTTTTCTCTTTATCTTGTCTAAATTATTGAATCTAGATATTTTGTTTCGTCTTCGTCGTTTCTTGTTTCAACTTAGTTCAATGAATCTAGTTATCTCGTTTTGTTTCATCTTGCTTCTTGAAATGTTTTCGACCCTCGATTCTTTAATTTCTCGATAGTTCGTCATATTGTTTTGATCGCTTCGTAGAAGCTTTGCCTTGTAGAAAGAAGCTATTGTTATAATGTTAGGTTAGCAATTCGTCAACTACGTTTGTCAATTAAACAATCTTTCGTCTTAATCTCGTCTAATTTTTTGAGTTCGACCTTAATTAAATTTGGGTCAAACTAGGTTAGATTTGAGCCAAACTAGACTAGATTTGAGTCAATCCTTGCTAGGCATGAAGCTTGCAATCTTATATAGTTAGCGTTGTCTCATTTCTCTCTTTTCTCTTTTGTCTTTCGTTCTATATATTAAATCTAGTATAAATCTAAGTTCCACCTAGTGTCTAATCTAGATACCTCTTTGATAGAGGTTTCGAACCTAGTCCCTAACATTTAATTTGTCTCTTAATTTGTCTTTTTTAATAATTTAATCAAGATCTTAGTAATACGTAATTAAGATATCAAAATAGCGCAAATAAAGAAGAAAATATTTATAACTTGTTAGCTACGTTCGAAGCTATAACAATAAAATAATCTATTTTGTAGCAATTTCTTTGCAACAAATTTTTAATATATTAATTGTATAATCTTTCGAATAAAATATATAATTTATTGTTTTTTTGCTTTTTAACGTTAACAATACTTAACTTTACAATATAAAATATAATTGTTTTATTAAGAATTGTTAAAAAATTATATTAGCAATAGAATCTAAATCAAGTTTGTTAATTAGCATTAAAAAAAATTAATTTTATTTTATTTTTTTGTATTTGTTGTATAATTAAGACAATATTATTTAAATTGTAATTTATAGTAAAATAAACAAACTAAATAGCTTTCTTTTTAATTTACTATTGTAAAAAGATGTTACAATATAAAGAAAAGCTAAAAAATACTTACAATTTATATAGTATTTTTTGTTGCGTTAACGCGTCGCTTCTTCGAGATTTTATTGCTAAATATATCTTTTTATAAACTTTTTATTCTAATACTTTTGTCTATTAATAAATAATTTTATACGTAAAAATAATAAAACAATAAAAAAAAAAAAAAAACTAAGATAAATAAAAGTAAATAGCAAACAAGTCTTTGTTAACTTTTTAAAAATTCTAATTTTAAAATTAATACAAGAATCGCGCTATATAAGATTTGAAAATTAATAAAGATCTTTAAATATTATTGTTAATTGTCGAAAATAAAAACTAGAATTATGTACGTCTTATATAATTGTTTTTGCTCTATATTATATTAGTTCAACAATAGAATAATTATAATTCTCTCTTTTTGAACTAAGAAAAGTATTAAATAATTGATCGAAATTTAATAGCAAAAATATATTGGCAATTCCGGAAAAGATGCTTTATATGAGCTATTCTTGCTATCTATTCTCTATAGAGACGACATCGACATTTCTGTTCGTTTCTTCTTGCGCTAACCTAATTAGGAAATTTAAATTATTTATATAAATTAGTATTATTTTATACTTAGTTCGAAATCTTTTAGCCTAATTAGGCTAGTACTAGGGACGTAATAAATTATCGAAAATAGAATTTCTTAATTTTATTAATAGATTGGCGCTTATAGACGCGAATTTATTTATAGAATCGAAAAATCCTAATTTTGGTAATTTATTACGTCCTTAGTACTAGCCTAATTGGGCTAAAAAATTTCGAACTAAGTATGAAACAATACTAGTTTATATAAATAATTTAAATTTCCTAATTAGATTAGCGCGAGCAGAAACGAGCAGAAATGTCGATGTCGTCTCTATAGAGAACAGATAGCAGGAATAGCTTATATAAAGCATCTTTTCCGGAATTGCCGAAGTATTTCTTAATAACGTTTCTATATATTTGATACTTATAAACTAAGATACTTTACTAGCACAATTATTATTTCTTATTAGCTTAACATTATAATGCGTTAATAATGTTATTATTTTATACTATAACAAACTTATAAAAATAGAGAAAATTTAAGAGAATTAAAGACTTCTTCTTATAAATAAACGTAAAAGACTTTGTAATATTGTTTTGTATTATTAATATAATAACAAAATTTTATATTGTTATACAATTTAGATAAACAAAAATTTAAATCTTGCGTAATTAACAATGTACAAACAATAAATTATTAAATTTCTTTCTTTAGCAACAAAGAATAAGATAATAATTTTTTTTCGCAACAATTTAAGAACATTGTATTTAAAAATTTAAAAACAAGTTGTTATAATTGCAAAAATCTAAATATGTTATATTAAATTTAACAAAAATTAGATCTAAGTAATTTTAAATATATAAAAATAATATAAAGAAATATAAAGAAATAAAAGATCTAAATTAAGTAATACAATTATTTATAATAGAAGTTAAACAAAAATAAATAACAAAGAAAAATTATGTATTAGAAGTTGTATATAACAAATTGATATTAATAAATTTATATTAAAGTATTTTCTAATAATTTTAGCTAAAAAAGTAATATTTGCTTTTGTATTAAAGACAACAACAACAAATCTTAAACAAAATATAATTCTCTTAAAATTGTAAAATAATACAATATTTAATTTTGCTTTATAATTCTTTGTATATTAATAATAGTGCGAAAGATACAAATATATCGAATATTATAACTTATTATCTATTAAATAAAAAGATAATTTAGTCTAACTTATAACAATTTTGTGCTAAAATATATTTTTGTATTCTATTAAGTATTTTTATATAATTAGTAGTTTGTAGCTTAATTAAGTGTTTATTAAAGTATATATTCTTAAAAAGCTTAATTAATATTAGAAATAAAATATTTGTATTATTTAAATTAAATATCTTCAATATCTTAGTAATTGCTTCTATTGTTTGCAATTTTGTTAATTCTATAACTACTAATATATTTTTTGCAAAAAATATCGATCTTTTGTATATAGTATTTTTCTTAGTTTTTTACAATATATGTTATTTGCAAAAAGTCAAATAAATCGAAATTTGCTTTATTAAGTTTCTAAATTAACACAAAGTTTTAAGCAACAAATAAACAATCTTTCTTAATTAAAAATTAATAGTATTCGATTCTAGTAAAGCTAAAAAATTGCAAAAGGAAATTTATTTAAAAAAAAAAATATTATTTATTGTAATTACTTTTGCGTAGTTGTTGCTTTGTTGCAACAAAAACTATTGCAAAACTTTTACTAAATATTAATTAATTTGTTATTTAAGACTTTTATTGCTAGAAAGTATTACAAAGAATTATCTATATATTTTTTATTATATTTGCAAGAAAATTTAGAATATATTTTGTTTTAAAAGAAGAATTTTTGTTTATTGCGTTTAATTTATTGTTACGTTAACAATAAGCAATAACTTGTATTAAAGCACTAAATATTTAACCATTAATTAGTAAAGTAATGTGCAAACAAAGTTAAATTAAATAAATTAGTATCTTCTCTATTGTTTGAACTTTTGTTTAACAAATTTTGTTTTAATTGATTGCAATAGATTTGAACATAATTGTTATATTCGAATTTCTTAAATTGCAAAACATTACTAGAGAGACAATTTTAATATTTAAGAAAATACAAGATATAAAACTTAATCGAAAAGATTTAAAAATACAAAAATTAAAAAATATATAAATTTGCAAAATATAAGATGCTATAAAGCAACTTCGATTGTTTTGCAATTAATTATAGTTTATTTTTATTTTGACGCAAAAATAAAGTTTTAAGATTTTTAACAAATTAAAAAAGAATATTATTTTACAAACGCTTTAATAAAAGACAATTATTAAAAATATTATAATTTGAGCTTTATTTCGACGTCGAAACAAAGTTTAAAATTAATATTATTTAAGAATTAGCATCTTAATAGTACAATTAATTTTAATTTATACAATATGCGTTTTTGCAAACTCTAATTGTAATATTAAATTAATTAATCGCTTCTTTAATTGTTATAGTGCTAGACAATTTTATTCGAACAAAAATAATTTGTTTCGAATTATAATATAATTAAAACTTTGCGTATTGTTTTAGTAAAAAAACAAGCAAATATATCTAGTAAAAACAAGTACTAAAAACTAGAATTAAAGAATAAAAATTTCAAAATTAAAACAATTTAGATCAAAGAATAAAATATATTATAAATTCGATTTAATATAAATTACTTGTAACAATATTTTTAAATAAAAGTATACAATATTAAAATATAAATTATGCAACTTCTATTATATTTGCCCAAATTTATACTATTTAATCTAGACTTTTTATATTTTTTGCTCTCTAGTTCTTTGTTTTTGCTCTCTTAATATTTGCTTTTTTATTTAAATTCTTTTCTCTCTTTTACAATTGTTTTTCATTGAAGAATATTTGTAACGTTTTTATACTTTTTTTTAAATTGTTTAAATTTAAATTTATTTTTTTGTTTGTTATTTTCGATAACTTAGTTTTAACTTTAAGAAAAAAGAATTATATAAATATAATAGTGTTAACAAAGAAAATATCGTCTATAATATATTAATAGTATTTATATTAATAGCAACAAGACTTTTTACTTAACAAGAAACTCTTTAAGATAAATACTAGACATATTAGTTTTGATGTCTTTTGTATAGAGAGTATCTAATTTATTATTGTTTTTATACTTAATTTTATTAATTGCTAATTGCTAAGCTTAAACGCTAATTGTCTTCTTAATAATAATTTGAAGACTATATTAACAAAAAATTTAAAACAAATTTTGTTTGTTAATAACAACAATAATAGTTTACTTGAATTTATTTTATTGCAATCGATATATAATTTTGCTTATATTATAAATGTTGTGCTTTGTAGCAATTTTAATTAATATAATAAGTTTCTTTTCGACTTATTGCAATAAAAGAGTATTAAATAAACTAAAATAATACAAAGAGAAACTTATATTTTATAAAGCTTTCTTTATTGCATTAATAAATTTGTTGCGTTTTAACATAATTGCACTCTTAATTTTTTTAATTTATAAATTTGCTATTATAGATATTCTAAGCTAGATCGAAAATATATACAACAATATAAAAAATATAAAAATACTAAAAAAAGAAGATAAGTAGACAAAGTTGTTAAATCTTTGTTAATATTCTTAAATCTTAACTTTAAAATTTGTTTATTAATTGCGTTTGCAAGTTTGAAAATTATTGTTAATTTTTAATTTTTAAATATTAAATTTATTCTTTATATGCGTTTTTTGTTTATTTATATTTTATATTAAGATTAACTAGACAATAAAATACTTATAATTCTCTTATATATAATTAAAAAAAGCAATAGTTAACTAACTAATATATAATAGCTAGAAAGCTCTTTGAAAACATATATTGTATATTTGATACTTTATATATTAAATTTTTATATTAGAACAATTATTATCTTTTACAATCTCGAAGATATAACAATATTAATAAAAAAAATGTCTTAAATCGATAATTTATTGTAGATATATAAAAAGACGAAAGAAAAATTAATAGAATTAGATATCGATTTTTTATAAATTAGCGTTAAAGATTTTAAAGCATTTTTTCGCATAAAAAATAATAACAAAATTCTATATTATTAGAAAATAAAAATTTAAACCAATAAAAATCTTGCATAATTGACAACTTATTAGCAATAAATCTTTTTATTCTTGTCTTTAATTACAATAAACAAAATAATAGAACTTCTTTTTATTATAATTTAAGAAGATCGCATTTAAGATTAGATTATTGTAACAACAAGAATTTAAACGCGCTATATAAGTATTAATAGAAATTAAATACTTGTAGTCTTAAAATTGTAAAAAAAGTATAAGTTACAAGAACTAATTGTATTAAAGTAGAATATCTAAATTGAAAAAAACAATTATTTATAATAGAAGTTAATCGAATATAGATAACAAAGAAGCAAACAATTAAATTTTATAAAATAAAAAAAAGAATCTAAAAACAATAAGTTTGAAACACAAATACTCTACAATAGTTTCGACAAAATTTTTATATATGTTTTGCATATTAATAACAATATAGAAATAAAGTTGCAAATTAATAACAATAATTAAACAATAATTAATATTTATATTGTTATCAATTTTTTTGAAATAAGAACTACGAATAAGAATATAAAAACAATATATTTGCGAATTTCTAAAATATACTATTTGTTTGTTAACAAAGTTAAAATTAATTAAAAAAAAACTTTTCTAAATATTAATTTGCAACTTTTCGACTTGTTTTATACAATTAACAAGCAATAAAATCGACAAAATAATAATGTCTTTAATTTTTTTTTAAGAATCGACAAGATGCAACAAAAGAAATTTAAAAATATAGAGAACGTTAATTCGCAATTTTTAAACGCGATTTGAAAAATTAGTTAACTACAAGCTTAAGCAAATATTAGAGTTTTTAATTGTTTAATAATTTAAGACGTAAATAGTATTTTTTTATTGTTTTTTCTTTTAAGTATTAACAATCTAATGCAAAGTAGAACTTGTTAACAAGATTAAATAGTCTCTCTTTAATAAATCTAAAAAAGTATTAGAACTTAATTAAACAAAATAACAAAATCTTATTTGCAACAAAATCGATTCGAACAAAACAAAAAACGCTTGTTTTTGCATATAAAATAATTGAGTCAAGAAATCAAAAATATATATTTGCAAATAAATAACGCAAATTAAAGCAATTAAGAATCGAGTTAAATATTAAATTAAAGATAAACGCAAGACTTTAAATTACAAGTTGCTTTGTTTAATTAAAGATAAAACTTATACATTATTCGACAAAATAATAGTGTTTAAGATCGAACGCGCAAGCAAGAAGAGAAACTAAAATAGACTTTGTTTCTAAAATAACAATAAGAAAAATAGAAATAAAAATATTGTTAAAAATATAAATACTTTAAATAATAACAAATACGAAGACAACAACACAATATAAGTTTCTTTTAACAAATAATAGTTTTAGATCAATCAAAAAGACAAAAGATAAATATATAGATATAAAAGATATATTAGTATAATATTATTTAATTGATTGATAGTCTTTTATAGAACAAGTTCTAGCTCGTAGAACAATTAAGAACTTTAAAATTATAATTATTTAAAATAATTTTGTTATATCTAATATCAAATAATAGATAGTATTGATTTATAGTATTTTTGCAATTTAGATTTTAATAAACGTTAAACAATACTATTGATATTACTACTTTAACTATACTCTTTTTTGTTGTTGTTAAATGCTTGCTCAAACTACTTAATTAATAATTTCGACTAACTTAATTATTTTAAAGATATAGAGAATATAGATTAAACGCATATAAACAAATATATATATATATACGCAAAATTACTTTTTAATACTGTCTTTTTAAACACTTGCTTATAATAGTTTATCAATTAGAAATTCGATTATTAATAAAGATAGCTTTTGATAGTTATTTCTAGTTTACGTTCTTAGTTTGTTCTTTTTAATCTTAACAATTACAACAAATCTAAGCAACTTTGTTGTCTACTTATAACGTTTAAGATTTTTGTTAAAGATAAAGTTCTCGAAATATATTAAAGATTAACAACGTTTGTCTACTTTTCGAATATAATTAATTATTCAAATATTTATAATATGTAGTCTAGAATAGAACTTACTTTTTGTTATTAGTAGATCGATAGTTTAGTATACAAGTTTGTTAAAGATTGCAAGCAACAACTTGTTTATCAATAAATTAATATAGATATCTAGCGAAATTGTAATCGAATTAACAAATAACAATATTATATATTATTAAAAGACTACAAAAGATAATATAATATTTTGTTTTTGTATTTTTGATTATTAAATTAAAAAATAATAGAAAATATCTAACTTTGTTTGCGTTTTATTTAAGCTTTTATTAAGTATATTTATAAAATTTATAAATTGTTAACTTAAGCAATAAAGATCTTCTAGAAAAAAAATAACAAAGTAATTTATTTTAATATATTTTTATATTTGCTATTTAATAGTTACTCTCGAATTGAAAAGCATTACAAGTTAATTTTTTTATTTAAAAGATAAAATCAACAATATAATTTATAAATTTGCAAAATAAGAAACAAGATTTTAATTAATAATCTTATTTAATTAAAAGCAAATATTAATAAATCTATAAGTCGCAAAAATAGTTGTATAACAAAGATATAAACGTTACTCTTAAGTAAAGAATGCGTCTAATTAAATCGCTTAATAAATAACAATATTAAAGTAAGTAAATTGGATTTAAGCGACATAAATATTGCGCAATATATATTTAGTCGAAATTTAGAAACTAAGTTATTAGCACAACTTAATACAAAAAGCAAATTTTATTCTTTTTAACTTTTACAAGCTTGTTTTTTACAATAATTGTACTTTTTGAGCGTTTCTTTATAATAAAAAATAGAGAAGATACTTATTTTTATAGAGTATTACTATTATATCTTTATATTTTGTCGCAATATAAACTAGTTCGATAATATACTTTGAAAGCTATACTAATTATTAGTAAATTTATATCTTTATAGTTAACTTCGTTTAGCAACTTATTGTCTATTTAATTATTTTAGCTTCGAATATTGTTGTAAACAAAACGTAAAAAATTAAGCTACAAATAATATAAATTAAGAAAGAATTATACTTAACTTAATTCGAAGAAGATCGAATAAACAAATTCGATTGCTAAAGAACTACAAATATTAATTGTTAAAAAAACTTTAACTTCGACAACAACAAACTAAACTCTATAAATAGAACAAAACAATTTGTAATTCTTAACACAATATAGTTTGTCAAAAACAAGATCAACTATTTATTAATAAAATTATATATAAATTCGAGATCAATTATAGAGATTTATAAATATAATTTTTATTTAGCTCAAATTTAAGAAGCAAGCTAAGACAAATTTTGTAATAGAGTTTTCGAAAAACAACGCAAAAAATAGCAATATATTTAGACTTCAAATTAATTGCTTCTTTACTAAGCAACTAATAATCAAATATACGCAAAATAGCAAAAATACTAATATATAAATTCTAAATAATTTTTTCCGTTTATAAAGTAGTCTTAATTTGTAATTCGATTAGTTTACAAATACAAAAATTTAATCTAATAACAATATTAAAAATTATATAAAAAGCGAAACTTTAATAGTCGCTATCTAGATACAAGATCTATATATTAATCTATATAATTTCTATACAATTTAGTTAAACAATAACGTTCTTTATTTTTAACTAAATACAAGTTGCGCTCAATTATGCAATTTAGATCTAAATAATATATATATAGTTTAAAATTTAAATTAGAAGCAACAAATGTCAAATTAATATTTAATCAAAGCTTTATCTTAGTATTAAGATAGAGTCTCGATTAAATATCGACTCTTTGTAAGATTGTTTCTATTAAATAAATATTAAGTAATTTGCGCAACAATAGAGAATAGAGTAGTACTATAACAATTATTAGATTGTTAGATGTTTCGCAACTTTTTATATATATTTTGATAATAAGTATTATAGATGCTAATAATTACGCATAACAAATTCTTGATAATAAATATATTATAATAGAAGATAAAGAAAATTCTATCGCTTTAAGTTTTATTGTAACGAAATAGAAACAGGATTCCAATTAGTAGACAACTATAACAATAGAGACTTATCGCGATGTATACATAAATCGCACTATATAGTCTAATAGTATATTAAATAGCTAAGGTTCTAAGATCTAAGTAGAAGAGATCGCATATATATTGCAAATAGATTGCTAATATTGATAACAAATATTCTTAAGTTTATAGTCTAATATTATTTGATTATTTGACTACATACAATCTTCTTTTTTTTAGTAATTGTTTCTTAATTACTAAATCAAGAAACTTTTGTTCTTGTTTATAGAAAAGTTGTAGTAAAAGAATAAAAAAATTGCTTATATTTTTTTAAGATTGTTAGACTAGATTTCTTGTTTCTCTTGTTACTTAAATTAATTGCGTAAAGAATATAATAAATTAGTTTACATAAAGTTTCTTCTAAAGTCAAAAAAATTATTTAATCGAAATTAAGTACTTAACAAAGTCGATTATTGTAAATCTTGTTTATCTTTTAAAGATAATAACGATAGTAATAAACTTTTTTGACGTAAATCTAAAAGATTAATTCGAGAAAAAAATAACAATAATAAAGTAAATTGTTGTTGTTGTGTTTATATTAAACTTTTTAAGACAAAAAATAAATATATAATTTTAGAAGTTATTTCTAGTCTTAAAGTACTTAATTTAAATTGTTAACTTAATTTGATTTATAACATTTTTTCTTAATTTCGAATTAAAATAGCAAAATTTTTTCTTCTTTGCTAGAACAAACAATCGAAAACTTAAACTTTATTATTTTTTTATAGTTAATTAAATAAGAATCTAAATTATTCTAGATATTAAATTAATAAATATTAAGTATCTTAAGATTCTTAAATCTTATAAATTATATTTACAAATATAATTCAAATACTTTACTCTTTATTTTTTAAATCTCTCTTTATATTAATTTTACGTAATATATTGCATATTTTCGAGTTTGCTCTATTAGACAATTAAATTTCTTTGCATCTTCGAACAATATTTTTAACTTTTTTATTATTTTTGTCGAATTCTAGAACATATATTCTATAATTGCATTTTTAATGTTAAATATAAAAGAAAAGTTAAAAACAATTTTAAAACAATAAAATATATTCGTTAAAAATAAATTTAGCAAAGTCAAGTCTCGATAAATTGCAACAATATTATTTCTTGCATTTATTCGAAAATTCTCTAAAGTTTCTTTATCTTTTAATAGAGTTATATAAACAAAAAATATCTTAATTTTTGTATTGATTTTAATTTCTAGCTTGCAGTAAAAAGTTTAAAATTGCGCAATTTAGATATTTTCAAATTGACGAAATATATTTGTTTAACGCAATTTTTATTCTAGTAAATTCTTCTTTATTAATTTAGTTTTTAGTATTCTTTTGTTTTGTTATTCTTTTCTTATTGCTTTTTGCAACTATACATCGATCTTAATATAAAAATTATCTAGCAAATATTTTTTGCAACACAAATTATTTTATGCAACAAAAAAAACAATTAATTACAATTGCTAAAACTCTTAATAAATGTTTTAATTTATATTAAAATCGAAGTAATATTTCGATATTTAATTTTTATGCTTTTTAAAAATTAACAAATATAATATTGTTAACAATCTATATTTATAAGTGTCTTGTAAAAGTATATATATTATATAAGAATCTAGATTTATTTGTATTATTAGTTGCAATATAGAGAACAAATAATTAAGAAATTACTTTTTTTGTCAATTGTTGCTTTTTGTTAATAATATAATATTATTTGCAATTTGTTTTAAAGTTGCGATTATATCTAGTACTTCGAATTAATAATTAGATAAGCAAATCAATTTTAACAAACAATTATTTTATATTAATTTTATTTCGCTAGATTAATATTGTCTATTACTTGAAATTAAATATCAACTTATTAAAAATTGTTAAATAAGAAGATTAGTTCTTTTCTCTTATAAACGTATTGTTTTAAGAGATCTTTAAAAACGAACAAGCAAACGCTAGATTTAAAGTTCAACTTATTTTGTCTTACAAATACTAGAAAATCGTTTTGTTTCTTATAATATTAAATTATTTGTCTCTTAATTTAATTATTAGAAACTCGATTTATTTTTAATAAAAATTCTAGCTTTTTTTAATAAATTATATAGACAATTGATTTTAATATAATTGTAACTAGATCTTTTTTTTGCTTTTTTATCGATATAGCTAGTTCAACTAGTTAAAAGACTTTAATCGATATTGTTAAATAATAGTTAATTTAATATTGCAAATTTATGCTTACTTTTATATATAAATAGTTCTTTGCGTTGTTCTTCTTGTTTGTTAAAATAAAAATAGCTATTATCTTTAAAAAGATTTTTGCAATTTTAATAATTAAAGTACGTAATTTTGTTATGTTAACAACTTTAAATAAACTAAGATTTAAAGAAAATAATCTTAATATTAAATCTTATAATTGTAATAACAAAGAAAAAACTTCTTTAAAAAAATTTAGATTTTAATTTGCTTTTTTCTTGTTTTATCTTTTATAAATTTTGTAATTTTTAGATTTTAACTTTAATTTTAATTTTAAAGTTAACAATTTAAATTCTTTTTATTTGTCGCTTTAAGTTTGCGCTCTCTTTGTATCTTTTGTAAAAAAAGACAAAATTGTTTAAGCTTTTGTTTAACAAATCTTCTTTAACTTTGCGTCTAGAATTCTTATTAATTATATTTTTAAAAATAATCTTTTATTTCAATTTTCAAAAGCTTTTGTTTAATAGACACTATTGTATTCTTGAACTTTTTAACATTTATTTTGTTGTAATTGTCAATTATATAATTAGCAACGTATTTCGATCTTATAGTACAATATTTAAGTCGATTGTATATAGTTCGATTTAATTTTTTTTAAATTCTTTGCAAATCTTAATACTTTTTTGGTATTCACAATATTGTTTTAATAATTAATTAATCTACATTTTTTAACAATATATTTGCAATTTTTAATAATTATAATTTGCAAAGTTAAATTTAATTATTTTGAATTTGTAATCTCTTGTTGTAATTAATTTCTTGTGTTATATTCTTCAATTTTTGTTATAATAGATTACTTATTAGTACTTAAGCGTTCTTGTTAATTGCTTGTTACAAATCTCGCGTTTAATTCTTAATTATTTCTAAGATATTTAGAATTGTGTTTTAGAGATTTTTTAAATATTTTTTTCTTTTATTGCTAGTAGTTTTATTATATTAAAGTAGAATGTTAACTACTTAAATATAAATACAATTCTTAATAATTAAATTGTCTTTCATAGATTAAATAATTGTTTTTTGCAATTTAAATTAAATTTAAGTTTAAGAAGTTTAACGTTGCAACGTTTGTAATTGCTACAATAATGTTTATTAATCTTGCGCTTAAAATAATTTAATTAAGAAAGTTAATTCTTAATTACAAAGAAAATATATTAATATTATTAAATTTTAACTTGTATTTTGTTTAGCAAATATAAGTTATTGTTCTTTACAAAATCTTTTTGTTAATATAAATATTAATTCTTGTTTTTAATCTTAATTTTTTGATAAAGATTAAGAAATTTCTTTTGCAAAAAATTGTTTACGTCTACTATTTTATAATTGTTGTTCTAAATTTGTTATAATACAAACTTAATAAAAAAAGATTTATACAAAAATAATAAATCGAAAAAAAGAATTTTGTAAACAAAGAAGTAAGTTATTAAGTTGTTGTATTTTAATAAATAAAACAATAACTTATTTCAAATATCTAACAAACATAAAACTTCAAATATAAAGAATCTTTACTTATAGACTTAATTGTTGTTTGCAACATTTATATTATTAATTATATAAAAAAATTGTACTAGTATTTATTCGTATATTAATTTGCAAACAAATATAAAATTAATATAATTAGCGTGTAATTTTGCTATCTTTATTGTTAAGAAATACTACGTAAAAAATAATTAAGACTTGTTCTCTATAATTTAAAGAAATTTTTAAAATTCTCAAATTTTGAGTCAAGATTTGCTATTAATACTTTTAGATTGCTTTCTAGTTGTTAATTTTAATTAATTAGAGTAGATAAATAAACGCTAATATTGCTTGTCTACTCTTAATTAATCGAAATTGTTAATATTTCAACCTTTCAATTTTCTTGTTTTTTTACTTGTTTTTTTCGAGTACTCGAAATTATAATATCTTGTAAATTACTCTGCGTAATTAAATTACTTTTTAATGTTTATAAATTAATAAACTCTATATTAAAGCTCTTGCAAGTAAAATAAATATAAAGATCGCAACTTTTTCTTTCTCTCAAAAAAATTCTTATACTTTTGTGTAATTTAAATAATCGTAATAAGATAACAATAATATAATAATTATAAACAATCTTTTGTTGCTTTAATCAAACTAATTTTTTGTCTTTTATATAAAATTATTTTCTATTTTCTTATTTTTGTCTCTCGACTTCGCAAAAATCTAAAGATTTTAATTTCTTTTTACATATCTTTTTAATTAATTTTCTAAATAAATATTTTTAAGTCTTGTGTTATTAATTTCTTTTAAGATATAAAAGTCTTTAATTTTGTTTTCTTTTCTTATTTTGAAAAAGTCTAATTATTGAAAAAATAGTTTTACGTTGTATTTTTTATTAAGCTTAATATTATATAATAAAACAAAGTCTTTAGTTTGAAATAAACTCGTTAACAATTAATAATTATTATTAAAGAGATTTTTGTTTGCTTTTTTGAGACAACAAAGATGCAAAATTGCTTTTTAAATATTTTTATCTTTTTTTTCTAACTATTTTGTTCGCAACATTAATAGATTTGTTGTTAAACAAACTTTTTCTCAATTTATAATATATTAGATTAAATATTTTATTTCGATCGATAACACAACTTTGTATTTGAACTTAAAACAAAACAATATCTTTTTAATAAATTTTTAAATTGTTGTTCTATTAATTTACAATATTGTATACAAATATTGTAATTAATTTGTAAAAGCTTTCTTTGTTAGTTTAAACAAAGTATTAACAATAGATTTATATTCTTTTTTTATTATTTTATTTGCTTGTAAGTAATAAGTCGATATTGTTACTTTCTTAATATTATATCTCTTTAAAAGTTTAGTTGTTATATTAACTCTATTTTTGAATTTGTTGTTTATAATTATCTTCTTAACATATTTATATTAATAAAAATGTTCTCTTATAAAAACTTTACCATAATAAGTGCTTTAAAATTTAAAATTGTCTTATCTTTTACTTATTTTGTTAGATTGTTTTAAGCAATTATTAGATTTACTTTAATAGACGTTTTTGCAATTAATATATAAATATAGTTTACAACAATCTTTTCTTACAAGTTGAAAATATAAGTTAAATATATAATCTTCTTTTACTTGTTAGAAGCTCTTCGTTAATATTTATTGTAATTTGCAATATATTTCTTGCAAAAATTAAATAGATTTTGTTATTAATATTAATTTGCAACGCGTCAATAGATATTTTTTCTTTTTTTATAATTATTTTTGTTATGCAAGCTTTTTACAATTTAATTCTTGTCTTTTGTTTAATTTACTACTTTATATAAAGATATATTTTTGTTTATTTTTCGAAACAAACGCTCTTCTTTTACTAAAAAATAGAGAATATAATTTTTAAATTTGCGAAAATTCTTTTAATTTATATTTGATCTTTGTAGCGAAATTAAATATCGAGCGATTTGTTTAAATTTATCGAAATACTTGTTTTCAAAAATATTTTTGTTCTTTTTTAATATTATTACTTGTGTAAGACAAACGCAAACATAGTTTAACTAATTATTAATAAAATTATTAATATCTTTCTTATTAATTTTGTCAATATTGTTAAACAACTTTTTTGATTTTTTTAAAAGTTTGTTAGTTGTTGTATACTTTCGACTAGATATATATTATATATTAAAGTCGAAAAAACAAATCTAAATTAACTAGCAAGTTATTAAAATATTAAATAGATTTGTCGCAAAGCAATTAAAATAAATTATTAAAATATTTGTCTTAATCTTAATTGTAAATT
>JAABUL010004943.1_pt1 | contig 17188 bp, 6 predicted proteins | sample 5559151 | NCBI WGS metagenome assembly JAABUL01 (sample SAMN10711876, study PRJNA513368) | rock metagenome | isolation source: Antarctica rocks | place: Antarctica: Victoria Land, Pudding Butte sud | reverse complement strand
TTCTTATTCTTGTTGTTAAAATAATTAATATGCTTTGCTTTGTTTTTAAAATAAATTGTTAATTTTAAAAAGTTGTTGTTTATATTTACAAAGCTTATTTGAACACTTTGTTAAAAAGATCGATTTAGTAGAATTTTGTAATCGAATTAAGAAACAACAAAAATAAAAGTATAAATTATTATTTTCTTAATTGATATCTTTGCATCTTTTATTACTTCTTCGAAACAAATACATATTCTCGTAACTTTTACTAATAAAATAAAAATATCTTGTTAAATAACTAGATTAGTTTTGTTTGTAAAGCTCTTATTAATATAATTGATTTTCGCATTACTATTAAATATTGTTTTAACTTTAATATTTTTTAATTGCATTTATGCAATTGAGCAAACAACAAAATATAAAATTCTAAGAGATCTTACTCTCGCAATAATGTTTTCAAAATAAACAATTTTAATAGATTTAGCGTTAATTGATTTTATAATAACAATTATTTCTTTCTCTTTTCTTGTAAGTTTCTAAGATTTTTTTTTTGTTATTATAGTATTAAATTTCTTATTAAAAAAAGAACAAAAAAAAAGCGACTTAAATTAAAACAAAAATTTAAAAAAATCTATTAATTTTATTTTTATTTTCGAAATAAAAATACTTTGAGTTAAAGTTTTAAAATTGATTTGATTCTTTATAGTTTGTAGTATTCTTTTTGAATATTTTGTTTGCTATACATAGTTTGTAGAAATCTTTTGTTTTTTTCTAAATTTAATTTTTTAATACTTGATAACTCTTGAATTAAAGTTAATTATTGCGAAAATATTCTTTATTGTAATGTTTTTTACTTTTGTTTTTATTACTTTTTTTTTTATATATGTTTTTTCTTTTATAACTTTTGTTATCTTTAAATAATTTCTAAATTTAATATTTTTAATCTTGAAGAATCTCTTTTTTTTTTTAATTATTTTTTTAATTATTTTAATCGATTGCTTTATTAAAGACTTTTAAAGCGTTTATTGCTTAAAAGAATTTTGTTTTGATTAAGTTTTTTAAATTTTAACTATTGCTTAATTCGATTTATTTATTTTTATTTTTTAACAAAAAACTAGTATTTAATCTTATTGTTATTATTGTACTTACAAAATTTCGAATACAATTTTGCGTTCTTTATTAAAGACAAATTCTTACAATTTTTTTTTAATTTTCGCATTATTAAGAGATAATTTTATTTCTTTATTTTTAAAATTGTTAAACTTATAACAAATTTTGTTGTTTTCGTTTATATAAATCTTTTTATTTGTTATTAAGATTGTTAACTTTGAACAAACTTATTATTTATATAAATTATAATAAAATAAGTACTTATTTAGTTTTAATTAAAATTAATTGTATTTAGAAACAAATGCAAGTTCTTAATAAATATAAATTGTTTTTTAAGATAAACTTTAAATTGTTATTTAAATTTAAAAAGATACAATATGCAAAATCTCTTATAATTGTGTTGTTATTATTTGTTGAATTATTTAATAAATCTCGCTCTTTATTATTTTGCAAGTATTGTTAATTTTAAAATTTTCAAAAGTTTGTATTAAAATATTTAGAGTTTTGTTAATTTTCGTATTTTCAATTGCGACTACTAGCAATATTAGAAAAACAAAAATTGTTTTTAACGTAATTTCTTTTTTTACAAAATCTTGCTTCTTGCTTATTATATTTATTAATTTATTTATATTGATGTTCGCAATTCGCTAAGCAATTTAATCGCTATTAATACTTATTTCTCGCATAATTGTCTTATTTTTAATTAATTTTATAATCGTCTTGTATAACAATTTAAATATTATAATAATTGCGTTGTTTAAATTGATTTTATGCTTTTGCATTATTTTAGTGCAAATGTTGCAAAAAAGATTCTTTAAATATTACGAGAATCTAATGTATTTATTAACTTGATCAAATTTAACAAACTTCGAGAAAATAACTCTAAATTGTCGACTATATTTATAAATATTATTCGACTTCGTTTTTGACATATCTTTTAAAAACTTTAAAAAAGTACAAAAGTTAATTTTTTAATTTAAATTCTTATTTTTATATTTTTTTTTAACTTATTTATTATTTTAAATTACTTTTTATTTGCTTAGACAACAAAAAACTTAATAAAATTCTCTATAAACTTGTCGCAATATTAAGACAACTTAATAATTTTATATTAAGAAATAACTTTATGCTTATTACAAAGATTCAAAAATTAATTTAGAAAATTAATAACATTAAGTTTATTAAAGTGCGATACTCTTAACGTTTTTAAAAAAGATATAAAGATTACGTAGTAATAAAGTTCTATAATTTTTATAAAATTATTAAGTAAACTTGTTGTTAACGTAAATACGTCGAAGAAAAATTTTGCAATTTTTTTATTATTTTAAGATATTATTTCTAAAAGAATAACTTAATAATAAATAATAAAAGTAACAACTACTAGATTAAAAAGACTAGTAATAATAATTAATTTAAAAAATAATACTTTTAATTTGCAAATTTCTTTCTTTTTTTTACAAAAATATTAAGAGTTTCTCTTTTTAGCTTTGCGTTGTTTTTTTGTTTATTGTTTTTTTATTTTTTTAATCGTTTATAAGTAGACGTTCTTGATCTATTGTTTTTTCTAGTTAATTGTTGATTTATTGTTAACGAATATTTTTGTATTAAAGATTCGCTTTAGTCTCTATTAAAAAGAGAGTTCAAATAACGCTTTCGCTTTTAAGCAAATAAATTAATTATATTGTTAAGAAGCTTCTTTCAATAACATTATTATAGTTAGCGAACAATTTATTGTTTTAAAAGTAAATATTAGTTGCAATTTTAATAAGACGTTTTGATCTTTAGATTTACGACTTTTATTGTTATTTTTAATGCTTTAACTTTGTCTTTTCTTTTTTTGCTTTTTAATTTAATGATATTTTGATTTCTAAATTGTTAATTTTGTGTTCTTAATTTTTAAAGTTTCTAATTTTAATAATTCGTTAAAGTTAACTTGTCTCTTATATTCTTTTTTTTGTGTTTTTAAGTTTTTGAATTTTTGAATTTTTAAGATTGTTTTTAAAGATACGTCGATAACTTGTTGTTTTAATGTTTGTTATTATAATTAAATTTTCGTGTTAAGCTTTAATGTAACGAGATAAAGATAAAATTCTAATTAGTAGACAATTATAACAATAGAGACTTATCGCGATATATGCATAAATCGCACTATATAATTTAATAATGTATTAAGTAGCTAAGATTCTAAGATTTAAGTGAAAGAGATTACATATGTATTGCAAATAGATCGCTAGTATTAATAACAAACATTCTTAAATCTATAGTCTAATATTACCTGGTTATCTAGCTACAATACTTATAAAGAAAACAATAAAAAAGCTTAAAATTATATTTAATTTATATAATAGAGTTTTGTTTGTTAAAATCGAATTTAATTCTAGTATTATTAACAACAAGTTATATAACAATTAGCAACTAGATTTTTATATTAAAATTTAGTTAAATTAAATTTATTTGCTCTTTAATAACTACTATATTAAAACAATATTATTTATTAATATTAAAATCTTTAATAAAGTCTTTGTTAATAAAAAGTTTATTAAGTTTTATAAACTTTCTATTATATTATTTTAAAATTCTATTAAATTATATCTAGTTAATAACAAAATTTATCTCTAATATTATTTATATTGTTTAAATTATTGTTAATTTTAGCAAATATATTAATATCTTATAGTATTTAATAATTAAATTAAAATAATTTGCAATTATTTTTAATATATTTTAAATAAAAGAGTATAATATATAAATTAAATATAATATTTAATTTTTCGAATTTAATTTTAATTACTATATAGAGTACTATTTGTTAAATTAACAATTGTTAGAAATCTTTAGCAATTAATATAAGCAATTAAAATATTTGTTTTTAAAATCTTTTAATAAAGTTAATATCTATTAAATAAGTATCTCTATATTTTTAAAACTTGTTATTAAAGAAAACTACAAAACAATTGTAATACTGCTTAAATATTTTGCTATACTAAATTAATTAAAAAAAAATAACAAATATTTAGTTTGTGCTGCAAACAACAATATTATTATAGATATTATAACTATTACTTTCGATAATTACAACAAATTCTATATTAAACTTAAACAATTTTTTTTAAATATAAAACAATTTAAAAAGCAAATATATTTAAAATTTAAATAATAAATTAAGTTTTTTAACTTGCAAAAAATTAATAAGTTGTTACTTAATAGAAGTATTAATTATACTATTAATCTTATTCTAGAAACAACTTTTTTAACTAAAAAAGTCTACAAAATATTTTGTTAAAAAAAAGAATTATTAGAGTCTATCTAGATAATATAAAAATTAAAAATTAAATTTGCAATAATATCTTATAATATATTGTTTCTATTCTTATAGTTAAAAAATCTAATAGAGATTTGCGTATTTATATTGAAAGATATAACAAACAATATAGTAGATTATTAGTATTCTAGAGAATAATTATATACAAAGAGCAAAGACTGCAGAATATATTGTAGTTTCTAAGCTAATCTTAATTGAGTCTAGCTTATTTGAATCAAATTAATTTAGATCTATATTAGCTTGCTAAACAAATTAATTAGAATTAGATAAACAACTCTTTAAACTATCTATTTAATACTATTTTAATCTATAGACTTCAAATATATTGCTATTGTATTGCGCAATACTTTTACTCGATAATAATATATTTGTTAGTTTTTACTAATTTTTTGATCTATTAATTTAAATTGTCTAATAAAGATTTTAAATTTATTTCTAAACAATAGTTTTGTTAGTCTATTTGCTATTATATTTGTATTTCGAACAAAACTAATACAAATGCAATTATTTCTACAAAGATCTTTAATATAATAAAATATTATATTAATATATTTTGATCTATTATTAATATAAACGTTTTTAATAAGTGCTAGAGTTGCTTAATTGTTGTTTATTAGTTGTATAGAAGATACAGATTTGTATATTTTGTTTTCAACAATATCTATACAATTCAATAAATCTTTAAAATATTTTGTATAATTAGTATCTTTTAGAATTTGTATAATCTATAGATTCTCTCTAATATATATAGATAAAATTATATGTTTAATTTTAATAGTAAATATTGTTATTAATTTTTGCTTGCATAATATCTATACAATCGATTCTTTATCTATTATAAATATATATTTAAGAATTAATTTTCGATTTAATTTATTAGATACGTAGTCTGAGTCAAAGTATATTACTAAATATAAATTTCTACTATTGCTATATATTAGTTTTTTGTTAACAATAGAACAAAGATATTAAAGCAATATTTTTAAAATCTAATTATAATATTTTGTCAAATTAACAAAATATTAACTTAGATATTTTATTGCAAAAACAATATCTAAATAAGTATAAATAGCTATATATATAATGCTTTCGATTATATATTAATAATCTTTTTAATTAATTTATTTGTTTTTTAATTTAATAGATCGAAAAGAATTGTATTTATTTATAGACAATTAGACTAATCGTTCGGTTCCAATAGTTGGAACCGAATTGCATAAATTATGAAAATACTAACTATATCAGGTTAAAACTTGGCCTAATTAGATATAACTTTCGGATCGGATTATAGATTTTGGGGAAAAACCGATCCGAACGATCAGTCTATAGACAATTTAGTTAAACTATTTTTGTTAATAGATATTTGCAATCTATTAAGTATCTTGTTAATATAATAGAATTAATTTATATATAAAGTTTTGATTTTTCGATTATAAATAATTCTAATATTAAGAATTCTTTTTATTTCTCTTAGATTCTTTATTTTAAATATTTTTTGAAACTTGCGTTTAAATTAATTAATATTACTTATTAATTGTATAGTAATAGCAATATTGTTAATATAAAACAAAAATATAATATATTGTTTAAAATACAACAAGAAACAAAAATTAATATTGTATTGTTTAAAATCTAGTTTAACAAATTCTTTAATATAATACTTATATTAATTGCAAGTAGTTTGTTTTAAATTATAAAAATTTTAAAAAATATACAAATATTGTTCTAAAAAATATATTTACTTTAGATAGAGATATTATATAGATTTTTTTTTTAAAAAAAAATTTAGTAAAAATATTGTTAATATTTATCTAATAGTATTTTAGATTTTTTAGTATAACAATAACAAAAAATATTTGTAAAATATTAAATTTAACAATCGAAACAAAAATATCTTTATAATTAATTTCGAAGACTTCTATAAAATCTTTTGCAATTAATTTTGCTTTAAATTTCTCTAGTATTCTATCTATATATATTTTTATTTTAAATATTTATTTGTTTGTTACAATATTAATATTTCGAAAAAAAGTAACAATCTTCTATATACTATTAGTAACAAAAGCAAGTAATTTTTTTTGTATAGTATCTTTTTATAGCTTTTCTTAAACAAAATTGTTTACAAAATTATTTTATATCTTTAATATAAATATAACAAGTTTGTTAATATTATTATTTTTTTATCAATAATTGCAAAGTTGTACTTCGAATTTATAATTTTATTAATTATATTTTAAATTATAAAAACTACTATAGCGCAAACAATTTTGTTTTAATATTTTTTTAAATTTTCTATATTATTATCAATTTGTTTTCTTTTTAAAATAGTAATATATAGAAATATCTATATATAATATTTAGATAAAACAAGATTATTTAAAGTTATTTTAGAAAAATTTAAAACAATTTAAATAAAATCTAAATTATTCTAAATAAGATTTAAATTAATATAGACAAAATCTAAATTAGTATAAACAAAATTTAAATTAATACAAGTAAGATCTAAGTTAGTATAAACAAAATCTAAGTTAATATAAACAAAATCTAAATTAGATTTATTTCTAATTGTATTTTTGCAAAATCTATTTATTAATTATTTTTTTAACAAAATATTAATAGTCTTAATATGTATTTTAAAATCAATATATTCTTTTTTTTTGTTCTTGATATATTTAACAATATTATATCTAATAATCTTATTTAAGTCTAATATTTATATTTTAATAAATATATTTGTTTTGTTAATATATTTAAGAAACACTTTTATTTGTTTTTTATCTATAAATTAATTTTTTTTGTTTTTGACAAAAAGAGATTTAAAATCTATATAAAAATAGTATTTGCAATTCTATATATATAAATAATCAATAAATAGTTTAATATTAATAAATATTTCTATAAAAATAATAAGTTTATTGTTAATAAGCAATTTAATTGCTATATAATTTTGTAAATATATATTTGTTTATATAGTTTCTAATTAAAATTTAATAGAAAGCTTTATCTATAAAGTAGCTACTATCTCTTTAGATAAAGCTACGTAGTTAAACAAGTCAAGTTAGATAGCACGTGTAATAGTAATAATAGCATTTGTAATAAAACTAATTGCTAAGAAACGCAAATGCGAGAAAAATCTCGCTCTCTATAAGACGCTTTTTCGTTTGTTATTAAAAGAGACAATGCGCAAATAATATTTGTTAATCTAATACTAGTTTTGCGTAGATCTAGTTCGTGCGACTTTTTGTCAAACACGTATTAACATATATTAGATACGCTATTGCAAAGTAAATCTAGCATTGTAAGACACACTTTATAGTTATATTTTCTCTTAAAATTTTAATTTTTAAAATCTATATTATTGGTTTTAGTTGCAATATAATTTTTAATTTGTTATTGTAACAACAATTACAAAGTTGCGTATATCGCAATATAGACGTGCGAAATTTTATTTCGCAATTATTTGCTATTTAATAACAATAAATAGAAGCAAATATTTAAAATAATTTTTCGCATCTTATAAATAATAAGAAAGCAATAAATATTTGCGATAATATATTTACAAAATAGATATACAATTTTGTAAATATGCGAAATTTTATTTCGCAATTATCTTTAATAACAATAAGATAAAAGCAAAGATTCAAAATAGTTTCTCGCATTTTGTAAATAATAAAAAAGTAATAAATATTTGCAATAACATATTTACAATTATTACTTTTGTTTATTTTAATAATTGTAGATTTATCTTTTTAATAAAATTGCTTTTGACAAATATCAAATAGATAATAATAATTTTTTTTTTTATAATGCGTAGATGCGTTGCTATTGTTCTTAGATGCAACGTAATAATATAAATATTATTATTATTATTTTGCTTTCTTGCTTCTTACATTACTTCGCAAAATAATTTCGTAAATATAATTGCTTTTATTTTTGCGTTTGTTTGCAAACTATAAAAACATTTAATTATTACAATACTTAATTTAAATTAGCGCAATTAACATTGCAATCTTTAAGTTTGTTTCGCAATAATAATAATAATTTTTATTTTTTTTCGCAAACAAATATCGCAACTTTGTAAACACAATTGTAGATATTTATTTTTTAGTATTTTATTTTACTTATTGCAATTAATATGCAAACATTAATGTTATTTGCGTATTACGCAAAAAACAACTTTGTTTTAATTCTAATTGCAACAAGAATAATCGCGAAATTAATTTAAAAATTTAATTAACTTTTAATTATATAAAGTATTACTAACATTTTTATAAATTATTAAACAATAATAAGTAACTTAATAGTATCGACGTTGTTTTAAAGACAAAATTAATATATATATAAACAAATTGTTTGCGCAATTTTAACAAACGTTTCTTGTTCGTTGTTGTCGTTATTGTTATTGCTACTATTGTCGCGTTCGTTTTCGCGTTTACTTTTGTGCTTTCTCTTGTTATCTTTGCTTCGACTTTTGTCTCTTTTGCTTCAACTTTCGTCTCTTTTGTTTCAACTTTAATTTCTTTTGTTTTCTTAATTCCTCTTTTGTTTGTTGTAATTTTGCTTGCGTTTTTTGTTTTTTTTAATTTGCTTTTTAATTGCGATATAGAATATATTTGCAAATTAAAAAAAATAAAAATAAAATTAACAATATACAATAATTGTTTAATGTTATTGTTGCGTATTTATCTTTAAACAAAATCTCTTTGTTATATATCTTTTAATAATAAATTGCGTTATTAAGTATTTTTGTTGTTTTATAACAAAGTATTTTTGCAAATTAAATTTTATTATTATTATTGCGTTTCTTTTTGCTTTGTGCGTTTGTTTTGTTGTTGTTATTGTAATAATCTTTTTTATTGTTGTTAATATTTTTTAATTAAAAATAAACTATTGTGCGTAACATAATAAATACAATATATAAATTTCAAAAAAAATATTAAATTAATTTGCACAATTGTAATTATTGTTGTTAACAATTTTTTTCGCTCTTTTTAAATTGTTTGTTATTATATTGTAATTCTTAACTCTAATTGTTTGCTTTTTAATAAAGATTTTCGTATTAAAGTTTATTAATTGTTTTGTTGTAATAAATTATATTACAAAGTTTATAACGTATAAAGCTAATATATATTAGCTTTGCTTATAATAATAATTGTTTTATTTATAATAATTGCAATTAAGATACGTCTTATTTGCTATTTTTAAAATAATAAAAACTAGCTTGTGTAAATATGTATATATAGTTGTGTTTTTATATATCTAGATTTGTTTTTAAATCTTTGCGTTATTATAAAAGTTTTTGTAGTTTTTAAAAACATAATTTTCGAACTTTAATTTAATTCTTTGTTTTATTTGTTTTTGTATAATTGTTTTCGCTTTTTTAATTTACTAATTATTTGTTTTTTTTGTCTTTTTTTCTTTAATATTTTCGCAACTATGTTGTGTTTTTTTCGTTTTTTTTTTAATTTCTAAATTTTGTTTATTGCGTTTTCAAGATACTTTAAAGATTTTTATATATTTTTTTACAAAATTGCGTTAAGTTATTTAATTAAGTACTTAAACGTATTATTTTTAATTTATTTATTTAGCACTTTATTTACATCTTATTTTTTTTTATTTTTAATAAAAATTAATTTTAATTTTAAATTTTTGTTTTATAAATATTAAGATTTAAGTAGCAAAATATAAAAGATAGTATAAATTGTTTTATACTTCGCAAATAAATTTAATTAATATATATATATATTTTTTTTTTAATTAAAATAGTAAAGAATTTTAATTAATAATAATTAATCTTCTTTTTAAGTTGCAATATATATATATTAATGCTTTGCAATAACACTTTGTTATCTATTTAAAAACTTATTAATTTATAATTTTTGTTGTAGCTTTTTATTTGTTGTTTCGAAACTATTATTTATAATTTTCTTAAATACTCTTTAATATTTCGCAATTATTTTGTTTGTTTTGTAGTTAAAGATATTTTTTTTGTTAAAAGTTTGCTTACAAACGTATTTGCAAAATCTACAACATAATTTATTAATAATTCGTAAAAAGCTTTTTTAATACTTAAGTAAATACTATTATTATATGCGAACACAATTATAGATAGCAATTTTAATCAATTATTTTATTTATAATTATAATAAATACGCAAATAATATTTTAAAATTTAGTTTTGTCTTTTTGTTTAATTATTAATTTGCAAATAAAACGCAATATTAAGTTAACGTTTCGTATCTAAATGCTAACACAACGTTAATCAAAAATAACTTGTAAAAAGCGAATTTTTATTAAAAATAATATTACGTATTATTTTATAATAATATACGAACTCTTTTTATAAAAGCTTTGCGAAATTTTTTGCATTAAATTTCTTAATAATTGCAATATAGATTGCGTACTTAATTAACTTATTAATTAATATTAAGATTGTATTATTGATCTTTTCAATATATAAATTTTTTGTAAACAATATATTTGTAATAAAGTTTATTGTTATTGTTTCGAAGAATTGCGAATCTTTAAAAAATATTAAATTAAATTTTTTATATAATTTATAATAATAAATATGTATGCGTTAACAATTAAAACAAATGCGAACATACTTATTAATTTTTTTAATTATACTAAATTAATAATATTTTTGTTGTATCGCATTTTTGATTTATTAATATATAAAATATTTAAATATAGAGTTATTGTAATATATACAAAGAATTTTATTCTTTATTGTTGCGTTTTTTGAAATATAGATTACGAGATCTTAACGTAGCAATTTATTTTCTTCAACATTTTATTTCGAAAATTTATTTTACTTATTTGCGAATTTTTGACGCTATTGTTTCTTTACAATAAAAGCGTTCTTTTATTATAATTTTTGTAATTATATTATTATTGATTTTTTTAAATTAACAAAGAATTTCTTCGACTCTACAATTTGTTATATTAAAAGTCGAGACAACGCAAAGTCTAAAATATTGCGTAATTTTTTAAAAACTTTCTTATTTAAATTTATAATTTAAATATTTGCGATAATAGTATTATTTAATTGCGTTATTAAAGTTGCGAATTTAATTATAGCAAAAATATCTTTATTTTTTTGCAATTTTAATTAATATTTCGAATTGCAAAGTTTGTTTTGCAAAATAAATAAAAAATTGTTATTATTATTTTTACTATTATCAAATTTTATAATATTAAGTTTTTTTAACAATGTATTTGCGAAATTAAGTTTTTTTTTGCGATATTTTATATTAAAGTTAAATACAATTAATTTCTTAATTTAACAAACTTGCTTAATTGAAAGCTTCTTTGTAATTATAAAGTAGCAAAGATTGTTATAATTTGTAATTATGCGAATAATACGTTTGCTATTTTATAAATAATGTTTTTAAAGCTTAAAAATTAACACAATAGTATAGAGTTTTTTGTTGTACGTATTTTAACAAACTTTAGATTTTTTAAACTTGTAGCTAATAAATGCAATAAAGTGTTATTGCGTATTTTTGTTAAATTAATTAAATATCTCTCTTGTTTTACAATTTAACGCATTGATTTTTACGCAAAGAGAAGCACTTTAATTGTAGTATTCTAAAATAGAAACAATAATAAAAACGATTTTAAATATCTTAAAAACTTTTTTCGCTTTTTTAATATATATAAAACGCAAACGTGCTTTGCTTTTCTTTGTATTTGTTGTTAAATTAATTAAAGATACTACAATTTAAAAGAATTTACAAATAAAATATTAATAAAATTTCGCAAATTTAAAAAATATAAAAATATCTTTTGTTAATTTTAATTTAAATTATTTTTAAATAGCTTCAATACAAATTTGTTTTATTTAAATGTCTCGCTTCTTAATTACGAAATCTAAAAAAATTATTTTGTCGCAATTGAATACGCATTTTAATAGCTTTATATACAATTAATATTTAAATAATGCGCAAAGCATTTTGCGAATATTCTTTTAATATTGCTTTTTCGAATTTAAATAAATAAATATATTATTTAAATATATTACGCAACAAATATTAATATACAACTTCAATACGCAATTTATATAAAATTAAAAGATAACAAAAGCGTTAACAAGATTAAAGAGTATAACTTAATATTTAAATTGTTTATATTAAATGCGAAAAGCTATTTTTTATTTATTGCTTTAATAAATTTAAATACAATAATACGTATTGCGTATATTAATTTTAATAAAACGCTTTGTATTTACAAAGCGCTTAAGCGTCTTTAAAAAAAAAAAAAAAAATTTATTTTTAATAGTAATTTTATTAAGTTTGCGATAATTTACGCAATAACGCAAACTATTATTTAATTTTTTTACAAACAATATTAAAAATTTAATAGAATTATTTAAAGAATATATTTAATTTTTCTTTAACATGTTTGCGAGATATTTTCGTATTATAATTAATTTATTTTGCGATATATTATATATGTATCTTATATATAATATCTTGTTTTTTACAAAATTAATTAAATGCTCTATTTGATTATGCGTGTTAAGCGCGTTTAAAAGCTCTTTTAAAAATATCTTTATAATCTCTTTAGTTTAATTTGAAACAATTAACTTTTTAATTTGAAATATATTGTATTTTGCAATCTTTTTTCTTGTATATCTTAAAAGCTTTTTCGAAAATAATATTTAATACAAAAGCGCAACGTAAACTTTATTATAATTTTTAAAAGTAAATATAATAAGTTGTGCAAATTTCTTAAAATTAATTATTTAAATATTTTTTTTCGATTGCTTAATAAAATTATTTTAATAAATTTAAATACAATTTGATTATTATATGTTTAGATTAACTTCTTCGAATTAAAGTAACTTAAAAATTATTTTATAATTTCGCATATTAATAATATAAAATTTAAAACAATTGCTCTTGCGTATTTCTTTACTATTAACAATAGCAATAGAGAGTTTTTGTATCTTATATAAAACAACAATGCGATTATTAACGATTTGCACTTGTAATAACGAAAAGATATCTTCGAATAATTGTGCGTTTTTAACAAAGAATTGCAAAATAAAGTTTTTTTTAACTTTTAAGTTAATAAAACACTTAATTTTGCGTATATTATGCGATGTATTAACAAACACTATTTAGATCAATATTTTAATTTGTTGTCTTTAACTTTTCACGCTTAATACTATAGTAACAAATATTAAGCTTTAACTTTTCTTAAAAATGCGTTACTTTTGTTTTGTTTTTTTACTTACTTTTAATATTGCAAATATATAGAATTACTTAATTTGTAATTTATTTAATTGTATATATAGTATTTGTAATTAATAAATACAATATATTTCTTTTTAACAAATATTTAGCAATTGTTTTTGTTTTGCTAATTATTGTTAATACTATTTTTAATTTATATAGTTACAATAATTTTAATAATTAACGTAATAAAATTGTTTGTATTGTTAATTGCGCTAAACGAGTTACTTTGTTCGCATAAAAATTAATTTTTTTTATTACGTTTTTTAAAGTTTTTTACAATGTAAAAAGTATTGCTTAGTCTTAATAACTTCTTAATTAATTGCAAACGTTGTTTAATTTCAATAAATTTATTACGCATTTATATAATATTAATGTAACTATAATATTAGCGAAGCATTTCTTAACAAATTTTGTCGATGTATTTGTTTTTTAGATTTCGTATCTTTTTGTTGTTAATAATTAATTTCTTCAATTGCAAATATAAATTATTTAAATAAATAATAAACTTTTTGATTTTTTAATAAGATTGTTGCTTCGCATTTTTAAGTTTAAGCTCAATTTTTACGTCGCAAATCTTAAACGTACTAAGAAATTTTTTAATATATTGAAAAAAATAGTTTTAAATAATTTTTTTATTTTTATTATATATCTCTTGTACGTATTTGCGTTATTAATTATGTTGCTTTTTCGTAAAACGTAATATAACTTAAAGCATTTTCGACTCTTTATTAAAATAATTTGCGAAATTATTTTAAATATAATTTTTGCAATTTTTGAATTAAATTTTTAGACTTATATAGTTAATGTACTTTTGCATTGACGACTTCTTAATACGACTAATTTTTTTGCATCGATCGAATTAATAATAATTATTGCTATATTTGCGACAATAATTATTGATGTATTGTGCGAATTAAAGCTTCGTAATTATAAACTTAACTTTAAGTCTTAAAAATTGCAATATATTTGCATTATTAACATGTTGCGTAATAGTATTTGTCGAAATAAACAATATAAATTTGTCTTTAAAATTAAATGCTTCGATATTTTCTTTGCTTTAATTAATAATTGTGCTAGTATTAAAATAATTATTTTCGTCTAATTCTTAAGACGTATTATTTGCGTAAATTTCTTTACGCAATTAATTATTAATAATATTTTGAAAATTAATTAACTTTTAAGTATGTTCGCAAAAGCGAGTTATTAATAATTCGTTAATTATTGTTTTTAATTGAACAACTTTGTTTAAACAAAGCAATTAAAATTATAAAATAATTATTATTTCTTTAAGTGAAGTTGCGTAGTCAAACGAGTTAAATTAGATAGCACATATAATAGTAATAATAGCATTTGTAGTAAAACTAATTGTTAAAAAACATAAATGCGAAAAAAATCTTATCTTTTATAAAATGCTTTTTTGTTTGTTATTAAAAGAAGCAATGCGTAGATAGTATTCGTTGACTTAATACTAGTCTTGCGTAGATCTAGTTTGCGCAACTCTTTGTCAAACACGTATTAATATATGCTAGGCACGCTATTGCGAAGTAGATCTAGCATTGCGAGACACGCTTTACATTATCTCTTTAATCATAGTTTTTATAAAGTTTTTAATAATTTATATATTTTGTTTAGCAATATTATTTTAAAGAGAATTGTATAACAAAATATAATTAAATATAATATTAAAAAATAAATATTATTTATTAAGTATTAATTTAAACTCTATATTATTGTTGTTGCAAATTGCAAATATTTTAATTTTATTTAAAAACTCTATTTGTATTTGTTATTAACAAAAAATATTTATAATTTATTTTTATTTAATTATTGTTAATATCTATATTTTACAAAAGTAATTATCGACAATTTTAAAAAAATACTTGTATTTAAGTTTTAAGACTAATAGTAATTTGCAAATATTAATTAAAATAAAAGCTAAAATAACTATCTTATATTTACTAATATAATAATTTTTTTTATTGTAGAATTTAATTAATATATATATTTTACAAGAATTTTTTATATCTTTAATAATAAAAATAAACTTTAAAAATATAGTAATTTTATATAGCTTTTATAGCTTAATTGCGTTTAAATAAATAAATTAACAATATTAAAGACTATATAATTTTGTTTTAAAATTGCTAATAATTGCTTTATTAATATTAACTTATATTTAATTTTCTTAATTAAATATATTGTTAATTGCTAAAAATATTACAAAAGATTTCTATTATATAATAGCAATAAAAATAAATTTGTTTAAGTTTAATACTATTTTGTTTATTATTTTTTTTTTTGCTAATTTGTAATAAAAATATATCTTTTTTATTTATTTTATATTTATATATTGTGTTTGTTAAAATCTTTATATAGATTTTTCTAATATATATATCTATTAAACAAAAAATTAACTCTAAAATTTAAAACAAAAAAAATATTTATTAAAAATATTTTGTTTTTGTTTTTTGTATATATTGTTGCTATTTTATATTAATTTAAAAACATTTTTTTTTAATTTTAACAATATATTTAGAAATAGCAATAAAAAAATTTCTAAAATATTAAAGCTAATTAGTTATATATAAGAAAATATTAGTATTAATAACTTATTTATTGTTAAGAATTTTATTAATATTTTTTTTAAACAATATTACAAATTCTTTATTAATATTTTTCTTAATATTAGAGTTGTTATTATTAAGTAAAGATTTTTTCGATAAATTATTGTTTTTAGTATTGTAAATACAATATTTTTTGTAAAAAATTTGTTTGTTATTTTTAGTAATTTTTGTTTTTTCTATTTTTTTTAAGTATATTTGCAAATATCGATACAAAAAAAATACTCTTTAACAAAATACTTAAAACTTTGACAAAAATAACAACAATATATATTTCTACTAATTTTTTAATTAAAGAAACGAAATTTTTAATAAAAATTAAAATTTGATTTTAAAAAAAAGCTTTAATACTAATATTAAAATCTCGAACAACTAATTTTGCATTTAATATATATAGCAATTTTATTAATTTTAAGTAATATCTTCTTTTTCTATAGCTTTTAAAAAGTTATATTAATATTAAAAAAAATTTAAATATTAAAAATATCTTAAATTGCAATATATTATAAAAGCAAAAAAACTAGCAATATCTAAATTAGTCTATTGTTGCAATACAATTTCTTTATATTAGATTAAACTTCGACAATTTTTTGTTTTAATTTTTTAAAATATATTCATATTTTATTAATACTTTAATTGATAGATTTTTTATAATTTATATAGTTTGTTAAATACTATCTTTTAGTAATTTAAAACTTCTTTTTGTATTTATATATTAAGAATTTTTATATCTTATATATAATAATTATAGCAATTATATTTTTCTTGTTATTTTTGTTTAGACAAAGTTAAATATAAAAAGTAATTTTAATATTTGTTTTTATATTTTTAGATTAAGAAATTATTAATAGTATTAAATTAGTTTTGTTTGTAGAAATAAAAAGTACAATAAAATCTAAAAATTAAAA
>JAABUL010004942.1_pt1 | contig 17189 bp, 9 predicted proteins | sample 5559151 | NCBI WGS metagenome assembly JAABUL01 (sample SAMN10711876, study PRJNA513368) | rock metagenome | isolation source: Antarctica rocks | place: Antarctica: Victoria Land, Pudding Butte sud | reverse complement strand
CGACTTGCCCTAATACAGAGCCGTCCTCGGGCAGTGCGGAAGCTTGTGCATTGATCCTATCGTCAGACATGTTTGGACGTATGGTCTAGATGGACGCCAATGTCGCTGCTCGGTCTGAGAAGATGCTTTAGCTTAGTCCGGTAACGGATGGATAGGGGGTTCATGCACACCAACGGGAAGTGAGCCTGCTGGGCCCAGTGGTACCGCGTCTCGTAGCTCAGCCTGTCAATCAATCCACTGTCGATCACTACTTCCGAACTCGCCACTCAGTTTTGATGCACTCCGCTGATCTGAAGGCGAGCAATTGCTCCGAAGGGTCGCGTTTTCGCAATGTTGGTCGAAAGGGTAATATCACACGGGTAAAGGCCGAAGATTTGTTTAAAGTCTAGCAGGCAAACCTCTAATTCATCAAGGCAACTGGCAACATTCCAAATGTTCGTGCGAATGACGCCACTTGTTGAGGGAACAGGTCGTCAGCTCCGTGGCTTATCGTGACGAGATGAAGGAAGGCGGGTGACTGAGGCTGGTGAAAATTCACTTGTTTGTTGGCTGGGCTTTCGATACAAAAACCGTTTGACTCTGAATCTGTGCGAACGAACACCACCACCAACAAGCCATGGAGTATAGAACCCATATCCAGACCAGCTATTCAGTTGCTAATGTCAGATCTATACTTGGTATATACGGCAAAGAGCACGACAACAAGTGGAAAGAATACATGGCAAGCCTTTCAGAACCCCCACTCTCTGTTCCCTGACTAATGTATCACCTCCTAGGGATACACCGAAGAGCTGTATGAAGTGAACCTCGACCTACCCGCTCAGTGGGTATGGGGTAGTCTACCAGAGAACGACAGAGAAGCCGCCGTGTCTTGTGTAGAGCAGCTCTGTGCGCAACAGGATCTGGGGTGGGGAAGCCTTCCTCAAAGAACATCTCTTGCACGATGGCGAGTGTGCAACCTGCAACGGGCGGCTAATAAGTTTCATCGACGACGTTTGGGAATAGGTATGCATGATCCAATACGGAAGGCGAGTCCAGCTGCTAATCTGTGCAGCGGCGTTGCCATCCAGCAGACTACCCACACTGGAGACAGAGTCTGGTACTTCGGGCCCTTTCGTTGGTGGTGATACTCAGACGCAAGTCCAGAGAAGTGATGCGGGGAACACCGCCTACGCACGCAGCGTTGAGCCGCATGATACGGCGACGTCTCCCTGTGTGGCGAACACAGAACTCCCCCCCTGTCAAAAGATCTGTGAACCCTCGGAAGCCGCTGGCCTCATCCAGAAAGACAATCCCGTTCGGAGACCCTTCGATCCGATTCGTGACCTTGATCCCAGCTGTGGGTGAAGAGAGTGTGTGCGGATTGTGTGAATACCTACAGATAAGAAGTCATATGCACTGTTGGCGGCGCCGGCCCACTTTCGACTTGGTGAAGTAAGAGCCGAGAGCATCACTTGGTGTGACAGAGAAAGCCGAGAGACCTGTTGAGCTGGCAGTCGTAGCTAATGTCACATGCTGCGATTGCCAACAATCAGGCTCTCTATCGAAGGGCTATCAACGCTGCCGAAATGAAATCCCTGGAAAGACCCAACGGATCGATCTATTTTGGTCTATACCGGATAGATCGAGGCGGTTACCGGTGGGATAGATCTTGCAAACTCGAGAGTGGTTGGTGGGTTCGAAGCCAGCATCAACATGACGAGCCAATCCTTTGTTGTTCCCGACAGCCTCCGAGCTCCTCCATTGCTGTGCGGCTCTGCTCAAGTCTCTAATCAGATATTGTTTTGCTTAGCGCTCTAACCCCTCGCTTGTTGTTTCGCTCATATCTACTCTCTCCGGCTTCGCTCTTTTGCTCTGCAGATTCGCTACCACTCGCTCCCTACAAATTGGTCCAGCAAGTGCTCGCTACTAAGCTTCCTACCATCACTCCACTGGACTCATATCCCCTATAACTGCAAGTGATCGGTCGAGGCTTCCAAGATGTACCGAAATACAGATCTTGTACATCCCTCTCGACAGCAATCCCAAACGCAAAAGGATCCCTCTCGGCCCTTGTACCCTCGCCAGAGCGAGATATACCCACAACAGTCCGTGTTCCCTATGCACGATTATCCGCAACAGCTACCGCAAGCGCGAGGCCAAGGCTCGTCAGATACGAGATGTCCAACTTCCCAAGGCCCGTATCAGCCATGTCCATTCGTGGAGAAAGAATACAGGACCCAGCATCGAACGTACAAAGAGGCTCATCCCACAGTTCCACCATACGCGTCTTCGCAAAGCGTCTATCAGGTAGCTCAAGCCATGAACGAAAACAATCATGTTCACGTACAGTCTAACCTTGAGCAGATTTCATACTCCTCACCCTCCACAACATCACGAGCCTTGTTCCACGATCCCTCCTTCGAAGAGAACATCACGTACAGCGGAGACATCCCTCCCGGAGAAGTGGACGAGAGTGTCGAGTTGACGCAGGCTTTCTTCGATACCGCCGATGGCAACCAGTTCGACATGCCGAACCCACTTTGGGACGCAGACTTCGACGTCCTATGGGCAGATTGGCAGGTCACAGATCCGGACACTGAGGCTGAAGAACCTCCGCAAGTCATCTGCGAACCTCTGCCAGATTCCCAGTTTGGTAGAAAGCAGGCGTACCCTGACAGCGGCTTTGGAATAGGCCATCAATCATACTCTGGTGGACCCTTTCGGATAAGTTCTGGAGTGACATCGATGCAATCGAATCATGAGCAGCTCACCAGGTACGTTGCAGACATGTGCTGAGTCCACAGCGATCCTTGTCCTTCTCTTTGTCCATAGACTGACAGCTCCATTGAGCCCCCAAATTCCAAGTCTTGCCGACGTCAATCAGCTAGGCCAGACCACTCCCTTCACGACGCTTGCTGGTCACGTTGATGATCCACCCTATGGAAATACCGAGTTCAGCTGGACAACAACCAGTCAAGGCCCCTGGAACAATACGCTTCAACATCCTCGAGCTCAGCAGTATCGGGACAGTCAAGACCCTCTTTCAAGCAATACTACACCCTACCAAATCACAGAAGACTCTTCTACATCCCAGAACGAGCATTTCTGGGTCCCGATGCATCCACAGAAACCTCGTCATAGTATATCAACGTCGGGCACATCAAGCTCTGGATACCGTACGTTTGACCGTGCTCGTGTTGAGAGGTTCTCTTCATCAAAGGGGTCCAAAAGGGGCGGGCCAAGGCACAGATTCATCCATGGTCCGCTGGATCAGAGCCCTATCGCGATATCACGAATTGCAAGTAAGCCCGCTAAAGAGAGAGCACACTTCTTTTGTGCTAGAGGAGGCTGCGAGAAGCAGGTTGGTCGTCTTAGTGACTTGGACCGCCATGAGAAGACACAGCATGGACGAGAGGAAGACGGGTTCCCGTGTTTATTCTGTCCGCTGGAAAGGCAGAAGAAGTTCAGCGTGATATACAATTTAAGAGCGTAAGGTTTTCACCCACAAAGACTATTCATCCTCGATGTTGACTTGATGATGCAGCCATATCGCGCGTACCCATCCTGAAGTCGACCTGCATACAAACCCAGATGGACCGACCGTGCTCTCGTGGAAAGACAATTTCGCAAAAGTCCCCTTCTACAAGAGCTCCTTGGATGGAGAGGTTCTACTACGAGCACACAGCGACGTGGCGACGTTTTTAGCTGGTCTAAAGACCTCTTCCTCAGGTATGTCTGTCATACCTCCTGGCCAATACCAGCTGACAAGTGACCAAGGCAATGAGGATCCTGACTACTTCCAGACAGCTTTCGATGAATAAGTCGAACGATGGATGAATTCGACGTGATCGTATATCGTTGTCGCGATCTTGGAGAAAATCCCACGTCAGACCGCCTTGCCAGGACAGCAGCTTCTTATCACAGTGCACAATCCCGATGCTCCTGGGCCCATCACAAACGCACAGCGAGTGATACGACTGTCCTAAAGTATTCAACCAGGCTTGATAGCCTCGCCACGCTCTTCCTGCGCCTGCATTTTGGGAATGCCTCGGAATTTACGACTTAACGGCCGCGACCTTCAACTCAAGCTACCCTGCGTTCGGCGAGCTGACTTAAGAAGCAACGAGTTCCGGGGGCGTTTGATACCACGATCTACCTTCATGTTTTGGCCGATGATTCTGGGCTTGTATGGCATTGGCCTGGTTCCATACGAAATTACGAAGATGAATGTAAGGACGTGGTACAAAGATGTATTTAGTACTCCACATATAGCACAAAGGATCTGCATACACTGAATTGCTCCAATCTAAATGACTGTCGTAGACACTGGCGATGTAAGTAGCTAAGGCTTTGCAGCTGGAGATTATCGGGCCCACAGTCACGTGATGTCGCGTCCCTGCATCTAGACCGACTAGAACTAGACTTTCTCCCCGGACTAGCATTCCATCACCGTCCCACCTCAGTCGGCCATACCCATTACCAAAACCAGATCCGCGCTCGACAGGGGTCAATCTACTGCACTCGGAGGTATGAGAGCGATGAACCTCCTTTTGAGCGCTACAGATCCCTTCTCCAGACATCCGCGCTGAACTCCAGAGATTCTTCGTCATCATGCAAAATGCGAGACCTAACAATGGCAGGCCATCGAAGGTCCCTGAAGACGTCCCTCAGCTTCTCGCAGTCGACATTGTCTACCATCGTCCCATCGGAGAACAGCGAGTGGGAATAGAAGGATGAGGGACCCGCAAAGCTGGAGCGTCATACTACAACAGCAACATCGAGGCAGAGAGAGGTCCGCTTGACTGTTGGAGGAAGAAATATAGCTACAAAGTCGATCAGAATGACGAGGAAGGATGACTTGCAGGCGGTGGCGATACGGTCAAGAAGACGACTGGCATGGGACCACCACAGCACGCAGCAGCCGGCTGGGATTGCACGGCGATTGTGCCAGGGTTGGTCAGTGTGATTAAGAAGAAGGATAGGAAGAGGGAGTGGAAGAGGAGAAGGACAGATTATCTCTTTGCCTGTCCAGAAAGATGCTGAGCACCTCTCAGACGATCGGTCAAACAGCCAATTGCAATACAACGAGAGCGTCTGGTCCGGGATCAACGCTGCAGATGTCGAGAAGACCGAGGTCCGGGCTGCCTCTGGCACAATGGTCTGCTATGGTACGGGATCCGGAACGGATCGTATCGATGCTGATGGCTCAGGTAGCTCAAAGATTTTCATAGAAGCGTAGAGATCGTGGAAGGAAAAAGGGGGGTGTCGAGTAAAATGTTCTCGGCTCATCTTGAGACATTAAGTGTTCGAAGCAACCAGGAACACTGTCAAAGCAGCCTTCGAGGCATCAGCCTGTCCTGGGAGAGGGGGCCCGATTCAGTGCCAAATATTTCACTCCGGATCCTTCCTGTGCGGGCTACTACAAGTCCCCCGATTGCAATCTTCCTACAAAGCGACGGCGGCTCCTTCCCCAGCAGCGGTGCGTGTATCTAGACCTTTTTCGACTACATGGAATATTGTTAGAATTGGGCCATTTATGGGAGCAACATGATGAATTGATTCTAGCAGGTTATGAGCCCGGCACTCTGCTACACAATGAGTCGCTACAGTACAATGCTCTATTGGTCCAATACTCAATCCTTACCACAAATCGTCGGCCACCATTACCAACCAATCAATACCCAAACCTATACCCAAACCTATACCCAAATCATTACCCAAATCATTACCCAAATCATTACCCAAGACGACAAAATGTCTACCTCCGATCCCATCAATGACCCAATTCCAACAGATATGTACCATTGGATAGTACAGACAGCCTCAGCGAGGTGCACGGCGGTGATGATAGGGAAGCATGGATTGAGTATCTAGCTACTCTGGGACGTCTGTAATATAGACGACAACATAGCTAGATACCTGAATGAATGACAATGTAATCAGATCAACCAAGCAACAATGACGCCAAGCAAGCATGCACGTACTCGAATGGGAGATAGGGCGACAGACAGTGGAAAGACACGAGTGGCTCAGCACGATGGTGCACTTGTCAAGCTTCTGTAGGGGTCTTGGTCGTCATATGATTGTTACGCAAGCAGGGCATGACTTTGTCAAGAAGTGGAGTTGCCGACTACAGCGAGCTCCAACATCTACGTTCTGGTACACTGGCGGCTTACTCAACAGACGATCTTGAAGCTCGAAGCCCCGACGAAATAAGCCTACTCAAAGGGGACAGGATGGAATTGATCGAGCGAGTTAACGACTTTAGAGATGGCTAGTATTTTGGCACACATATACAGAACGGCAACACTGGCTTGTTCCCCAAAGGCCGAAGGTGAGGATCTACACAGGAGACTTATAAAGTCTCAGTGCTAACCATCTAACCCAACAGTCTACACAACCACGATTCCTCGAGCTATCAGCATCTCTGCAACTACCATGGCTACGCCCCCAAATCTCGTCCCCAGCTCATCACTCAGCATGCACACTTCAGCAATGGCCAGGATGGGGCTCCTCGAGATTCTAAACAACATCCTCCGTACCTTCACGATGAAGTTTTCTATGTTCCAGTATCGAAGACGGCCTCTTACTCTACCGGCTCGTTTCGAGGCCGTGGCGTGAATTACCGGTCTTTCTCCCTAAGGATCGGATTTAATTCAACGACCAACCGCATTGAAGCCATCAGTACCGCTATGTCATCTTGCATGGCTCGGCTTTGCTGACTGCCATTAGTAATATGCCAACCTTCCATTTCCCGGCTCCAGCTTGACTATACGCAGCCTGGGTATGAAACAGTCCTGTCTATTTATTCGACGCATGGTGCTCTGAACCAGCATGGTCCTTCCAGCGGGAGTGACGACCACGAGGAGGAGTGATACCCTGTTGGGGGAGCTACAGATTACGCATTTAGCATCTTGCGACGATAACAAGGCCGGGCTAAAGGACAATGGAGGGGCCTTGGTCATCGATCCACTCTGCCGAAAGCACAACGTCAAAATTCAAGGGTGTCAAAAGAATTGAGGGCCTCATTGGGGACCGGCAGAAAAGGCGGAACTGTTGTGTCTGTCTTGTCGTCTTCCTGTGTTGTCATGCTATGATGGGGGTTGCTGAAGAAGCAAGGATTACGTGCCATTAGGCCCCTGAATATAGATTTTCCAGCGCTACTTCGTTAACTCCTCTACCATCGACTCGTCAAGAATGCAGTGTTCGATATAGACCAGGACAATGGCAGCAGCAAAAGGCTGACAGCGTCTTGAAGATAGTAACAGCGATCCCGCCAGGCTCTACAGATACGTGTTCGTGGAGATGATGGGGGATCAGAGCGAGACCTCGTAATTGACAAGATCGTCCCACTCTACTCCGTCATCTTAGGGTAGCTGATCTAGCTCACCGGCATAAGCATCGGCACATACACCGGCACCTTCGCCCTTGCGGGTCTAAAATGATGGCAGAGCACAGGACATTGAACATATAGGTACTGGAAGGTTCAAGGCATACTTCCGAAGCTGCTGGTCTGTCTTTTGAGATCCCAATTGGACGCAACGACCAATCTCCTCGAGGCACGCCTCCATCAAGTCCGTCCAAGCGGAAATTGCAGTCTCCATCAGAAAGTCATTAGCTAGACCAGCGACCTAAGGGTGCCAGGGCTGGGCTCTGATACCCGCAAAACGCGTCTATTTCGACGTGGGTGGTGGAGTCGACGACATTTTCAAATAGGACTCTTGCTTCTACATTAAGAGATAGCATAATTATCAACAGCTATGTAACTCACTACCAAAGTACAAGAAAACTATCTGCGAAGGAGGGAAGGAATTTTGCAGAAGCGGAAGGACTCTTGATCGTCGAGACGAGTTGGGGAGACGGGTTGGAAAGACGGAAATGAAGGTGCAGGAACTCTTCACAGCTTGTGAATGCTGTCCCGGAGACGCAGATGGAAGGTGGCGTGACGAGGATGAAGGAAGGACACGCCCCTGCCGAAACAAATGCGGAAACAGTTTCCACGAGTCTCTCCAAAGCTGAAGCTCGAAAGGAGTTGCACAGATCCCAAGGTTAACCCATCGACCTACCCGCAGATCTGATGGCCAAGCTTGAAAAGAAGGATTGAGTAGGGAAAAGGATTTTCAGAAGGATAGCGGGGAGAAAGATGGGGCCTGAGGCTTCCACTTGACGAAACGGAGCTGTAGATGCATGGAGAGGGCTGAGCCGCTGAGAGTACACTTGGGGAGGTACAAGGGCTTGAAGTCGACGGGAGGAGGACGATATGGGATAATTAGGCTGACGAAACGAGAGGGGCAGAGCCTGTCGGATGTACATCTACCGAATGCAGAAACACAGGCAGCTAACAAACCCGCTTCGCCATCATCTAACGTCAAACGACGCTAGCTTGACGAGAAAGAGATTCTCAGCGAGGTGTACAGCAGTAATGGTAGGAGAGCATGAATGATCTAGCTACTGGGGGACGTCTGTTGTATAGAGGTGGACAAGACAGACGAGGCAGTCGGATCAACTAAGTAATCATACTACCAAACAAACAACCATGCACATACCCGCATGAAACCCCCTAACCACCCCCGCTGCCTAGCGACATCCAGGCACCCAAGATCTGAAGCCAAATGCACCCTCGCTAGCCCGGGTTATACTCCACGTAGCCCTTTCCCTTTCATCTTCTCTCTTGCTTAACTCCTTTCTTTGTCCTTTTGCCTATGTACGTGCCGTATCTTCTTTGCGTAAGACGAACCCTTTAATTCTTCCTTCCTGACATCCTTTTATCTATCCTCTTAGTAGAAGTGGTTGGTATTTAGCGTTGTTGCGTACGTGTAATGTTGGTTCTTTGAGAGAAATGGGTGTAAGCGTCTGAGTTTCTAGCGGCGCTGGTGGTGGTTTCGGAGAATTATGGCGGTCTGTGTAGGGTGATGTTGGGTTCCCTGGGGTGACGATTGGGTGGTGTGAGGCTTTTGGGTTGGTTGGTGGTGGATGCTGTGTTGAGTAGGGGGTTACAGGGTGGCCTTTTTTGGGTGGAGCGACTAGATACACTTAGTGCGGTGTTGCCTTTCATGGATATTACTATAGACATGTCGTCATGAGTCATAAATATCCGTCACGTAATAAGGTATATTACTAATAATACTAATATATAAATATTTCATTATTTAGCCGCTAAGCGACTAGTCTACTATTATTAACTTATATATAATAAGTATAAGGCCTTTTAAAGTAGTTTTAATACTTAAAACCCCCTTATATCTAGGTAATATAATCCTAGGATAAGTAAGCTTAATTATATATATATAAAATAGTCTTAAGGTAGGATAGTAGGAGTAATTAAATATATATAATTTAAAGTTTAAAAGGATAGAAAATATAAGTAGAATTTAATAGATAGATACATTAGTAACTTGAGAACCTGTATAAAAAATAGAAATATACTAATCCTACTAAATACGCATTTTTCAGGCAAAATAATGGAAAAAAATAGAGAATTTTTATAAAATTTTATTTTAACCTAAAAATCCTAAATATAGAAAATCTAGATTTAAGGCCTTAAATCCATAATTTTCTACTAGTACTAGGAGGCTTAGTAAGACTATATAAACTACATTATCTACGCTAGCGTAATATAGATTTTAAATATAGTTAATTTACATAATTTATATATACGTAAGATATTACCCTAGTCTAGCCCCGTATTATATTCTTAATAAATCCTATTATTAGGTAGTACTAGTCCTACTATATAAGATAGCTTACACGGACTTATCTAAAATATTTTAGATTACTAAATATATATTTAGTAACCTAAAATATTTCATGATCTTAGGAGCTAATATATAAGCTAAATAGATATTTACGTATAATACGCGAATTTTTGTAATATACGACCGCGCGAGATTACTAATATAATATTAATATTACTTAAATTCCCCTAATTAATAATTAATCCTTTATATTAATCCTTAATTAAATTAACTTAATTAATATAATATTACCTTTTATAAATATTATTATAAACATATTATTATAAGTTATATATATCTATTATATAATAAGGTATATTATTAATAATATTAATATATAAATATCTTATTATTTAATTATTAAGTAATTAATCTACTATTATTAGCTTATATATAATAAGTATAAAGCCTTTTAAAGTAACTTTAGTACTTAAAAACCCTTTATAACCTAGCTAAAATAAAGTTATAAAAGAAAGTAAAGGATAAGGTTATATATAAAGTAATTTATTAATTATTTAAGTATTTTTATTAATATCTTTAAGAGGTATTTAATATATAAATAATACAAGTCTAACTTTTATTATTTAAGTAATTAAATCTTATTATTATTAAGGTTAAATTCCTTTATTTATATAATAGCCCCCTAATAAAAGGAGTAGCTTAAGTAGTAGCTATTATATCTTAATAATTTAATAATTTCTTAGAAGACCTTAATAATTAACTATCTTATAAATAAATAGCTTAAGTAAAAGAGAGAGTTTAAAAGATATATAAGGAATATTTTAAATAGTTAATTAAATTAGTATAATAGATAGGCCTTATTATTTATTATAATAATAATAAGTATTACCTCTTTTAAAAAGAGGTCTATTTTAGAGGATAGGAGGATAAATTTAATATAATCTTTATATAAGATTATTAAGTATCTTATTATAAAATAATATATAAACTCTTTATTTAGATTATTAATATTTTATATAAATTTATTAATATATAAGAAACTAATAAAAGTAAGCTAAAAGAAGGTATATATTATAATCTTAAATAATGTTAATTAATTAAATAATAATAGGATATATAATAGAATATCCCTTATAATTAATTAATATTTAAGGGAGTCTTTCTTACCTCTTATTTAATAAATATTATTAATAACGCGTTTTAATAAGGGGTAATAGAAGATATTATTATTATTATATCTTATATTAATATATATTAATCTTAAGTTAATAAGGTATAACTTAATTATTAATTCTTATACCTAGTTATTACTTAATACGCTAACTTAATTAATTAAGGAGTATAAGGAGGTAAGAAATAAGGTTTAATAATTAATTAACATTTAATATTTAATATATAAGTTTCTTAATATTTTATAAGTATTATATATTTTAGGTACTAAACCTTATTATAAGTATTAAGTAGTAGTCTTTATAAGGTATATAACTTTATATTAATCTTTTAATAAATTATAACTTAATGTTAAAGGGGGTTAATAAGACTTTATAATTAAGGATATATATTAATAATTTTATTATATTATATTTAAGAAAGTATATTTATTAGGTAATTTTTATATAAATAGATCTATTTAACCTTAATAATAAAGATATTATATTAGGCTAATATTATAATAATATCTTATAAAGGAGTTATAATTAATTTATAAATAAATAGCTTAATAAGATTGTAATATATAACCTAATTATTATTAAAGATATAAAGTACCTTATTAATAATATTAAATATCTAATAATTAAGGATAATATAAATAACTCTTATTTCTTTAAATTAAATATCTTTTTTAATATAATAATTTAAGATCTTAATAGTAAAGATTTATTTAATATTTAAGGCTTAAATTAGAAAATCTAATAAAAAGCCTCTTATATTAATAAGCTTAGAGGCGATAATTTAAAGGTAATAAGGTATATAAATAATAATAATATAAATTAATAAGATCCTATTTTATATAAGTAAGAAGGTCTTTTATTATTATAAGTTCTACCTTATATTATTATTATTATAAATATAAAAACCTTATCTATTTAAAGTATTATAAAGATATCTTAAAAAGGCTTTATTTAAAATAATAACTTTAATAATAAATAATAAGAAATTAATTAATAAGTTAAGCTTAAATCTAGGAATAAAAGTCTTATTTAATAAGATCTATAATAAGGCTTCTCCTCTTTTTAACTTATTATTAGGAATTTAAGCTTATATTTTAATAATATTAATTTTTAGGATTAAGAAATCAATTATTATCCCTTTTATATCTTTCTTATAATTAATTATAAGTTTAAGTTATTTATAAAGTATATTAAATTATTATTTATATAATTCTATATTTATATTAAGGGGTAGGATAGTAAGGAAGTTATTTAAATAATAAATAATTATACTTTAATATAAGATTATAATTAAGATTTAATTAAGTACTTTAATAAATAAGTTAAAAATAAAAGGGGTAATATATAACTTAAATAGTAAGAACTATTCCTTATAAAATATATTTATAAATAAAAAACCTAATAGTTATTAATTTAATAAGATAATAGGTATATATTTAAATATATTTAAGAGATCTCTTTTAATAAGGATTATCCTTAGGCCTATTCTAATTAAGGTATTAATAATATTATTGAATAAGATATATTTTAAATTATTATAATTATTAATTATTAATTATTAATTAAATATCCTTTGAGATAAAAGAGATTATATATTTATTTAAAATTATTATTATATTTAAGTATAAGGCTTATTAGGAAGGAGATATATTAAATTTAAGGCTATTAAGAGAGTACTATTAAGTAGTAGTAAATAAGTTATTTCCTAATATTTATTATAAGGATATCTAGAATTTATTTAATAAATTTATAAGGTTCATTTATAAAGATTTACTTAAGGCCTTAATATCTAACTTTAATTCCTTATAAAATAATTAGGATTAAAGTTAAGATAAATATTTTATTAAGATAAGACCTTAATTAAAATCTTTAATTATTTATTAATAATAATTTTAATTAAAGTAATAATAGCTTATTAATTAATATAAGGATATAAGGAAAGTCTTTAATAATTATATATAAGAATTATAATATTAATAGTCTATTAATAAGGTGAATATATTTAAATTCTAAGATATAATTATTAAGGGATATTATATTTATTAAGATTATTATAATATTATAATAATTAATTTATATATATACTTTATAATAATTTAAATAGATATAAGAGTATTTATAATTAATAATATTCTTATATTTATTCTTATTAAAATTTCTATAAATATATAATAAAGTAGATATTAATATATTAAGATATTATTATCTTAGAATTAATAATATTATAAACATTTAATTATACTTAATAAATATTAACTTTATAAGGGTATAATCCTTCTTCCTTTAATTATTAGATAGATCCTAGCCTTTATAAATTTAAGCTTAAATAAAGGTTAAGTAAAAGGCCTTAATAAATATAAATATATAAATAATAGACTTTTTAATAAGGAGTTAGTAATTAATAAAAGTACTTTAAAGGTTAACTTATATATAAGGATAAATAAAAAAGGTTATAATTCAATTATATATTAAGAAGGATTATTAGAGGTTCTTTAAATTCTTTAAATTACTTTTAATATTTAAGTTAATAGCCTTTTAAAAGGTAGTATTAATAAGCTTATTTATATTATTAAAATTAAAATTCTTATAATAGATCTTATAAACCTACTTAAAATTTAAGGTTAAAAAATAGGTAGTAAGAATAATAATAAAGGGTTTATTATTTAAAATAAGATAATAATATATAAAAAATTTAATTAATAAGATCTTAAATTAAAATTACTCTTATATAAGATTATTAATTTATATCTAAGGTATATTACTTAATAATAAGTATTAATATTAATTTATTTAAGATAAATAAAGATATTATTATTATTATTAAAATAATTATCTTATAAGGATATTATATTAAGAAGGTTATAAGGTACTAATAAAATTATATAAATATAATAATATAATAATAATAATAATTACGCTAGTATTTATTTATATTCTTAATATAAATAGGCTTAAGTTTTAATTATAAATTACTATTATATTTATATTATTTTATAAGTTCTCTATCTCTTTATTGTATTTTAATTATTATTTTACCTCCTTTTTAATTATCTTTACTTATAAGATTTTTAAGAAATTATTTTCTTTAATATCTTTATTAATCTTAATATTAATAATAATATTATTAATAAGGTTAAGGTCCTCTTTAATAATATATCTATTTATTACCTTATAAGTAGTCTTAATTATTATATCTTTCTTAATATTAATAGCTTAATTAATAGTAAATTTATTAGTAGATTACTTAATAAAGGTATATATAAAATATTTAATTATTATTTTTTTAATAGTAGTAGCCTTCTTAATAATAATAATCTATTTATAAATTATTTAAAAGGATTTAATTAATTAAAAGGTAAATATAAAATTAATAATAATAAAAATAATAAATATTTAATAATATTAATAATATTAAGCTTTAAAAATAAGTAATTAAATATATATAATTTAGAGTTTAAAGGGATAGAGAAAATAAGTAGAATCTAGTAGGTAGATAGTATTAATATTACTTAAGTTCCCCTAATTAATAGCTAACCCCTTATACTAACCCCTAGCTAAACTAGCTCGAGTTATCTTAGAGTCCAGAAGGATGGAGAACAGGAGTAGATTCTGGGGGGCCGATAGTACTGATACTTCTTGAGTTCTCCTGATCGACAGCCTCTCCCTCACACTGACCCTTAGCTAAACTGGCTCGGTTCTGGTTGGTTCGCTGAGGTGATGGGTTGGGAGTAGTTGCTGATTGAGAATTTGTGGGGTGCTTGTTTTGAGCGATATGGCGGGAAATGGCTCGTTGATGGTGTTAGCGTGTTTTCGTTGGTTATGGTAACGTGCATGATTGCTTGTTGGCATGGTTGCTCGGTCTGTCTTTATGATGCCTGATTGCATTCTCATTCATTGATGTATCTAGCCATGTGGACGCCTGTGTAATAGAAGTCTCTAGTAGCTAGATAAACCATTCATGCTTTCTTATCATCGCGGCTGTGCACCTCGCTGAGAGATGGAGGGTTTTAAGGGTACCTCTCTTGGATGATGTGTCTCTCTTCGGCTATACGGTGGATGAATAGCCTACTAATCTGAGGTTCCAGGGTGCCTTTCTTGGGTGGGATGGCGCAAGATGACCTACGGACGTAGGTTTTCCGGAGTGCCTCTCTCCCAGGGCATTATCCGTAGGTAATTGGGTGGAAATGACCTATCGATGTAAGGCTTCGGGGGTGTACCTCTTGGGTGATCTGGTAGGAGAAAGCCTACTGAGGTAGGGCTTCCGAATTGACTTTACTGAGCGATCTGATATCGTTAGACCCAATGAAGGGGATAGATCATTGCTACCGTGCTGCGTTATTTTGACGGTAGTGGGTTAGGGAATGCCCTGTTGTCGTTGCCGTAGTACGTCGAATCGATGGAAGTAAGCCAGGCAATTTGATTCTAATGCTCTTTTCAGCGGGGTGCATAGCAGCGATGATAAGGTAGCTCGAATGCTAGATACACAATGTTTAGAATTCAAGAGGACGATAGAACCAAGAGCAAGTTTTGGAGGGCCAGCAGTACAGTAACAATACTGCTTGAGTTCTCCTGATCGATAGTCTCACCCCCTTATTGACCCTGAGCTGAGCTAGCTCGAATAAAGCAATCAGACGCGGAAGAGCCAGACGGATCCCAGCAAACAAGACACCAAGCAAGCAATCATTCACCTTTCCCAAGCAAACACGCTGACAGAGATCCTCACGACCGACTCATAGATGCTGGTATGGGAAGAACAAAAACAGCTAACAGTTGCTGAAGCGAATCAGTTCAACAAGCCCTTGTTCCATTCTGTGCTCCCAATATCAGCGATGCTAATGGCCAGATCGATGACTCGTTCCAAGGGCGCGCGACACAAGCACGGGCAAACCAGCATCGACAGGGAGGTTGGATTTTCTGGAGGCTAGTCACGAGGGGAGACTAAAAAGCCACTCAAATGAACCCTAGGCTCGAAGAAAAGCAGCAGGCCTCGACCGACAACCAAAGCGAAAATTGCGAGGTAGAGCGCATTCGTGATGGCAGCTTGGGTGGAGAGCACGTTTTATTATCTATGGAGCGGTCGAAATGGAGATGCACCGAGGTCTATCGCTACTGCTAAGAAAGGGGGAGCTGAAGACTGGCTCAGGCTCGAAGATTTGGAGGCTCTTGCAACGCGATCCACCAGAAGTAACCCTACTAGAGCTTTTCCTGAGTAACCTTGATCGACTTATCCCTTGTTGGGTTGATTGGAATTAGCGAGAACGCTGCAGATGGGGGACATTCGATGTAGTCCAGCGCTCAACCTAGAGCTGGCGAGCAGCAGGAGGGAGAATTACTGGGGATTCAGCAGCAGACGACACCCATGGTCTCCCGCAATAGAGCGTTAGTAGAGCATCGGAGGCACTGGAAGACATGCTTGCAAGATTTCAATTTTGTTTGTCACAAGCTACAAGGTCGAAAATAAGGGGCAAAATATAAGGGAGACCTGTAGGAGAAATCGATTCAGAGCTACTGAATCGAAAGCTACGCCAACCCCAGCGTCTAAATCAACGATCGTTTTACTCAGGAACAGTACCAAGATCGAGAGCCTACGAACGGCCGGTGTCATATCGATTCAAACAGTGGTGACGAAGAAGCGCTTGACGGGAGGCCTTCTCAGACTCGTACAAGCAAACTCAACGCTCGAAATAGCCAGCGCCACCCTCGCCGCTCCTATCAAACAGTCAAATTGTTGATACGGCAAGAATGCAGGTGGCTGACAATAATTATGTTTCGGCAGATCCTTCTTACCTCGGTACACGCCAGACTTCGAGATTTCGCCGACGAAGCAACTCAGCAACCGCAACTTGTTTTCAATGTGGGAAGAGATTGAGGTTTGGGCATTCCTCCTAATTCAATGTGTTAAGATCCCGATTCTGAGGAGGACTGGTACGAATTCATCAATACGAAGCATAAGGCCCACCAATGGTGCTCATAGGTACTGCTTATAGCACGGCTGTCAGAGCGCTCCTCCAGCAAGAGCTGTTCAGCCAACAAAAGGCACAACCATGACACTGTGCTGGCACACTTGTTACAGGCCACGCGAACAGCCTGCAAGGATGGATCATGCGAGCATGATGGGAATGCTGGACCACGGGCATCGTTCGTCTCGCAAAGATAGTTTATGTAACGATTGAAAATGCACGCAACTTCCAGTCCACAGCACCAAATGTCCACGCTTTTCGAGTCAAGCAAGCTGACATACGAAGCAACAGAGACGGAGAACGAGCAGTCCGCAACACTACGGTCAAAAGGTCAAATCATACTAGTCTGCTAGAAGACGCTGGAGGTTGTCATCGAGTTC
>JAABUL010004941.1_pt1 | contig 17190 bp, 11 predicted proteins | sample 5559151 | NCBI WGS metagenome assembly JAABUL01 (sample SAMN10711876, study PRJNA513368) | rock metagenome | isolation source: Antarctica rocks | place: Antarctica: Victoria Land, Pudding Butte sud | reverse complement strand
GGAGCCGGTGATGATGACGGTTTGGTCCGAAAAAGATTGGGTGGGTTTTGGGACGTGGATGAAGAGCTGGGAGTGTATGAGGGAGAAGAAAGCGCCTGGGTTACGGTGGGCCATTGCAGTGATTGGGAAAGGCGATATCCGATGTTAGAGCTTTTGAGACGATGATATGGCGGTAAGATTGTTCTTGAGATTGGGACGATAGAATTCGATAATATTGATCTCTGGGTTGACCGATGCAATCACTCTGAGAGAACTGACTTGGAGATGAGAAAATGGCATGTTCGAATGTCTATATATATTTCGCCATCACAAAGGCTGGATAGCAGTTCGGGCGACAATGAGACAGTGATTGTGTTTCCATCTAGAAGAATGTTCTGAATACGGACGAAAGAGATATACGTCCATAACGCCTGATAGCTTCTCCTGTGCGGCTTTAACTCAGTAAAAAGCAGATAACGGACGAAGGACTAGTTTTGTTCAGAATTCCAAGCGATGTGGAAAAGGAGGAAGGCCTTGTTGCGGCCGTGATACGTTTGTTTAGCACTGCGAGTTTTAATTAATTGTGCCACGCCTACGGATCAACACCTACGTGTAGGCGGGGCACGATTAAATGATTCATTCAACGCACCAGCCCTCAAGTCAACGAATAACAACAAGGGGTGGTGGTGGTGGTGGTGGTGGTGTTTGCTGCGGAGTACAGAAACTGGTTATTGTTCATGTTGGAGTTGCGGACGTAAAGATGTTCTCGCTATAACTGGCGAGGCGCTAGCTTGTTCTGGCTCTGTATTGCGAGACGGACGGATCGCCCTACATCTTCCCGAGTCCCGGATTCAACACCGTTGTTGCGAGGACCACCGTCGCAATCCTTATCATGGGCTGCGCTAAATTGTTCTCGAGCAGTGGGAGTCGGGAAGATTCTTGCGCATTGGAGATTGGCAAGGGGTGATGCAGGCCGAAGTAATGGGGAGGACGAAGAAGATAAATAGAGACATGGTTCCTGCCAACTTGAATCCTCATCATTCACTCTCAACATCAATACAGACCTGTACCTATCAGAGCGCCATCCTATCTTGCATCGTCAAACCCGTCAAATAGAGAATATCTCTCTTCAGAGCAAAACCCAACAGATACTGATCGGACCGATACAGACATGGATTCAAAGCTCCTGGACGCCGGCCACGTCGAACTCGTTGCCACTCCCTCCTACATAACCCTTCCCGCATACAGTGTGATCCCCGCGGAGGAGGACCAGCCACCTGCCTATTGCCCTCCCACTACCAGCACCTCTACCTTTACCATAAATGTTCCCACCGTAACGCCAAACTTCTCCTCTGGTTTTCCATACCACCAGTCTCTGTTGGAACTCAACATCCTTCCTGCGGAATGGGAACTTTTCACACAGGAGCTTCACAAAGCCGCCGCCGCGACTCCTTGCCAGATGGCCTTGGCGATTCTCAGTGGCATTGCGACCGCGGCCGTAATCATTGAGCCATGGACTTCGAGCTGCGTCGGTAGATAGTATGGAACAGACAGGTGGCGAAGAACGCGATCACGGGGATGAAGCGGGATTACAACGACGACAGCTGCTGCGGGCACAATGGGGAGACCGTAGGCGCAGTAACGAAAAGGTGGAATGAGAGGTGGGGTGCCTTGGGCGTGGCCGTGGATCTGGAGGTTGTGCAAGCTACCAAAGAGACGGACGAAATCGCAAACGGAGTGGACATGGAGCAGGCGAAGACTTGCTGTGAGAGGAAACAAGGGCGCTGCTCAAGCAGAAAGTGCTCTGCCGGGAAGAAGTGTTGTGGAGCCAAGAAGAACTGTGCTTCAAGGAATTCGCACGGAAGCGATGGGAGCTGTGGCAGGAGGAGCACGTGCGGTAAAGGGGGGTTGAAGGAGCAGCGTTGCGGTGCAGGGAGGAAGGGAGTAAGCTTCAGGCTCGTGGTTCAGCGAACCGAACAGAAAGTGACCGAGGAAAATGTCGAACAAAGGACGAAATGAGAAAGATTCGATGGCAGGCAGGTTAGGCAAGGATTGGAGCGCACTTGTTTCTGGACATAAATACGTTTTAAGAGCAATTCAGTTTTTCAGAACCCCATACAGCTTTTACGAAATAACATCCAACATCAAGAATTTTCTTACACCGCAATATTTCATATATAAGACATGAAAAAAATCACCGGCGCATAATTATCGCTTGGAATGTGCTAAACTGGAAATTAATAAATATCTGCCTTCCACACAATCAATCTCATCCGGACCGCACTTCCAAACCGAACGTCCGAAATCAAGACGAGGTGAGAAACGGAAGATGCGGGCTTGCGAAGAGCTGGGTGCGAGAAAGGGGGGTGAGGGGGGGAGGGCAAGGGCAAGGACAAAGGGTTGGCGGTTGGCAGGTAGGAATGGCGCTTTGTTCGAAGCCACGATTGTTTGGAATTGATGGTGGAGGTTTGGGAGTTTGGAGAGGCTTGGATGTGAGGGTTTTGGCGAGCCGGAGAGAGTGGAAAGCTTGGATGAAGGGACTGGAAGGAGAAACAGATATGCTTCTAGCAGGCCTCTTTCGGTATGCTTGGTTGGGTACGAAATGTGGTCCTCGAGGGGAATTCTGGCTTGGATGGTTTGTATGATTTCTGGCCTCCAGGATTGTTTGAAGGTCGATTCTTTTGCATCGTGAGTAGGTCATAGAGATTGTATGATATTCAGATCTTCCGAGATAATTTCAGTGGGTGTAATACAGTGTGCTTCCATGAATATTTCATAGAAACGTAGGGACTCAGCCGTCAAAATCATCGAATTGTGGGAAATGGGAAGTAGACCATTACTCATCGCCCATCATTCACCAGCAGTGTACATACCTTGTCTTTCATGTTCCCAATATCAATTTCTCCGCCATCTCCACCCACGTATCTCTCGTGCCAGCATCACCAGCACAAGCGCCGTCGAGCCAACCTTTAGCTTTCTCAACCAACAGCTCCCACGCATCCTTCTCGTGCGCCATCTTAATCTCCAGATACTTGATAGCTAAAATCGTCGCCCAGATCTTTTCTGCCTTTGGTTCTTTCCCTCCTGGCCCTGTTGTTGCGGGATTGTCGGGTAAGCCGAGGGTTTTCAACAAGGGCTTGAGTGTCCAAGAGCCGTCGAAACACTGGAGGGAGATTATTTGGTGAAGAGGGTCGGGGTCTTGGATTGGACTAGACTGTGGTCCGGGATGTACAGCGGAGAATGGCATTGAGGCGGAGCATAATCCTCCAGAGGGTTCGGGGTCCTCATCCGCCCAAACACCACCTGAGCGAGTTGCTGATGGAACCTTGCGCACAGCCATGGACGCGAGCTGCTTCCTTGGTACCGAGTATTTCCTAGCGGTCGCAGATCGGAATGAGGCAGTGGGTGACCCGTTCTGGGAAACTAATAGGGAAGAGCCTTTCAGAAACTTCGGATGGGCTTGTGCCATCCGGGGTCGAGCCGTTCTCTTTGAGGTTGGAGGGACCCATTGAGGACTCTTCTCCTGGGGTAAAGCGTTGTTCGATGGTTGGGTGGAATCTGTCGTTCCTTCGACGGCAACAAACGAGCACCATTCCCCCCCAACCTGATACTGCAAGCCAAGCCGTACCGCCTCCCGTTCAACCATCTGATCAAAGTTTTTGCTAAATCTATCTCTGACAAAGGCTCCACCTTCGTCGGTTGCATGGTAGATCCAGCCACGGCCCTCTTCTAATTCGCCGACAGCCTTTCTGGTAGCAAGCTGGTGAATGGTTTCACTATTATGCGGCATGATTTCAACTGGGATTTCGAACTCCAGTGGACCCTGGGGAGTTGTTCCTCTGAGAACGACTGCCTTGGGCTTGCTTTGCGAAGCTTGCGGCGATAATAGGAGATAAACAGTTGTTCTGGAGGACGGATAAAGAGGCGGTATTTTGTGTGGCGTTTGTAAAAGCTTTGGTACAGCAACTACTGGTAGGTGATCATATCGACTCTGGCCGTCCTGATCAGTACTCTGTTCTGGCAAGACCTTGTCGCCTGCTGGATATTGAATCTTCCTATCATTAATTGATATGCCATGGAGGCTGTCGGCGACCTTTTCAACAAGCACATATTCTTCGTCGTCGTCCTCTGCAGTATCGTATTTGACTTCTAGTGCATAATCTGTGACTGGAGGGCTCATAGCACCTGCCAACATACGGACTACCTTTCCGTCCAACTTCTCGTCCTCTCCAACAGCTTGCGCAAATCCATTACCAGCTCTCGCAACTCCCTCGATCAGCGCATGAGACACAGAATTTCCGATTCCAAGAGGGAGAACCCGAATGGACTTAGCGCTCTGAGAGACTTGCTCGTTCAGGTACGAAAAGAGCTCTTGCTGCTGCCAGATATCCCCATCTGTGCATAGGATGACCGATAGATCCTGATCTTTGGACCGAGACTCGATTGCTGCTCGAAGAGCCGAGAGAGTCTCAGTCCCGCCATAATTGGCACCAAATCCATCGACATGTTTGATCGCTTCTGCAAGCGAGTCTTCACTATAGGCTCGACTCTTTGGCCAAAGGAAGGAGTACCTCGATCCAAAGGAGCATATGTTGAAAGCTATCCCAACGGGCAGTGACTTCAGAAAGACCTTGATTGCAGAAACCAGGGTCTGAATCTTATCTTGCATGCTACCGCTTCTGTCGGCGACAAAGATTATTTCTGGTTTAGATGGTTGCACTGTGAATTTTGGTACCAGTGTCATCATTAAAGCTCTTTGACCTTGAATGGTAGGGTGGTTTTCCAGAAGTGCTCGGGGCGTGGCAGCCTCCTGGTGAACAATCTCAAGGATGAAATCGCGATCGAGTTGAGACAATCCAAGGGTCAGCGTCGCAGATGCTTGAGATAATAGAGGACTCTCTGTCGGGGCTGCCGAGGTATTGCCGATGGTGACTGCTATTGGATGACTCGATGACCTCAGCTCTTTGATAACGGAGTCCTTGTCCATAGAGACATCGACGGTGATACTGATACTTCCAGATTCTGCGGCTGGAATAGAGTCATACCGATCACCCCCTATGGGCAAACTACCGTAACGAGGACTGATTTTAGTAGGCAGCGTGAACCGTATACCATCGGCTCCCATGTCATGTTTCAACTCTCCAACGTATGTAATTTTCACAAGTATCTTCTCTCCTGCAGGTATGTTCCCAAGCGTGGTTGAGAAGACATCAGATGTTGGCCCTCGAGCCAAAAGCCCGGCTGTCTCGCCTCGACTTACCGCTTCGTCATAGACTTCTTTGGCCTTGTTTTTCTCTTTCACCACTCCTTTGATCAAACGAGAGCCAATGTGGCATGTGAACCCAACCACACTGACAACGTCGTAAATAGGGAAGTCATACCTGCACTCTTGGGTGTCATCTGATGTGTTGAGAAATGTTTGGGAGAGTACGGTTCTCGAAGCAGTGCTTAAAATGGTTGTATGGGCAGCTAAGCTGACCTGAGGCAAGTAGTTTCTGGGCTGAACATATTTCTGTCTGTCTTCATCTCCCAATACAACATAGTAACAGCCACAAAAGGAATCTGAGTTACGAAGACGCATGGCTGTGAGATGCAGCTACATAAGGTATTTTCCAGATGTAGTTGAAGGTGCATCGTGTCACATAATATAATAGAATGGGCAGCTCTTATATGTACTAAGAAGGCTGATGTGATGCCTGGAACGCGGGGAAGCAGTGTGCCTGCCTGCCCGCCTGCCTGCATATTGTTGTTGGACGAAATCAACCGAAGGATTGCTTCACATATGACTCAGTCCTCTTCGATAAGTTAGGCTGGACATGGTCAAGTGCGGTTCATGGCAAACATGGACGTACTTTATTCTTGACTGTTAGCTATACCAGACCTTGTGTTCCTCTCAACACATGGATTAAGCTCCCCTAAAGTACGAAAACCAAATCTATCAAAATATAAGGTAGTCTAGGTCATTTGTCGCAAGCATTCCTAGATAGGCAGGAAATCAGTGTTTTCCAAGGCCTCAGAGGATGGACAACCACCAACTTAGATTTGGTTCTCGATTCAAAGCGACACGAGAGGTTTGTTGATGAGTTGTAACAATGTATGAATGAGTCTGGCAGTCTCAGCTCTCTCTCGCTTGTTCTCTCGCTCGTTCAGATGTGCCTCGTAGGGCTGCTAGCGTCTCGGCATCAGCCGTCGCTTCTCACTAGTCCAATCCTAGACCCTCGCCTGGACGCCAGCCCAGAGGTTTGTTACTCAACACCTAACCTTTTCACAGATGTCTCACTAATCTAATGCTCTGTTCGCTGTACAAGCACGCAAGCCACGGGAGCCTAAATAGTAGACCATTCAGCATACTCGGGAGATCCGAAGTTATGGCAGCTGCCCCTTCAGAGCAGGTTGCTATGGTAGCCAATAACCCATTTGACATTTACAGAACCCATATATCAGAACTACTAGCACCAATTACTGGGAAGGCTGCCAGTCAAATATGTGAGAGACTGTCATGGACCCAGACCTTTGATAAAGGAGATCTGGGGCTCCCAACACCTTCGCTGCGGATCCAGGGGAAAAGGCCAGATGAGCTAGCGACGGAGTGGACAGACAAGTTTCCCAATTCGCCTTTGGTCAGCAAGCCAGTTCCGGTTGGCCCTTTTATTCAGTTCTTCTTCAAACCAGAGCCCCTTACAAAGCTCATTATACCTTCCGTTTTGAAGAAAAAGGCGGCTTACGGCAGAAACGAGAAATTAGGTCTGCAAGACGAATCTGATCCGTCAAAAGGAAGGAAACGTTTAATAGTTGAATTTTCATCACCCAACATTGCAAAGCCATTCCATGCTGGTCATCTTCGAAGTACTATTATTGGAGGATTTTTAGCGAATCTTTACGAAGCCGCCGGTTGGGATGTGATTCGTATGAATTATCTTGGAGACTGGGGGCGACAATTTGGTTTACTTGCCAACGCGTTTGCAACTTATGGAAGTGAGGAAAATCTAGAAAAGGATCCCATCGGTCACCTCTTTGATGTGTATGTTGAGATTAATAAGGTCTCGAAACCGGAGGAAGAAGAGATCAACGAGAAGAAGGAAGAACTCAAACAAGCAATGGAGGCAGGTAAAGATACCACAGAGCTTGAGAAGGAAATATCGACCCTCCAAGCCAAAAGCGTGAACGAGAAAGCGCGACAGTACTTCAAGAGACTTGAAGACGGCGATCCAAAAGCTCGCGCTACTTGGGCCCGGTTTCGAGACCTGAGTATCGAGAGATACAAAAAGACGTATGCTCGGCTTAACATTCACTACGATTACTACTCTGGCGAGTCACAAGTTGAACCATGGCGTATGGAACGTGCAGTCAAGGAGTTGGAAGTGAGTGGCGTTTCGGAAGCCTCGAAAGGAGCTGTCATCGTCGACCTCAGCAAGTCCAAGGACAAGCAGACTAAGAAGTTAGGGAAAGCCTTAGTCAAGAAGACAGACGGCTCTTCACTCTACTTAACGCGTGATATTGGGGAAGCGGTGAAACGACATGAATTGTATCACTTCGACAAGATGATATATGTAGTAGCATCTCAGCAAGACCTATATGTAGCGCAGCTGTTCAAGATCCTAGAGCTCATGGGCCATAAAGAAGTGGCCGAGAAGTGTCAACATGTCAGCTTTGGGATGGTGCTGGGAATGAGCACCCGGAGAGGTACAGTCAAATTTTTGGATGATATCTTGAGGGATGTGGGGGAGAAGATGCATGAAGTCATGCAGCGGAACCAATCTAAATATGAGCAGGTAGAGGACCCTGTGCAGACAGCAGACACCCTGGGTATTACAGCAGTCATGGTGCAAGATATGACTGGCAAGCGGTTAGCTCTTGCTAATTATATTCTCCTTCCGCTGAACACCATGTGCTAACAGTGTTTCAGCATCAATAACTATGATTTCTCGTTGGAGCGGATGACCTCCTTTGAGGGCGACACTGGTCCATATTTACAGTATGCACATGCCCGTCTCTGCTCTATCTCCAGGAAAGCTGGCCTCTCTCCCGAAGAGCTAGAGTCTGCAGACCTCTCCCTTCTTACTGAACCTCACGCTGTCAATCTTGTGCGCGCACTAGCATCGTGGCCAGACGTTGTACAGAACACCCTGAAGACGCTAGAGCCAGTGACTGTCCTTGCGTATCTCTTTAAGATGACACACATGCTGAGCTCGAGTTATGATGTACTGAAGGTAATTGGGAGTGAGCATGAGTTGAAGAAGGCACGGATGGCTCTGTACGAAGCTGCAAGGCAGGTTCTAAACAACGGCATGAAGCTGCTTGGTCTCAATCCTGTCGAGCGGTAAGCGATCCCTTGTGCTCTTTCATTGCCATCTTAGCCATTAACGTGCTGATCAACAACAGTATGTGATCTGGTGGATTTCCTATGTCTTCAAAAACGATGTTGCCCAGTAGATGGCCCTTAAGCGACAAGGAATTGATGTTGTGAGCTTTGGGGTACTTCGATATGAACTGGACTGCCTTGAGAAGAAGAAGAGATGCAGTAGTAATTAGTCGAGTTGTTGGTATCTACTAGCAGAGTCAGTAGAAAGGCGTTTGCCAGATAGGACGCAAAAACGAGGCAACCGGTCTAAGATTCCGGACAGGAGATGACGGAAATATCCATTGGCCTGAATTACCTCCAACACATCGTTCTTGATTGAGAAAAGTCGGTCAAGATTTGGAAAATCAACTCGAGCGATTCGTCACAGTATCGGACGTTTCCGGAAGGGATTCCCAGAGTTGTCCAATGCAGAAGACTCATGTTCGAGGAGGATCTCTATGACGTTGCTTACCTCATCTGATTCTTGATCAGTCAAGGCATCGCTGATCACAAAAGACCGATAAGAAGTTGATTTTCGGACCGAGTCACATTTTATCTTGCATCGCGTGGTCAGTTTCGATACGAGGATCTTCTCATTCGTCTATCATTTTCATCTCCTAGCGAAAGCAGGGTCATCTTTCTTTTCTCTCCAAGAAATCATCTAGATTACCACGGCAAGCGTTCAGCCCGGTTCGTCCTTCAGTCCAAGCTGCATAATTTATACTTCTGTTTATGCCGCATTGGTCGACAAAGCTGCACGTGTATCTTAGCCACTCAACCAATCACCGTATCTCTTACTGAACGGTAGGTTGGGAGAGCTCCAAGCTAGGGTTAGCACTCATAGAATGTTACAGAAGTTATATGTGCTCCATGTGCGTCACAAATCTATAAGTGGAGAGTTACGGTTAAGGGATAATCGTCGACGAATCACCCATGGCTTCAGGCAGCAATGGCCGGCCGGGGAGTCCAATGGTGTTGGCCTCCAGAATCAATGGTACCGGCCAGGCAACCAATACAGCTGAGAGACCGTGCCGTCGATACAACAGCTCACAGTTCACCCACCGCAACCCGGCCATTAGCACTTCCTTCCTTACAAACTTGCGGGGTGGACGCGGCACTTCCCCATAGTCCTAGTTGACTCGGCTAGGGCATGATGTGCAGATGAACCCGGCCAGCTGCGTTGAGAAGCCGGTGCTGCAAGCAGGCTTCCAGAGGATCAAATAGTATACACCTCATGCAGGCTGAGTGGCTGACACGACACACCACCGAGAGCCGTCGAAATTTTTCTAAGATTAAGAAACAATTAAAATAAATCATATTTCTCATAGGCCGTCCCAGTATATTTTGTGACTCAATTCCAAGATGATCGTGATACTGTGAAAAACATCCCACGCAGACGTGGGACTTGCTTTGCACTTCATGTAATGCAACGATCATCTCCGACACACATTCAGTAGATACTTTACCATCGCTTTGGTTCTACACCTCCATCCATCCCTTCCTTCCCACTTTGAAACCCCATCATACAATTGTTGTTGTTGGAAAAAACACTCGAGAAAATCCACCCATGGCGGGATGACCCTGGCAGTCCATTGCCGTCTTATCGATTGCTACCTGAACCGACCCCTCGATTGTTGTCAGGATCGACGACAATTCTTTTCTCTTCTCTTTCCGTCCCACCTCGTAGGCAGCCCTACAATAGGAGCAACCCCCCTAGACATCTGCTGCCCTGATAGCATTGGGGAAATGTCAAGTAGCCATCCCAATCCCCGCGCTGCCTACTGCGAAGAGTACAGCGAGGACGCACATACAACTCTACCCGACACTCGGCAGACGGCCAACATAGCGGCCAAGCGGTCGAGACCAGACTTTGCCAAGCCAAAACTCACTGACACGCGCGATGAACGTAGCGACTCGGGGAATTCGAGTCAGACGGTAGCAACGCTGAATAGCGGGCATTCCTCGTTGGAGTCCAAAGCTGGTGCCAAACCATTGCGAGTTGATATTGAAGCTCCTGCCATCAAGAGACGACCCGCGCTTGTCGCGAAGAAGACTGAGAGTAGACCTTTAAGCCCGCAGAGATCCTCACACAAACGAAGTAGCTCTAAAGCCCGAGATGGACGATCTGCGATGCAGGAAGTGTGCATATGCTCAGAGTGCAAGGCGACTGCGCGAAAATCTCTCACACCGTTAGAAACCTCGTGGCCTGCAGCCCTCAACCAGCAGCTGCGGTCGAAACCGAAAACCCCCGTCACACCTCATTCCGCACGGCCTCCGCTACCAAAACCCTCTCAAGATGCTCCTTTACTCCAGCCTGCGCAGGCTCGTCCTCGAGCCTCAACGTTGCAATCGTACCGAAACACTCGCCCAATGAGCTACCATGGTGCTATGCCTGGGGCCGTTTATATTCAACCACAACCCCTTCCTGTTCCTATCGAACGTCGACCACCAACACCATACTCCACTCAAATCGTGTTCCCGCCCCCATCTTACCCGCCGATTCGGGGCTCATATTTCCCAGCCACTCAAGCATCGGCACCTCGACACCAGGATAGCTTTCCCTTGCCACCATCCCCTTACGAGATGCAATGCCGCCCGCAGCCGCGTCAATGGACCACGGATCACCCGTCCAATCGCCACTCTATGATATATACTTCATCTCCTGTTATAGAAGATTCTCAACAACTGCCGTACATCCCCCGAGCCCCCTCCGCTCAGCCTACGTCTCGTCCTTCGTTTTCTTACAACGATGCTCCTTCTACGCCACGGGAGGACTTCATGCGGCGTAACGAGGACTTCTACCGTATGCCCCCACCTCCGCCTCCGGCCCCTAATCCTAGAACACAGCATCGCCCTGCAATAAAGCACGCAGCAACGACGTCTGCTGCACATCCGCTGCTTCACCATACCCGTAGCCGCCGCGTCGAGGACACCACAGATCACATCTCTGGGCACCGGAGCCCTAAGAAAGAGCAAGCCGGGGAACACCACAGATCAAGGCGACCCTCGCTTGCAAGTAGACCTTCTGCTACCCCGAGCAACGAGAAACCAACCTCTCACTCTATCGAGCGTGGTCTTGCCCGGATGGGCATTGAAAGTAACGACGCTACAGCCAAAAACCGAAGGAGGGTCTCCTACTATGACCACGAGACTGCCCCTGAACTCGAGCGTGTTGTAGAGACCTACCAAGCCGACACAAATACTGCCGCAGATGCCATACCTGTTCCGATAACAACCGACTCTCTCAAACTGGTGCGCAAGAAGACTCATAGCGATAGCGGTAGCAGGGCCAGTGCCGAGGGCAGAGGTAGCAGAGAAGGAAGCGACGTGAAGCCGCGCAGCTCAACCGATCGACGCAACGGAAGCGACGTCAAGGCGCGAAATGACAATGACGGAGTCACATTACGGTTCCACCCTTCTTCGGGTGTCAACCTTGACGTTAAAGGAGGCAGTGTGGAAGGACGAACCATCAGTCTAAGGCAAAGCCGTGAAGGCGATGGCGAGATGGAACTTAGCATCGGAGCTAAAGAAAAGCACAGTCTTAGCAGAACTGCTAGCAGAAATGAAGGAAGAGAGAGGCACCAGAAGAGATACCCATCCGTAACTGGCCCCCGTCACAATGGCGAGCTGGAGGTCGCCAGGAGCACCAGCCGTATGATGGGAGAAAGGGAGACGGGAAGAGAAAGGAAGAGAAGCGTTGCCGGCAGCCGGAGTCGCCGAAGCAGCAAGAGCGGATACAGTGGGAAGGGTACCGGCGACGGATGGTTTTAGCGTGGGCTACGACGTGACGGTTTGCGGTGTATTTGGTTATCACCTCCTGCGGCTTTTCGACGAAACCCTTTTCGAACAAAAGAATGATTCCAGTCCTCTTCTTATGATGATGTTTTTACAACTAGATACCGCCGAGCGATGACGAGATGTTTTACGATACCACGACTTTATGTGCGCAATGCAAAAGTTTCCTCGGGTAGGGAGAGCAGGTAATTGGAAGTTTGTGTGGGATTATGCGACATGTATTCAACACGTTCGATATCCAGACTGGAAAGCGTATAGTCTATTTCCAGTGGCGTTGCTCTGCTTAGCACTATGAAGAAGAGCGAATGATTTTTATATGCGGTTTTCCTGCTTGCACCGATTTACATCTTTCAAGGATCACAAGGTAAAAGACGAAAGACGTGTCATTGAAGACCTGCAGAAGAAACGCTAGAACTTTCCCTCTGCACCACTGTGATTCGCACGGGCGTTTACGCTCAAGAGAGTATCGAGAAACCTACTAGGACTAAGCAATTAACCTCAGATTTCTTCAATCACAGTCCAGGCTCGAATTTCATCTCATCAATCATGCTATCACTAGCTTTTGGTATCGCTCCCCTATCCCACATCTCGATTGGTAGTTCGACCGCTGTCACGTTGCTCTTCCCAAGCTAATAGCAGAAAGATGTCCACTGACTTGAATGGGGCAGTTGTGGACCAACAGACGGAGTGGTTCAAAATTTACAATGTCTGAATTTTACAGTATTCAAAGTATCTATGCTCTTCATTCAGGTGCACGTTATCCTCGCAGTCGTCACCAGAACCTTTGATATTTCTCTTTTCGACCTATTGATACCATTCATCAGAACAGTACGGGAACATCCAAAGTTTGTCCCTCTCCTTCCATTCCACTCGCTTTTCTCCCTGCTTGACCTCTTTTCTTCCCCCATCAAGTCAATATTCTGAGCGGATATCTACATTCCGCTACATTCGTGGGAGCTATTCATAAGACCCCCCTCATCGCTAGGAATTCTTGGATGGCATAATACTCAGGCATGTAATCCACAATCCTATCCTTCCACATTTGCACCAACAGTCCCACCACGCTCTCATCATGCAACGGACATTGCAGGTTCTGCGCAAGCTCGAGGAGCGCGTTGCCAGTGCCTTCGGAAAGCGGGTTTTTCCGTCCCAAGTCGTCGAGGATCTGACAAGCGCTGCTGCGACTTTGGGGGGGAAGGAGGGTTGGGCATGGACCGGTTCGCCCGGGCAGATTGCCCACATAACAAGAGGTCGTTTCGGGAACTAGGACGATGTTTAGTACGTTGTAAGGGTTCCAGATCCAATCTGAGCCGGGAGGAGAAGCCATGAGGGGAGGTAGGTGAGGGGCAGGGGGATAAGAGGATGAGGATGAAAAGGGGTGATTGCAAGGATGGGGTTTGGGGCTTTGAAGGACGTGGCAGGGGAAGGTGCTTTGTGTCGATGGTAACCGCTGCGAAGCTGAGAAAGTGTTGAGGTATGGTCATAATTGTAGAATCCTCTCTTTGACTTGTATACTTTTCACAAATGTTCTAGAAAACCCCTGAATGTCTAAGACCACGCGCGAAACAAGGCGTGGGAGAAACGGCAGCGATGGCCCAAGTCAACGTCGCAGGAAAGACTTAAGGAACAATACTATAATAAGTTTCGCTTGTCTCGATAATGGAGACGGCGTGGGCTCACTTGGAATTCTTGCAAGTTGTATCAGTCTAACGCTCAGAGGACTTTGTGGGAGAGGACGGCGGGGGGGGCAGTGTACTGCTTCAAAGGGCGTGGGGAAAACATTCGAAGACAACTTCCTTACGGCTAGTGACGGTGTTTCGAATGCTTGATTCTTTTCGTACATATATCAATACCATTTCCTTAGCCTAACCGAGACTGCAGCTCTCCTGGATAGCTCCCAAGTACTAGCGCAAATCTCCCGCCCCCCCAAGACCAGAGGATTTTTGCAAGAATCTTCCGTGAATCTGATACCCAACCGTAGCGACATCCGAGCATCGATCCCTTACAACTCCCTCCCAAACTCCCCCATTGACGGAAAGGGTCTTCGTAATAGTCGGGCGAACCTTTCTCAGGATCCCGTCTCAAGCAGGACAGCGCTGTCCGTGCTTGCTGGCTGCAGGATCGATATTTTAAGGCAATATCTGGACGGAAATGGCTTTGGAGAGACGATGGCATGATTCTAATAGTTCCTCAAAGGCCGTACGACACGTGTGCTTCTCGTCTTCAGCACGTTTGACCGGAGATGAGAAGCGCGAGTTCTTGTTCGTCGAAGATGGAGACGAGCTCTGGGGGGACGATGTCATGAAAACCTATGTAGATTTAGTATTCTGTTTAGATATTGATGGTGACGAAGGTACCTTTAATGAAATGCTCCAATTGCTCCCGCACAGAGCCAGTAAGGCGGTACTCGATCATCAGCTGCACATATTGCTGTTTTGTTTTATCAGTCACGGGAATATTGCGGCCAGTCTCTATCAGATCCACGGTCTCTCGGACACCAAATTCATCAGTCTCAATGGCGAAGGTCTCGTTGGTGATGTTCGAGATATCATTCTCCAGCATCCATAACAATGACCTGTAACACTCAAGATCATGGGTCTCCATATCTTTGATCCATACAGTCTTGCCAAGTATTCGTTTATAGACGGCTTTGCTGAAACGACAGTCCAAAGAGCGACCTTCGTAGAGCTTTTTGCCAATCATACGGCCGATGAACTTGAAGAACATCAGATGCTCATCGTTGATTTTGCTTAGCCTGTTGGGGTGAAATGTGATAGGATCAGATGCAACAGGAATGAAGAGAGCGTTATTAGGATTGAACATCTGTCGAAAGAGGATCCGGAACCATTCTCGAGCCGCGTCTTCAGCATCCACTCCTTTTTCATCAGCGAAACGGACGCTGAGCTTGCCGTATTTGATCTCATCGTCAGACTTGAACGACAGATATTTATAAGAGTCGAGAAAAACATGATCACGTCGGACAGTTAGCCGCAAAAGTGGTTGTGTATGATTAGGCTCTGCATCGTGCGAGTGTAGATGCTGAGTGAAGTAGTTGCGCTTGTTGTCAAAGTCCAAGTCCAAGACCTTCGGATTTTTGTCCAGTAAGGAGAATATACTACTCACGAGCTCAGGATTTCGTCGAATCAGATCATTGAGTACCTTACGGTGCTCCTCCGTGAACTTGCGTTCTTGCTCCGCATTGGCGTTCTTGCTTTGTGCGGCTCTCAGCCTGCTCGCGAAGCCTGCGTTCGTTTACGCACACTGGCGTTCTACTTGAAGCTGTCCTTGTAGGTTCTTCAATTGTGCATCCATATCTGAGGACATGATGGGGATAAGTCTCAACGAGGACTGTCGCAATACGAAGGCACATCATCTAGCGATGCGACTCGATTGTAGCGAGCCAACGAAAATAGGGATGGAAACAACTGCTGTCAGGATTAGCGGATAATTGATTCAAGGGATAAGACTCTTCATCAACAATATTTACTTGTACAGTGTCGGATCTTTTACTAAGAATTCAACGATGTCAGTCGTTAAAACTGTGAAAAAGTTAAACTTCTTAGTTCTCTCCTGGCATAAGCATCTGAAATTCGTGTTTGTACCTATTGCTTACGATATTAGATCTCTCGACAACTTCGAGTCGAGATCAGTTCCAACGTGGTGAATCTAGAAGAGAATCATGACGATTACGAGTAGTCGATCACTGTTTGTTTACATTCCTAACATTCAGACTCATCTTGTCTTAGATGATGAGAAAGAGAGGTACGGCGAATTTCGGGTTTTGTATGTCAATGGCCAAGTATTCTTGACAGAGAGTGTTGACTTACTGAATCATAGTACTCGCCAGGGTTCTCTTTTTGATGTTTGAGACAGAGAGATGAAACATAGAATGGCAGAAGCAACTGAGAAAGATGCGCAGTGAGTAGAAGTAAAGGGCCATCGAGATGGTGAATGTGTCAGACTGTTCGAGTGCTGTGTCGTTTTGCTCAGGAGACAGAACGAAGCCAACAGAAAGACAGCACCTCCCACAAGTTGTATATCTATAGAGATGATCTTCTCCGTGCACGTACTTCCCTTAGGGTGGCTCCTTCTGAGTCAGAGACAGAAACACATCGTGCACAGCCCATATCTTGTCCTTTGTTGTGGTAAAGAGAAAAGAAGGCGTAAGACCTTGTTGTTCGGGAAGTGCTCGCCCTCGCCATGCTGCTTGAGTTGTCTCGTATCGTGTCGAAGACACAGAAATTATCTATGAGACTCTTAATCCACTGTTGAAGGTATCGGTAGGATTGAGAAGGATTCCTGAGACATGATATAAGTTTTTTCTTCCTTTTCAATAATTGCCCCGATCTTATAGTAGCGTGAGTCTGCAAAAGCTGCATGGAGATCGGGACTGTCTGGTTATAATCCCAAATCTCTCTCGATGTACACTTTGCTTCGCTCTTTCAATTCATGAACCTTCCTCCAAACCTACCTGTTTTATGGAACGCATTCGGAATCCCAAACCCCCCCCCCCCCCCCACCCCCCAATCTCCTTACTTCTTCTGCCCGGGACCCTGCCTTAGTCGCTAATGCTGCTTCGACTACCCGGGGCGAAATCCTTGAAGAGTTGGGCAGCAAAGAACCGCTAGCCACAGGAATGTAGGAGCCGCTGAGTTGGCTGGCGGAGGTAATTCCGTGTAGGGATCGCCATCCTAATCGGGGAGGTGAGATTAATAAGACATGGATGTATAGGATTTGGCGATATAGCGTTTTGACTAAGCTGTGGAGGTGAGCCAGTTAGGGGCAATGACATATCTTTGCGAAGCTGCTATCGAGAAGCCTGACCAAGGATAGCCCGATACAATTGTACTTGTATACACATGCAGATGAGAGTCGTGCTCGATAGGAGTTCCTGATGGTGGCTAGCTGGAATAATTTCTTGAGAGAATAGTTCTTGCAAACGAGCCTCTTGTGTGAATCTTCAAGGTTTCCGAAGGTAGTGCATTTTGTGAAGCTAGAGAGTAAGAAGACGATGTACAAGCTGAAATTAGAACTTAAAAAGTCGCTCTACCATTCGTTCTGGATATACTCAAACG
>JAABUL010004939.1_pt1 | contig 17195 bp, 1 predicted proteins | sample 5559151 | NCBI WGS metagenome assembly JAABUL01 (sample SAMN10711876, study PRJNA513368) | rock metagenome | isolation source: Antarctica rocks | place: Antarctica: Victoria Land, Pudding Butte sud | reverse complement strand
CTATTATATAAAAGAAGATATTGCTATAAACTTCTTTTAAACAATTAATATTTAAAAAAAATTATATTTTTTTAAGATACTAAACAATATTAAAAAGAAATATTAATTAATAAAGTTAAAAGTTGTCGCTTTTGTATAAATACTAAAAAAGATTTGTTATATACTTAATTATATATTAAAAAAATTAATTGTTATTTTTATTAATTATTTTGCAACAATAAATATAGCAAAGCAAATTAAATTGTTTTTCTCTTCTTTAGATTGTATAAATTTGTATTTTATTTGTATCTTTTAATATATTTTCTAGTTCTTACTTAATATATACTAAAAGATAAAAAAAATTCAATATTGTTTCAAACGCTCTTTTTAGATTGTTTAGAAATAATTATTTTAAAAATAATTTTAAAAACAAAGAAATTTTTGACAAAGTTGTTGCTTATTATATAACTTTAATTAAAATAACTTTAATTTTTAAAGAAAAACTAACAAAGATTTACAAAATTAATAAAAAGTAATTTAAGATTTACAAAATATTTCTTAGTTAATGCAAAAAAAATTGTAATAATTAACAAAAAATTTAAAACTATTTTGTTAACTTAAAACAAATTTTAAAAAAACAAAAATTTGCTATTATTATTTTGACAAAAATTTTAATTTTAGTAGAAACTTAAATTATAATTTCGATATTTAATATAATAAATATAACAAGAAAATCGATAAAGTTAAAAATAGCAAAACAAGAATTTACTATTGTAATTTTAACAACTTTAACAACATTAAAGAATTTGAAAAAAACTATTACTTTAAAAGAGTTAACAATATTAAAAAAGTTAATAACATAAAAGAAATTAATTAAATTAAAAAAAATTAAAATAGAAAATATTTAATTTATACTAAAAGAAGAACTTATTTATTTTTAAAACAAAAAGAATAAACAACTAAAATTGTGCATTTCTAAAACTATAGAAACAAAAAATTTCGAGCTATTATATAATATATAGATGCACAAAGAATTTTTATATATCTATAATAAAATTATAGTTAATTATTATATAAGAAATTTGATCAAGCAATTGAAAAGATATCTAAAATATTGCTTATTATATTAGTTTAACAATACAATTAGATATTGCTTATACAAATAACTAAAGTCTATTATTACAAAACTAAAGATATTTTATACTATTATTATCGATTTTATTTTTGCGCTTCTTAAGCTATTAAACAAGTACAATTTTCTTATATTAATAACAAACAAATTCTTCAAACAAATTATAACAATAACTAAAAAGACAATTTTTTTAATCAAGAAATAAATAATTAAGCTTATTAATATTTTCGCAAACTAAAATCTATCTTTAAGTATTATTTTTAATAGAGACAATAAATTTCTATCTAATTTATAGAGAGCAATATTTTATTTTTTAAAAATTAATTTACTTTATTTTATTGTTTATTATTTATAATTTAACAATTAATCGAAACAATTTAATCAAACTATAAAAATAGTTTTGCAATATTATTTTATCTTAAATTCTAAAATAGATTAAAAGCGTTTTGCAATTAAACTTCAAAATATTTTTAACAATTTTAAGAATGTTTTGACAAAAAAATTCTTAAATTAATTTATTTACGAAAAAATTCTTTGTAAAGAATTGTTTATAATCGATTTTTATTAACAAAATACTAATTATGCTACTAAGTAAAAAAGAAATTAAAACGAAGTTGCAATATTAATAATTTTCGCAAACGCAAAAATAAAACTACGCTATAATAATTATTATTAATTATTTGCTTTAAGAAAGAAAGATAAAAAAATTCTAAAATTATATTTTAAATACAAAATTAAAAAATTAAAAAATTTCAAGCTCTTTAATTAGAGAGCAAAATTATTTAAGATTTTAGAAATATACAATTATTTTGCTTTTAAATTAAAGTTACTCTTGAACTAAAAAATACATTTAATTGTTTTTATTATTATATTAAAGTTTGTTTTAAAGAAAAGCAATTTATATATAAAAGAAATCGATACAAATATGTCTTCAATAAAAAAAAGACAAAAATACAAATAACAACTATAAGATTTATTAATTATTAAATAGATATATAATATTACAAGAACGCAATACTTGTAAAAAGAAAATAATTTAATATCTTATTAAGTAGAAGAACTAAAATTTTACTTATAATATATAGTATAATAAGACAAATTTAATCGAAACACAAAATCTTATTAACAATTATCTCGATATCTATAGTGCGCAATTTATTAAAAAGTATTAAATTAAAAAAATCTAAAAAATATATCTAAGTTAAAACAATAAATAGATTAAATTAGATATATATTTGTTTGTTTACAAAACTAGTATTAAAAATGTTTAATTTATTTCTTTTATTATTATATTCTCTTTTTATTATAATATTTCTTTTAACAAAATTATTAAGAAAATGTTTTTCGCGATATTTGATATAGCATTATATTATCTATTAAGAAAAAGAACGCAAATTCGATAATTTATAAAGCAAATTACAACAATAGAAAAGAAAAAACAAGCAAATAAACTTAAAAAATATCTTTATAATTTAATATTATATAATAAGCGTACTCTAATTTATATTAAGACAATTTATGCAACAAAACTTCGAAATTGTACAATCTTAAATTTAAATTCAAAAAACAATTTGCAAAATTTAATAACTATTAAAGCTACTACGTTTGCTACAAAACTAAAAATAGCGCTAGAATTTTTTTAAAAATAAAAAACTATATTAATAAAAACTATATTAATAAAAACTATTGTAATTTGCTATCTATTTTACTACAATAAAAGCTTGTTAAAGAACAAATTATTTAATATAGTTTATTAACAATTTGACAAGTTTCAAGAAATCTTTATTAAAACAATAGAAGAAGTAGTTTTACAAATTCTAAATTTTTTAAATTTAATCTTATATTTAAGAAAGAAATTAATTACTATTTTAATTTTTAACAAATATAAACTTAAATTATTGTTATTAATAAAGAAGAAATTTACTCGACAAAATTATACAATTATTAAGAATTGCTATTTAAAAACAATTACAAACAATTATTAATATATTTTTAACTTAATAAAACAAAACAAATATTTAAAAAATAAAGTTAAAACTTTAAAGAAATTGCTTAAAGTATATAAAAATAATCGAAAAAAGTTAACTTCTATATTGTTAATATTGTCTATTTATAATATAGTAACAATTGCGAAACTTTTATTCTTCTTAGTACTTTATTTAGAAATCGAAATTACTATTTCAAATTTATCAATAATTAATTATTAAAACAAATTTACTAATTTTGAGCATTTTGTTTTTAAAATATAAAGAAGATATTCAATATATCTTTATTTTTAAAATTTAAATTTATTTAAGATTTTTAATTAAAATAACAATTTTAAAGATTTTGCTCAATTGCTATTTTAAATATATTTTAAAAAAATAAGAATAAAATCTCTTAAATAAGAATTTATTATTTTGCTAGAAATAAATACAATTATATTATTTAAAAAATACAAAATTGTTTTAAAAACTTTAACAAAATTAGTATTTTAAAATTCTTTATTTTGTTAACTAATTATATATATATATAATACAAAGCTAAGAGTTTGTAAAATATTAAATATAAACAAGAACTTTAATTTATTTATAAAAGAAGTATTTACTATTAATATTTTTAAACAATTTAATAAATACAACAACTTTAAATTAATTGCAATTCTACTTTTTTTTGCGTACTACAATATAATAGTAACAAGAATTTGTTTATTAAAATTGTTAATAATATACGCTCTTTTTAGTATATCTATTAAAAGCATTTTATTTATTAAAATTACTAGCAACTTAGTATTAATATTCGAAAGATTTACAATTTCGCAATCGCAATTTCTTATATATATATTTTTTTTTTTTATATTTGTATTATATTATTAAAATCTAATCTTATAATTTTAAATTTCGATTTCAAAGATTTCGATTACAAGAATCTTGCTAATTTCAATTTCGCAATATTAAATATATTAATTAATAACAAGTTGTATTCTCTCTTTTAAAATATATCAATATTAATTAAACTTAATTTTAATAATTTTTTTATTAAATATTTTTCGAAGAATTGCGCAATTTTATTTGATTAATAACTTTACAAAATTTGTAATATTAAAGCTACTACGCAAAAACTATATTAACAAAAAATATTTATTAACAAAAAAACAATAAAGATTAATATATTAAATAACAAAAAATTAATTGTATTTACAAATCTATTAATTTAAAAAAATTATTATATTGTAATATATAAAGATATTTAACTTATTAATAATCTTTAATATATTAAAGATAAATATAATATTTTTGTTAAAAAAAGAAATAAAATTGCTATTAATAAATCTATAAAGTTAGCAATTTTTCTTAAAGATCTTGTCTTAAGACAAGAATTTAATAATAACAAAAATAAATTTAATATATTTTTTAAAAATAAATTTAACAAAGAAATAATAAAGAAAAAAGCAAAATTAAAAAAGCAATAAAGAATAAGACAAAAAACAATAAATATAAGAATTGCAATTTTAAAAGAAAAAATATTAAAAAAATAAAAAAAAAGATTGTTTCAATTGAGTTAAACATTTCAATATCTTTTGAAGAAAAAAAAATTAATTTCGACGCTTTTAATCTTAAAAGCGAATTGTATAATTGCAATTTTAATAAATAGCTACGCTAGTATATGCAAGAATTTGTTTTGTATACAATTACTAATTAAAGTTAATATTATTGTTAAATTATCTAAAAAGAAAACAAAGAATACAAAAAAATTATAAAATGCAATTAAGAAATTTGCAAACGTATTAATATTAGCGCTTATTTACTATTATTTATTGTTGACTTTTATTAATTTTACAAAGATAAAAGACGCAAATTTTACTATATCTAAAGACTAATTATTGCATATTACAATTTATTAATACAAAACAAAATATAAGATTTTTCTTAAAACAAAATTATATATTATTAAGAAAATTGTAAGCGAAGTCTTTTTGTAATTTAAAATAAATCTTCTTTTTTTCTTCTAATTGTTTTAATAATTTTGTTGTATTAATACTATAGACAATCTTTTTTATAAAAAATATATTATTTTAAATCTTTCAATCTTGCTTTAATTGTTTTAGAAATTTTATCAAACAAAAGAAATATATTATTACAAATTTGTTAATTTTGCTTTAATTGTTTTAGATTTCTTTTTATATTAATATTATAAAAAGTATTATAATATTTTAATCGCTCTATTATTTTTTTAACAACAGAAATTTGTTTCTTAAATTTAGATTATTTTTTCTTTACTTAAACGTATTATTATAAATCTTTCGATCTTGCTTTAATTGTTTTAGTTCTCTTTTTATGTTAACATTATAAAGTCGAACACTCTAATATCTCGATCGCTCTATTATCTTTTCAATAACAAAAATTCTTTTCAATTTATCTTTTTAACAATAGAAATTTTGTTCGCTCTATGTCTATTCTTTTATTTGTCGCCATTAAGAACAATAGCATAGTAGAGAGATTAAAAAGAAATGTTACAATTATTGTACTTTCCTTTTGAGCAAAATATTTCTTTCGTGTTTAACAAAGTATTTCTTGACACAATAGTATTTAGATCTAGAGGATTTTCCTCTTTCTAGCTAGTAATACAATTATAATTCCTATTACTAGTGTTCTCTTTTCAGTGCGTTTTCGCACCAAAAATAAATTACTTAAATACAAACTATCTAACAAAATAGTAACAATCAAATTAATTAATTTAATAGAAAAAGCTAGAACAACAAATTTAGAATTCTTGTACTTATTTAAGAACTTTAAAATTGTTAACAAGTTTTTAAAAATTAACAAAACAATAAAATTAATATATTTATTAAATCGAATTTTCGATAATCTAAGATTTTAAATAGTTGTCTCGAATTTTTTAACAATTTATTTAAACAGAAATTTGTTAGTAGTTTATTTTGCAAATTAAATACAAAACTTTTCTACTAAATAAGTTCTATAATTGCGAGTTAATTAAACAAAAAATAGAGAAAAATAAAAAACTTATTTAACAATCTTAATAGCAACTTGTTAAATAAGAAATAAAAAATAAACTAAGTACTAATAATTAATAAATAGAAAAGCAAAAAATTAATAAACTAATATAGATTTTTTTTTTGTATATAAAGTTAGTTCAAGACAGAAGTTAATAAAAAATAAATATTATATATTTAATAAATACAAGATTTAAGTAAGATTTACAAATAAGTTAAAGAATAGACAAATTAATTGATATTAATAAATTGCTCTGCAAGTTAATTGTATAGCTCAACAAATATTAAGCAAAAGTAGATTGTTTTCGATACAAAGATTTGTTTAATAAATAGTTAAAATAATTAATAAACTAATATATCGAATTTAGCAAAAAATAAGATAATTAATATAGTTTATTAATTAATTAATACAATAAGTTAGCAATAAGAGAGTATTCTATATACTTGTTAAAACTACTATTTGTTACAAAAGTAAAGCAAGAAATATATAAAGTAAGTATTAGACAAGTTGTAATAGATAGTTAAATTAATTATCTATCTAGCTATACGCAAATCTATCTTTACTTGTCGAGCTAGTTCTTTTAGAAATTAGCGTAGCTTGTCGAGTAAAACTCGTCGAGTAAAGCAATCTGCTAGCTAGATATATAATATTTATTTAACAATATAGAATAAAAATTAGAATAAAATAAAATAACAAATTCTAGAAAATATATTATTTATATAGTAAATTAAGTTATTTTGCAAGAAATTGTTAATTATAAAACTTAATAAATTGTTAACAAATTAATATTATATTAAAAGAGATATTTAATAGTTAGAATAATATTAAAAAGCAAATTAATATAGAAACAAATACTTTTAAAATTAAATTAAACAACAATTACTATCTAGTAAAAAATTCAAATTAGTTATAGAAAGTTCTAAATAAAATATTATTAAATAAAATATTTATATCTATACAAAAAGTTAATTAAATACTTAATAAAACTATAAAAACAAAATAATTAAAAATATTATATTTTTATTTAGCAACAAATTCGAATAACAAACATAATTAAAAGAACTTTTATAAATATCTAGACAATATTATAAAATATCTTAATACTTTAACTAGTTTATTAAAAAAGAAAAAAAGAAATTAAACTATAAATAAATATAAGAGAGTACTAAAAAATAATATTACTAAAAAAAAGAATATTTTTAACAAAATTAAATAACAACTAAGCAATATTAGTCTATCTAAAAAAACAATAGAATAAATTTAAAAAATATATAATACTTAGTTAAATAATTTGCTATAACAATTTATACTAAATTTATCTAAATAACAAAGAAGAAGTTAACCAATTTTTTTAAAAAATTAAAATTATTAATTTGATATAAAAAGAAAGCTTAATATAGACAAACACTTAAAGTAGAAATCTTAATATTAAAACAAGAAAAAATCTAATTTTTTAATAAAAAGTATATTAAAGAAATACAATATATTAGTCTAATAGTAGCAACTAAATTTAATAATATATATACAATATTTTATTATATTAGTTAAGATTAACAATTATTAATTTATTATAATCATCGATTTTAATACAATAGATAATTTTATAATTAGAACTTTTATTAAAAGAGAAGAATATTCTATTTAAAAAAAATCTAATATATACAATTTAGTAATTATAGATAGAAATCTATTACTCGACAAAATAAATAAATAAATAAAAAAAAATTATTAATAGCTATTTAGCAATATTACAAGAAACTAATCTTTAATATAGTAAAAATAAGTATTTATAATATTATTTTGGAAATATCTTAATTAAAGCAATATAATTTAAAAATTAATTAAAATATATAAATACTTAGATTTGCGCAATATAATTAAATAATTTATATTTAATCTATATATTAATAATATTCGATAATAAATAAAAGATTAAATCGAAAATTAATTGCAAGTTGCAAATTTGTATTTTTGCAAAAAAATTATTTAATAAAGTTCGACTTAACAAATATTAATAAAGATTAATTAAATTACAAAATTAAAATAAATAAATAAAATTACAAATTTTTTAGAAATTTTAGATTATTTAATATAGCAAAGAAATTGCTAAAATATATATTACAAATATACAACAATTAAAAGTATTTATTTTAAGAAAAAAAAAAAAAATTCTTTCTAAATATTAATTATAAAATTACGAAATTAAATTTAAACTAAACAAACAATTTATATTTAAATCTATATATATTTTATTTAAGACAAAACTCGGAGTATTTCGCGAATATCTAACAAAAAACAAAAAAAATTAAAAAATTCTAATTATAGACAAAATATTTAAATTTTCTTTGTATTAAAGAAGATTTTTTTTGTCTATATATTAATTACTAGAAGCTAAATAATATTACAATTAAAAATGAATATTTATTACTTAATATTAGCAAATTTTAAAATTAATTATTTAAAACAAAATATTTTACTAAATTAAATCTACAAGAAATATAGAATTAAATTAGAATAAAAACAAAAGAAGAGTAGAAGATAGTTTTTTATATATAATATAAATTACACAAATATATAATAATATTGTTTAAGTTTATAAACGTCTTAATAATATATTAGAAAATAATTAATAATATACTACAACAATATTTAAATTAATTTATTATAGTATATTTAAACAATATTATAATTTGTTTAAAAATTTTAAAAAAGTATATTAGTTATATCTTTAAAATTTTGAAATATCTTAATATAAAAAATTTATATTTTAAGTTAAAGAAATATAAATTCTATTAAGAAAAGATTAATTTTCTAGAATTTGTTGTTAAACAATACAAAGTATATATAAATTTTAAAAAAGTATAAACAATTAAAGAATAAATATTATTAAAAAATATTAAAAAAATATAATTCTTTTTAGATTTTAAAAATTACAACAAGAAATTTATTAAAAACTATTTAATAAATACAATATTATTAACAAATCTTACAAAGAAAAATATATTATAAATATAGAAATTTGCAAAAAAGAAATTATTTTAGAATCTTAAATTAGAATATTTAAAAGAACTAGTATTAGAAATATACAATCTACAATTGTTAAATAAGATTAAAATTAATATATTAAATCTAATTATTAATATATACTATAATTAAGAGTATAATAATATATAATACTTAATAGTATATATCTTAAGAAAACTTTTATTAATTAAACAAAACTATAATATTTATAATAAAAAACTACTTGCTATTATAGTTTTCTTAAAATTATAAAAAGTATATATAAAAAAATAATTGGAATTTACAATTTTTATAGATTATAAAAATCTTATATACTTTATTATTATTAAATAGTTAAACAAAAAACAAATATAATAATTAGAAAAACTTAAATAATATAAGTTTAAAATACAATATATTCTAGATAAAAATAATAATAGAGTATATATATTTAATAAAAGAAGTAATTATATAAAAACAAAAAAATATTTAATTATAGTATACTTAAAATTAACAAAAACAAATTACTATTAGAAAATAAATATAAGCTAAATATTATACTACAAATATTTCGAGATAATACAAAGAAATTTTTAATAAACAAAGAAAAACTTTAAATATTTATTAACAAAATTAACAAATATATAAAAAAGTATTATAACAAATTATTGCAAAAATCTCTAAAAGTAACTAAAACTCTATAGCTTTTATATTAGTATTATTAGTTCTTATAGATAAAATAAGTTGTTAAGATATATATTAAACTGTAATAGTTATAGGATAGAAGAAAGATAATGTTTATTTAGACTATGGAAATCTGCTATATATAGAACAAGAATACTGTTATAATAGAAAGATATTTTGCAAAAGACTTTTGTATACAACAGAAACAACAAAAGTCTATAACAATTTGTCGAAAAAAAAAAAAAATATATTGTCTTAATAATATAAGAATATTAGTAGCTCTTTTATTTAATCAAAAGAAATATTCGCAATTTGTGTCGAACAACAACAACTTATAATATTTGTAAAAATAAATATTAATATTTAAAAATTAAGTTTCTCGAACAAGATCTTTGTAAAAGACTTTTGCAAAAACAATAAAATAAAAGCAAGTTTCTTAAATAATTTCTTTGTTGCAAAAAATAAAGAAAGTAAAAAGAAATTCTTTGTTGTAATAGATAATAATATTGTATACAATAGTATTGCGAAAGACTTTTGTAGAGCAACTTATCTTAACAAAGATTTCTATATTAAAGCAAAAAAAGAAATAATAACAACAAATTTTTTGTTTAAAAATATAGCAAAAAATAAAGTCTTAGTAAGAGCAGATTTTTTTTGCAATATATATAATTGTTCTAATAGAAAATTAGAGCTTTAAATAAGCTTTTTATAGTTATTAATCAAATTTATAGCGTTCTCTATTTCAAAAATATTTCTTTATTTATTTTACTCTAAGTTATAGTTTTTTTATTAAACAAACTATTTTGTTTTTCGATACACAATAAAATATTTGTTAATAATATTGTTAAATTTATATAACTTAATTTTGTTAATATCTTTGCAAACAAAAACAAAATTAAAATAAGTAAATTAAAATTAATTATAAAAGTCTTTTTTTAACAATATCGACTTTAGTTGCGCTACTAATAGTATAAAATAAATGTATACATTAATAATTAAGAAGATTTAGTCGATAAATAAAACAATCTATTTTTTTTAATATTTTAAAGAGTTCGATATATTGTTAATCTAGTTTTTTTTCGAGAATATTAATAGAGAAAATATTTTATTTGCAATATAATTAAATTAATATTTAATTGTCGAATTTTATACTTAGCAATTAATATTTGTTGTTATAGTAGTATTTTGTATTTAGACTGATTGCGTTAAATCGATTAATCGAGTTTGAATCGATTAATCGACTCGAATCTTAACAATTCGAGTTAATTCAATTCGAAAGTTTTGACAAATCGATTTCTAAAGTTGAAATCGAAAATCGAGTTAAATCGAATCGATTTCTAGAATTAAAATCGAAATTCGACTCAAAAAATCGATTCGAATTGTCAAAACTATTTAAATAATTATATTATAATTATTAATAGTTAATATATAGTCTATATATATTTAATAGTATTTAATTATTTAATTATAATAAGATAATATATTATAGTAATATATTACTACTTTTTACAAAAAAAATAATTAAATTGTATTTATAGATTCTATAGAGTCTATAGATGCAAATAATATATTTTATTAATAATTTGCATCTATAAACTCTATAAATCTTATAGATGCAAATTATATCTTAATATTAATTATTTAATATTTTTAATAGCATCTAGTACGCTTATAGATGCAAATTATATTTTAATATTAATTATCTAATATTTTTAATAGTATCTAGCACGCTTATAGATATAGATAATGTATTATAGTAATGTATTATTGTTTATAATAAATTAATAATTAAATATTATTTATAGAATTTAATTGGAAAATCTAAATTTAAACTTATTTTATACTATTTTTAGTATATTTTGACATAATAACGTTATTTTCGATTTTTTGACAATTTGATTCGATTTCTAATATTAGAATCGAATATCGACTTAAATCGAATTAAGTCGATTTCAAAATAATAAAAATCGACTTAAATTTCGAGTCGATTTCTAGAATTGAAATTGTCGAGTCGAGTCAATTTCTAAAGTTAGAATCGAAATCCGACTCAACAACTAGTCTATTTGTATTTATTTGAATAAAAATAATAATATTCGAGACTTTAGTTCTAATAATAAGACAATATTGCTTAAAAATAAAAGAATCTTTTGCAAAAAAAAATTATGTTTCGATAGTAATATTAAATATTTCTATAGAAGAATTCGATACTTTAGCAACAAAAATTGCAAAAGACTTTGCTAGATTAAATACTTAAACTAATATAAAGTTATATACAATTTTATTTAAGATAGCATTTCTAGTATTAAATAAGTTGTTAAAATTATATTAAAGTAAGAGTAGAATTTTCGATTATACTTAAAATTGTTTAAAAGTATTAATAAGAAATTGCAAAGCAATTTTAATAAACTAATTAACATATTTACTTTAATTATTAGTCTAAAGATAACAGACAATTAAGTATAGAAATTTAGCATCTAAATACTAAAAGATAGCAATTTATATATCGAAAAAAAAATTGCAATTTCTATTGTTACGAGCTTACCAAAGTTGTACCAGTAATTTAGATTCTATATTATTGGACAAATCTGCTATTATATTTGCTATACTCGAGAAGCAAGCAATCTAAACATAATATTTAATATACTTGATAAGCAAGCATTGCAAGCAATTATGTTTGCTATATTTAACAAACAAATAGAATAAACAATTAATATTTTCTTAGTATATAGAAACTAGAATACGACTCTTTTATAAATTGTGTTTAATTTATTATAGATTTTTATTTATTGTTACTCTAATTTATCGAATCTCTTTTAAGATTTATTAAATATAGAAACTATTTATAGCTGCAAACTCTTATTATTAAATAATTGTTTATATTATCTCAAAATGTCTATAGATTTCTTCGATAACATAATCTATTCTAATATTTTCGAAAAAAATATTAGCGTAATATTTTGAATATTCTAAACATATTTATATTAGATTAACGCATTTCTATTTTAAATACTAGTTTATTAATATTACGTCAATTATCAATTATAAAAGACAACAAAATTAGAATTAATAAATTCGATATTTATTATAGAAATTGTATTAATCTAAAAACCTAATTTATACAAATAAATATCTATTTTATCTTCTATTTTGTTTTAGCAAATTAGAAAACAATTCTTGTATTAATATTTTTCAAAAAAAAAGTTCAATATTAATTTAAATCAAATTTACAAAAATATTTGAAAAACAATAGCAAAAATTCTTGTACAATATTTATAGATTTCAATAATTTTAAAAAAAAGTTTCGAAAAATTTTTAAAATATTTAACAAAAAACAAATTGCAAAAAAAAAAAATTAATATCTAATTTAACAAATTTTTGCAACAAATTATGTAGCTAGATTTTAAAAATATATTAATTTAATCGAATAAAACAATATTGTATTTATAACAATATTTCGACAAAATTTTAAAAACAATCTAAAAAACAAAATTATATATAACAAAAGAATTCTTAGCAATATATTTGATTTTATCGAAGTAGCTATCGATCTCGACAACAAACTATATAAAAAAATTATAAAAAAAAAATATAATTAATTTCGAAAAAAAACAAAAATCTTTTTTGAATTAACAATTAAATATTAGCAAAAAAAAAATTGTTCTAATCAAAAATATAGTAATTTTAATTATTGTAAGTTTGTATCTATAAAATTGAATTTTATTTAACAATATAAAAAAAGAATTCTAAAGAAAAACAAAATAACAAATTTTAAAAAATATATTATTTATATAACAAATCGAGTTACTTTGCAAAAGATTGTCAATTATAAAACTTAATAGATTGTCGACAAATTAATATTATATTAAAAAAGATATTTAATAGTTAGAACAATATTAGAAAACAAACTAATACAAAAATAGATACTTTCGAAATTGAATCGAACAACAACTACTATTTAATAGAAAATTCAAATTAGTTATAGAAAATTCTAGATAGAATATTATTAGATAAGATATTCGTATTTATATAGAAAATTAATCAAATATTTAATAAAACTATAAAAGCAAAACAATTAAGAATACTATATTCTTATTTAGTAATAGATTTAGACAACAAATATAGTTAAAAGAACTTTTACAAATATTTAAACAATATTATAAATTATTTTAATACTTTAGCTAGTTTATTAAAAAAGAAAGAGATAAATTAAATTGTAAATAAATGCAAGAAAGCGCTAGAAAACAATATTACTATAGAAAAAGAAATTTTTGATAAAATCGAATAGCAACTAAATAGTATAAATCTATTCTAAAAAAAGATAAAGAAAACAAAGAAATACGCAATATTTAGTTAAATAGTTTGTTATAACAATTTATACTAAATTTATCTAGAAAACAAAAAAGAAATTAATTGATTTTCTAGAAAATTAAAATTATTAATTTAGTATAAAAAAGAAATTTAGCGCAAATAGATATTCGAAACAAAAATTGCAATATTAGAATAGAAAAAAATTCAAATTTTTTGATAAAAAATATATTAGAGAAATACAATATATTAGTTTAACAATAGCAACTAAATTTAATAGTATATATACAATATTTTATTATATTAGTTAGAATTAATAAACAACAACTTATTGCAATAGTCGATTCTATTATAATAGATAATTTTATAATTAGAATTTTTGTTAAAAAAGAAAAATATTCTATTTAAAAAAAGTCTAATATATACAATTTAATAGTTATAAATAGAAATTTATTATTTAACAAAAATAAAAAAGTAAATAAAGAAACAAAACTACTATTAATAGCTATTTAGCAATATTACAAAAAACTAATTTTTAATATAGTAAAAATAATTATTTATAATATTGTTCTAAAAATATTTTAATTAAAACAATACAATTTAGAAGTTAACTAAAATATATAAATATTTAGATTTGCGCAATATAATTATATAATTTATATTCAATTTATATATTAATAATATTTAATAATAAATTAAAAATTAAATTGAAAAACAATCGCAAATAGCAAACTTGTATTTTTGCAAAAAAATAATCTAATAAAGTTTGATTTAATAGATATTAATAGAAATTAATTAAATTACAAAATAAAAATAAATAAATAAAAATACAAATTTTCTAAAAATCTTAAACTATTTAATATAGCAAAAAAATTGCTAAAATATATATTATAAATATACAACAATTAAAAGTATCTATTTCAAAAAAAAAATAGAAACTCTCTCTAAATATTAATTGTAAAATTACGAAATTAAATTTAAATTAAACAAACAATTTATATTTGAATTTATATATATTTTATTTAAGAAAAAGCTCGAAGTACTTCGCGAATATTTAACAAAAAACAAAAAAAAAATTATTAAAAAATTTCAATTACAAATAGAATACTTGATTTTTTTTATATTAAAAAAAAATAAAACTCTTTATTTATATATTAATTATTAAAAACTAAATAATATTACAATTAAAAATCGATATTTACTATTTAATATTAACAAACTTTAAAATTAACTATTCGAAATAAAATATTTTATTAAATTAAATTTACAAGAAATATACAATTAAATTAAAATAAAAATAGAGAAAAAATAAAAAACAATTTTTTATATATAATATAAATTATACAAATATATAGTAATATTGCTTAAACTTATTAATATCTCGACAATATATTAGAAAATAATTAATAATATATTACAACAATATTTAAATCAATTTATTATAGTATATTTAAACAATATTATAATTTACTCAAAAATTTTAAAAAAATATATTAGTTATATTTTCAAAATATTGAAATATCTAAATATAAAAAATTTATATTTTAAATTAAAGAAATACAAATTCTATTAAGAAAAAATTAATTTTCTCGAATTTGTTGTTAAACAATATAAAATATATATAAATTTTAAAAAGCTACAAATAGTTAAAAAATAAAAATTATTAACAAATATTAAAAAAGTATAATTTTTTTTGAATTTTATAAATTACAACAAAAAGTTTATTAAAAACTACTTAATAAATACAATATTATTAACAAATTTTACAAAAAAAAATATACTATAATTATAAGAATTTATAGAAAAGAAATTATTTCAAAATCTTAAACTAAAATATTTAAAAAAATTAGTATTAAAAATATATAATTTGCAATTATTAAATAGAATTGAAATCGATATATTAAATTTAACTATTAATATATATTTTAGTTAAAAATATAAAAATATATAGTATTTAATAATATATTTCTCGAAAAAAATTCTTATTAGTTGAACAAAACTATAATATCTACAATAAAAAATTATTTGCTATAGTAGTTTTTTTAAAATTATAGAAAATATATATAGAAAAATTATTAGAATTTATAATTTTTACAAATTACAAAAATTTTGTATATTTTACTACTATTAAGTAGTTTAATAGAAAACAAATACAATAGTTAGAGAGACTTAAATAGTACAAGTTTAGAATACAATATATTTTAGACAAAAATAATAGTAAAACAAATATATTTAGTAAAAAAAGTAATTATATAAAAACAAAAAAATTGTTTAATTATAATATATTTAAAGTTAACAAAAACAAATTACTATTAGTAAACAAATACAAATTAAATATTATATTACAAATATTTCGAGATAATATAAAAGAGTTTTTAATAGAAAAAGAAAAACTTTAGATATTTATCGACAAAATTAACAAATATATAAAAGAGCACTATAATAGATTACTACAAAAGTATTTAAAAATAACAAAAATTCTTTAGTTTTTATATTAGTATTGTTAGTTTTTACAAATAAAACAAATTGTTAAAATATATATTAAACAATATTTTAGCTATTAGCAGAACAAATATAATATATATGCAAACTATAACAAAATTTAATATTAAAAACTATCTAAATTGCTATAGAATAAAATTACAATAAATTTTATTATTAAATTGTTAAAGTCGACAAATTTAGTAACTGAAAACAGATATAATTCGATACTAATAATAGTTAATAAATTTATCAAATATTTATATATTATTGTATACAAAAAGAAGTTTATTGCAAAACAACTAAAATATTTTATATTAAATTAATTTATAAGATATTACAATATATTTAAGAAACTAATTAGTAACAGAGATAGATTAACTGTCGGATCGGATTTTGATTTCAACTTTAGAAATCGACTCGACTCAACAATTTTAATTCTAGAAATCGATTTAAAATTCGAGTTAATTTCTATTATTTTAAAATCAATCCGACTCGATTCGAGTCGATATTTGATTCTAATATTAGAAATCGAATCGAATTGTCAAGAAATCAAAAATAACGTTATTATGTCAAGATATACTAAAAATAGTATAAAATAAGTTTAAATTTAGATT
>JAABUL010004935.1_pt1 | contig 17206 bp, 15 predicted proteins | sample 5559151 | NCBI WGS metagenome assembly JAABUL01 (sample SAMN10711876, study PRJNA513368) | rock metagenome | isolation source: Antarctica rocks | place: Antarctica: Victoria Land, Pudding Butte sud | reverse complement strand
TGTTGATTCGGCTTGATCGTTGCTTTGTTGTTCGTAGATATGTTCGGTATTGTATTATTACAGCTTAGTTAGCTCGCCTGCGAGCAAATCTCGCCTCGTGAACAATCTCGTGGGAGCAATATTCTTAGCAATTATTGAATATGCAAAATATCGTGCGCAAGAATTGGAATCGATAACATGAGCGATGCCCTTTTCAACGCGCACATTTGATCTCTGAGAATATCTGGGGAAGATACTGGTGTGATCTAAAAAACCCTCTTGGCGCCCTTAAAGTAAAGTACACGTCCGACAGTCTCCGCCAAGCCTCTAAATAATCGGATACTAGTGCTGTAGATCTTGGGACAGCTGAGACAACCATATTTCCTACTTCATGACACGAACATGGTGTCAACGGCTATTATAGGTTTTTCTAGTCTCAAGAAACTTTGGGATTGATTTGTTCGAAATTAACTCGACGTGCTGAAATATCCGGCAGATATACCTGATATTCCTTGGAGCTGGTTTTCCCTTTCTATTTGTATCTGCTCCTCGAACATGACTTTCACTGCGTGTTGGGGCACATTCGTGACAAATTCATTTCAAATGGTCCTTGATCGGTTTTGTCGCGGCACGTAGGTTCCGCTCCCTGAGGGCGAGGGCGAATGATGCTGCAGCGCCTGGGCCAAAAAGGGCAGTAGTAACAGCAATTGATCCCATAGCCAGCGGTGTTTCCCATTCTGTTCCAACTTTCAACATTGCAGCAAACGGAGCTTGGATCGTCGTTCCCTGCTGCACCTGCAAAAAGGCGAAGACCATACACGTCAGCGTTACGACGTGCCAGTCAAATTGTGTAAATAAGTGTGCGCCTTCAACGAGGATGACCGCTGAAGACTGCCCAACCTTGCTAGGTGACGGGATGAACAAACGGTGGAGGGAAAGGTCTGGGTCCGAAGAAGTGAGTGAAACCCATAATGTGTACTATCGGTTGAGTCAGCTTTCTTCCAACTAAGTCACGATGATGCATCATACCGCATGTACAGCAGCTGCATAGGCACCAGTGAGAATATAGGACAGGATGACGAACACGGAGTCAACATCTGGATTGTCTGGGTCCTTCCTGGAAGTCGCGCCGGGGCGGCTAGCTATCACAAGGACAAGGATATAGCCCAGGGCTGTGACCCACATGTAGTGGACAATGTAGCCGTGCTCATGGTAAGTCCCCCAATCGAGGATAGCAGGAGCGAACATGAGCAGTGGAAAGAAAGCTCCCGTGATTGTCGTAGGCACGAATGCTCGTGCTTCATTCAAAGGTGTCGTGGGGTCGCGCTTTGTGGCACCACTCAAGCAGATACAATAACAGTAAAGCGGAAGCACGACTGCAGCGCCAACACTGTTCCAGGCGACTATCCATAGAAGTGGGCTTATGATGGGTCAGTTAGATGGGGGCTTGGAGTGTGTGACTACATACTGCCGCATCCATTCAGTCTGTACACCCCTTCGCCTGGAATCGATTACACTCCAGACATTTGCGCAATGGATCACCGCTAGAATGTCAACACAGAGCAGTCTGGGGCCGGGAGCAGCTCCATTCGTGAGAGCATCGAAAAAAGCAATGAGCGTCGTCAGAGCTGAGTCGATGGGCTTGAAACCGGTATAGACTGATCTGAGAGGTCTGCCATCAGGGAAGAAGCCGTCCGCCTGGACCTTGTTCAAAGCTTCTAAGGTGCCATTGGAGAGTGCAACTCCCCACAAAAGTCCAAAGCCCAGAGCGCTGAGGAACAGCAATGAAATGGGAGTTATCTTCATGGTCCACAGTGATTCACAAGTACTTTGAGGTCTGGAGGTATCGATTAAGAACCAAGCGAGGGCATGGCAAAGCAGCCTTTCATGAAAATCATGCGAAGGACAGATCAACCAGATAATAAGCAAACATGGTCACCATGGCATGAGCTACAAGTCACAAGTGTTGTTTAGGCGCACGAAATTACGAGCCCCTTACGACGCAGGGCGGACAGGGCGGACCGAGAAAGCCGCGCATTGCAGCTGCACACACGGGCACGGAGAAGAACAACCACACGGCATGGCAAGGTAGGCTCATTATAGAGCAGTCCAGCAGGGATCAGCTGGGATGTACGATAGCCGGGCTACACTTCGTTGCTGAACCATGCTGGTCGACTGGCCCAAACTTCGTTCATGCTGCTCGCCTATGCTTGTGAGCAAACAAGCAAATCTCATTGAGACTGACCACCAGGACGAGTCAGAGTAACAGCTACAATACTATCAGCAATGACTGAGGAACAATTTGACGTGGTTGTGGTCGGAGCAGGTAGGACATTGAAGCTAAATGATGCCTCGTATTGTCGATCTTCGGTTTGCGCGGCTAACCATTCTTGGCTACGTAGGATGGAATGGTTTGATCGGAGCAAGAACATACTTGCAACTCGCACCAAGCACCAATCTTATCATTCTCGATGATGGCGACTCCATCGGGGGAGTCTGGTCGAAGGAAAAGATATATCCGAATTTCTATGCGCAAGTTGGGTATGGCATGTTTGAATATTCATTTCGTCCCATGAGAAAGGAGAATGTAACCCAAGATCGCTATATCTCGGGCGAGACCGTCCACCACTATCTCAACGACTTTGCAAGGGAAAACGATCTCATCCGCCGTATGCGTCTCAACACTCGTGTGGACGGAGTGGAAAAGTTGTCAATTGGAGGATGGCAGTTTATGCGTCGGACATGGCGCTCCCATTATTTGTCAGAAGCTGATGTTCGCATCTGGACCTACCTCTCATCCTATGTTCCCTCGGTGGCCGAGAAAAGACCTCAATCAGCCTGTCATTCACTCTTCTGAGATTGGTACCTCTATGGACGCTTTGAATCGAATCGACCGCGCAACAGTCGTTGGAGCCGCGAAATCATCATACGACACTGTGTACTTGCTTCTTGCCGCCGGCAAGAAAGTAAACTGGATTATTCGTGATCATTTCCGCTGCTCCGCTAGTGATGAGACAACGTACTCCCTTGGTTTCCTGGCAACTCATCGTTCTTCCACTGCTGTTTACCAATATGTCGTCAAGAATTTTAGGGTTATAATTAGGCTTTAGGGCAATGACTTGCTGACTAAATTCCTGCAGGTGCGGACATGCGGCCCGCGATTGTTGTTTGCACCTCAAATCTTGCACCAGCCATCACATCATGTGGAGCATCGTAGAATCACTTCAAGACAATTCTGCAAGCTTATTGGAAGTTGAATTGAAGATGGCTGACAGATTGAGGCTCTGCAGTCCGGGAACTCCGCGCCTGCATTCCCAGGCTTGCACCCGTACCTGGAATAGTCACAAACATCACCCTCCTTCTCTCCTGTTCTCACTCCTAGACCTTCTCGCTACTCATTCACAATCTCCTTGCCTGCAACTATTGCTCTGTTCTCCTGCGAACAGAGTCGTTGTCTTAATTTTCCGTGGCCTGTTTTACTTTAGTTTACTTGTTATTTGAATTGTGTGCGAGGCCGCAGAAGCCTTTATTCTCTTAACTTGTAATGGAGGCATCCACTCCTGGTCTGGCGGGAGCAAGCGCGTTCGAGGAGAAAGCTATTCGAGAGACTGAAGATCCCTCGAGCCCGATGGAATCGAACTCAACCCAGCCCGACAACGGCACCAAGGACCCCGTTTCTCGCACCATCCATGGCTGGAAATGGACCATAGCGATGGTCACAATCCTGTCAACCACCTTCCTCTTCGCCCTCGACAACACTATCGTCGCAGATATCCAGCCATCCATCATCAACCAGTTCCATGATGTTGAGCGACTCCCCTGGTTCGGTGTCGGTTTCGGTCTTGGAAGTACGGCCGTCCTGCCCTGGGGCAAAGCCTACGGAATCTATAGGGTAAAATGGCTTTTCGTATCTACGGTCATATTGTTCGAGGCCGGTAGTGCCATCTGCGGTGCTGCGCCCAACGTCAACGCCCTCATCATCGGCCGCGTACTCGCTGGTGTTGGAGGATCTGGCATGTACTCGGGTTGCCTGACCTATATATCAGTGATGACTTCGAACACGGAGCGACCTTTGTACATGGCTGGAGTCGCCGTGGCGTGGGGGGCTGGTACAGTCATCGGTCCGATTGTTGGCGGTGCATTTGCAGGTAGCTCTGCTACATGGAGATGGGTAAGACAAAATCTCTCCTACTGCCGGTACCGTAGCTCATAATGATAGGCGTTCTACATCAACCTTGTCATGGGCGCCATGCTCGCTCCAGCTTACTTCCTTGTCCTCCCGGACTTCGAAAACAATCCCGGCATGTCTCTGATGGGAGAGTTCAAGAAGACAGACTGGCTTGGTACCATCGTCCTTATGGGTGGCTCCGCCTTCTTGATCATGGCCATGAACTTCGGTGGCTCTGTCTTTGCTTGGGACTCGAGTGAAGAAATAGCCTTCTGGGTTATGACTGGTGTCTTCCTAATTCTGATGGCTTTGGTCACCAAGTTCCATCCTTTCGTTTCCAACGAGAACAAGCTCTATCCATCTCACTTCCTCAAGCAGTTTGAGCTAGTAAACTTGCAGATCCAATTATTCATGGTCTCGGGTCTGATGTTTGTAAGGACGATCTGCTCACCCTCTGCGTACGTGATTGCTGAAATTCATCAAGGCTCTGACATACTATCTGCCACTCTTTTTCCAGTTTACAAAGGTAAGTCCCAGAGAAGGAACCCTTGGATTGCTGGAGTGCTGATGGTTTGCAGGGTGACAGTCCTTTGAAAGCTGGCGTCCGGATATTGCCTTTCATCGTCATGATCGTGTTCTTCTCCCTCGTGAACGGTGCTCTGATGCCTAAGTTCGGATACTACATGCCGTGGTATCTTGGTGGGAGTATTCTCGCGCTCATCGGCTCCGCGCTCATGTGTAAGTGGCACGGTGCTTTGGAAGATTATCAAGGCTTATCCTTCATGCAGACACCGTCAAGGTCGACACTTCTATCTCCGCTGTATATGGATATACCGTACTCATCGGCATCGGCATCGGATCATATGTCACTGCTGGCTTTTCTATCGTACCGTTCCTTGTCGCTCCGCACGACATCAACAACGCAATCGGTTTCATGGCAATCGGTATGACTGCGCTCGGACCACTTGCCCAATCCAGCCTCCGATCCGGTTGAGCTTATGCTAACGTGAAACTGCAGCTCAAGTCATCGGTGGCAACATCTTCCTGTCCATGGCCGGATGCATGTATCAGAACTACGGACACTCCAAGCTATTGCCGTTCCTGACCACCTACTCCGCCACGGATATATCTAGCATCATTGCCGGAACAAGCAACCCACTATTCCAATCCCTGTCACCTCAGTTGAAGCAGGTGGTTATCGAGCAGATCACCGAGGTGATGAGCAACATTTGGGCGGTCATGATCGCGGGAGCAGCCCTTAATGTGTTGTTGGGGCCATTTCTCGGTGTGAGTAATCCTTGCACTCGTCAATGCGTACCGCCTGGTGACGGCGATGTCGTGATGTACATGTTGCTAATTAATCCTCTTTACAGAGAAAGAAGATCTATGCGGTCCCCGGTGTAGCTCCAGCGTAGAAGCAGGATCGACTCGGAGGAGCAGGCTAAAGTGGACACTCGAGGGCCGATGAGAGCGAACATGGCGGATCGTGCGGATCAAAGTCGCGTATGCATATTGGCCATTCACGCGAAGGATCTACCGTGTGCTAGACTTGTGGGCTTAGAATGCCTGCATGCAGTTCCATAGATAGCCCGGCAGAGCGACGGAATCAATCCTTTGTCAAAGGGAGCTACTGCGTAGACAGCCCTTTTCGCTAATTTGGCACCCCTCCCTTATACAATGACATCTTTTTCCGACTATTTGAGCCATATAAAGAACATTCTTTCAATTGAGGTTATTTTGGAACTCGCGAGGAGAACAAGAATCTGGAGGAAGACGAGGAATCCGATTGAATTTAGGTGCAAAGAAGGGTCCTTTTCGAATTTCTCCTCAAGCTTCTCTCAAACAATGTCAGAAGAATAAGAGAGCGACCGGAACATACGTTTTTATTTAAAAGATTTGCTGTGTAAGATCGATCTATGGCATGCCGTCCCAATTATCTATTCCTAGGCGTCTCAAGTCTCCACGTAGGGCCTTATATGATCCCTAAATTATCGTTTGTAGCACGAAGGTGGATATGAAGCTCCCCCGGAACCAAATGATTACCATTGATGGCGGCCCCTCTGACTGGTTGTCGTCTACCGCGCTCCGGACCAACCATATTAGGGGTCTCATTATATTAATCTATAAAAGGTGTCAGCAGCGAATAGAGGTGTCTACGCAGCAGCGCCCTGTCTGAAAGCTCCTGTAGCATCAAGCCACGACCATAGGAAAGATCCTTGATATGCGCCATAAGAAGGCAGGCGTTCCCCAACAGCATATGAGGCCGTGCCAATCAGAGTCTCGTCCAATGCTCCCCAGCGGTAATTCGCTTGGGGCCGCTTCTAATAGCATGGGATGCAGCCAATCGCCTTCATACTCCACACTCCGCGAAGGCCCGGGATCCTGAAGCCTGCGGTGTACGCGTCGCCCCGACCAGAGATAGGAGGATCCGAGGACAGCACTATGCCGCAAGGTACGGATTCAGGATCGTTGGAGTGCGGCAGGTGTTGTCTATCGGAGTTCGGCGAGACCGTTTCGGCAATGCAGGAGCCGTGCCGCGCTTCTGCACAAAGCGCGAGGGGAATTGGAGGCTGACCGCATGAGAAGCTGCATGGTGGAGATAACGACTCGGGGGCGGAGAGGCGTTGCGAGTAAGCGGACGTTCCTTCGGGCACGGGCTAGCTGTGACTGGTTGCTTTCATGGGTTCTCGATACTCGTTTCTAATAGAGGCGAGGCAGTCTGGAGCATGCAGCCCCCAATCAGCCAAGCCCATCGACTTCCGGCGTTCTCAAGGCTGTCGGATCCATCTCCTCCAGTCGTTTGACAATGTGCACGATGGAACCAATCCAGTGCCCACTCACGTCTTCCAAATCCTCAATAGCAGTAACGAGAAGTCTCAAGACGCCCACAGTATGTGCTAGTTGGGCATTATCGGTTGCTGAAGATAATTCGCTGTTCAGGACTTGCATCGCCATGCAGACGGGCCACATGCAATAGATGTTCATCTGCTTCAACAACGTTCTCTTGGGTTGGGCCAGCTTCGGAATGAGGGAGACGCCTTCCACGATGCGCATGGCGGCTTGGCTGCATCGACTGTTGCACTCTGCGACCAAGGTCTTGGGCAATGCGTCTCCGTTAGCTTTGACGATTGCAGCTTCGTGAAGGCAAATGTCAATAGCGCACAGGTTCAAATTGAGCGCCAATGCAAACTCGTCTTCAAGGAGCTCTTGCGCATTCATCATGCCGGTCAGGCCGTCGGTATAGCTCTTGAGATCTTTGTCAATTCCGTAGTGGTGCTCCCAGAAGCTGTAACAGGAGCCGCCTGTTGTCGATTCGTTTCCGAGAGATGATCTGACATGGCTTAGGCAGCGGCGGTACAATGAAACCATGATCACCAAGCCTGTAAATGAAGAGATGTAGCCCGTCCCTAAAAGACTTCGAGCGTTTTCCAGTGATGGCATAGATGGTTCGTTCGGTTCTGGGATCAATCGGTGAGAAGGTAGGGCGGTGGTGACCTGTGATGCATTGATCGCGACGACGGTTCCAGATCGAACGCTGGCATATGCATCAATGATGAACAACACCCAGAAGGCTTTCCGTCGTTCTTCTAAGTCGACTTGTCTTTGCGGTGGTGGTAGAGTCTGCTGGAATTTGGGTATGCCATTGGCACAAGGGCTGGGAGAATCCATGCGATCTAAACCCATCATCTGAGCGAGCCTGATTGCTCGGCCTTGAATCTGCGGTTAGCAGAAGTGTAGATCTATGTCCAGCAATCAAATTCTTACCGAGCGTCATCCAAGCTCTCGCGAAACCTTTCCCCTTGAGCTCGGAGCACGTTATCAAAATGCAGGCCTGCAAAGCTTCAATGCTCATCAAATTTGCACCATCCTCTTCTCGCTCGCAGACCTCGAAATATACCCGGGAAAGCTGATAGCATTTATCTTTGATGTGGGTGTATCCATCCATCAGTGAGGCGCCCAGAGTGGCCATTGCGTAACTGAGGCTGGTTACTTGCGGTGACTTGATTGGTTTGCTCATCTCCGATGAGAATTTTTCTTGGATGACTATAGGCATTGTGTGGTGAGCTACATCGAAGTACGCATAGTGCCTACGAAGATTAGCATACACTTTTGGTTTCAGAGGTGAAGTCTTACAGTATCTTCAGAGTCTGCAACGGTATCTCTTCATCTGATGCGCCACAGTTCAAAGCAGGTCCAGGCAAAAGGGGTGAAAGAGTAACCGACTGATCGAAGATGAAGGGAGTTATGGGCATTTGGCTCTCGGCGCTGAAAGTTATGTTCGAATCATTTTCCAACTCCAGATTTCCCCTACGTAGTGAGACACCCATTAGCTCGGTGCTCATGCAAAAATGGCCCCTCCAAACACTCACCAAGTATCAAGGTCCGATTGCATAATCTGCTCATTCATATTCAAGTTGTCGAGATAACCCATATCAGGCGGTACGGCTTGCTGCTGTATGTCCTTGAAATCCAAAGGCGGAATGTCTAGGTCGTAGTTCATTCCTTGGTTTGGGTCGAGCTGAAGGGGGTTCATAGCTAGTCGTGCTTCCGTCTGCGCCAGACGCGAGGAAAGTGTTGAAAGGAGTTGCGACACATCCATCTGGGACGAAATCTGTTTGGCCGGTGCAGTGTATCTACAATTGTGTCCAAGTCTTGCGCACCGTCCGCATATAGGCTGCTCCCTATTGCATCGGATCTTCCTTTCTCTGCATTTGACGCAAGCCAGTCGTTTCCCGCTTCCAGTCTCGGCCATTGCTGCTGGGGATGAATGACGACCAGGATCGTTTGATTTCTCTGATGAGACAGGCTTGGTGCCTGATCCTTTTCTAGGTCGTCCGGTAGGTGGCATGGTCTCGAAATCCGGTCTCGTCCACAACGGAAGAGCTGTACTGGATAGAGACGCTCTTGGAGACATGGATGAGGCGTTCGAAAAGCGCGTCTCTCACGAGGGCGCAAGGTAGGAAGCGCTTGGGGTCTAATATGTTGGTAATGCCGAAGCGGATGAGCATGCATCAGTCGAAACGATCAACAGAATCCAGTAAGCCAGGACACGAGCCAGCGCCTCTGTACAGCATTGATTGAAACCCAAAGGATTGCATCTGATGGAGGGTCAGGATCCCCCCAGTGTACGCATACTACACAAGGAGTTGCAATGCCTTATCTTTGCGTCAGTATTCTCCGACGTGGTGACAAGTCCCTGCGTCACTGTGCCTCCAATCGCAGGCTGCCGGCAAGCGAGCCTGTCAGCCTGCAAGGGCTCAGCACAAAAACTCTTGGCAGCATGATCGCTAACTAGGTGCTACAACAGGTTTAGGCCTGCGATGCCTCGCGCCTTCTTCAAATCATGGGCCACTTTCAGGGAGAAAAGCTGAAACGGGTCTTTGCTAGGCCACCCACGTGTGGCTTGATTGTTTCCTTCTAGCCACTTCTGTTTGCATAACACATGTACATGTACCGGAGCACTCATCCACCCACCTTGTTGCAGGAGTAATTCACTTATGTCTCTTCCAACCTCTGAAGGTTCGGCGACTTGTGCTGTACGCGACCGAGCAACGGCGGAATTAGACCATGGACAGTGCCGATCGATGCTAGGTTTGACAAGATAGGCGGGACAACAACGACTACATGGTCAGCTAATCGACATGGACAACAGAATGTTTTGCGTTGCTGCTTGGCCCATATCGTCGACCCGAGGTGACCTATCAGATTAAAACTCTTTGCTATTATCAATACTACTATATTTGTTTTATAATACAAAATTATTAAAAGTATACAACAATATTAACCTAAGATGGCTAAGAATTAGCTTTATAAAATTTGTAAATACTGTATTACTGTTGGAACTAAAACTCGATCCAACGATCAATCTACTCTAGACTCTAGAGTAATAAATTAATAAGATTTTGTTTTTAGTTTTTAACAACTAAAATTTTACTCGCTATATTGTATATTTTATCTAAGTTGTTTTGCTATAATATGTTACAAGCCTACGCCAGTATATAGCCTACGCACAGTATGTAGCACTAGGAACGAATAACGACATATGCTCTTACAGCTTTGCGAGAGAGCACTAGGAGCAATGCTTCCTTTGCTTCTTAAGAAAGCAACAAAAGCATAAAAATTTGCTTTCTTTGCTTTGCGAAAAAGCAAAAAGAGCAAAAAGAATCTTATTCAATATATAGATTCTTGAATACGACTCCCTTATAAATCGTGTTTAACTTAAGATAAGTTCTTATTTATTGTTATCGTTACATCTAGTTGCAATTCTTGTTATTAAATGATTGCTTGCATTGTCTAAAGACGTCTACAAATCTTTTTAACAATACAACTCTCTTTAATATCTTTAAGATTTTTTAGAAAATAGCAACGTAACACTTTGAACACTCTAAGAATGTCTATATTAGGTCAATGCGTCTTTATCTTAAGCACTAGTTTATTAACATCACGTCAATCATTAATTATAAAAAACGACAAGATTAGAATTAACAAATCTAATATTTATTATAAAGATCGTATTGACTTGAAGAACTAACTTATGCAAATAAATATCTATTTTATTTTCTATCTTGTTTTAGCGAATTAAAAGACGATTTTTGCATCAACATTTCTTAGAGAAAGAGCTCAACATTAACTTAAATTAAACTTACGAAAATATTTGAAAAATTATGACAAAAATTCTTGTACAATGTTTATAGATTTCAATAACTTCAAAAAAGAACTTCGAAAAATCTTTAAAACATTTAACGAAAAACAAATTGCAAAAAAAGTAATTTAGCATCTAACTTAACGAATTTTTGTAACAAACTACGTAATTAAGTTTCAAAAATATGCTAATTTAATTAAATAAAACGATGTCGCACTTATAACAATGTTTTGACGAAATTTCAAAAATAATCTAAAAAACGAAATTATGCGTGATAAAAAAACTCTTAACGATATATTTGATTTCATCGAAGTAGTTATCGATTTTAACGACAAACTATATAAAAAAGTTATAAAAAAAAGATACGATCAATCTTAAAAAAAAACAAAAATCTTCTTTGAACTAACGATCAAATATTAGCAAAAAGAATTTTGTTTTAATTAGAAATATAGTAATCTTAATTATCGTAAGTTTGCATCTATAGAATTAAATTTTATTTAACAACGTAAAAAGAAAAACTTTAAAGAAAAACAAAATAACAAATTCTAAAAAACGTACTATTTATGTGACAAATTAAGTCACTTCGCAAGAGATTATTAATCACGAAATTTAATAAATCGCTAGCAAATCAATGCTATATTAAGAGAGATATTTAATAGCTAAAACAACATTAAGAAGCAAATTAATATAGAGACGAACATTCTTAAGATTAAATCAAATGACGACTACTATCTAGTAGAAAATCTAAATTAATTATAAAAAGTTCTAGATAAAACATTATTAGATAAGACATTCACATTTACGCAAGAAGTTAATCAAATACTTAATGAAATTATAAGAGCAAAACGATCAAAAACGTTATACTTTTATTTAGTAACAAACTTAGACGACAAATACGACTAAAAAGACTTTTACAAATGTCTAGATAACATTACGAAGCATCTTAAGACTTTAGCTAATTTATTAAAGAAACGATAAATAAATTAAATCGTAAATAAATGCGAGAAAACGCTAAAAAGCGACGCCACTATAAAAAAAGAAATTTTTGATAAAATTGAACAACAACTAAGCAATGTAAATTTATCTTAAAAGAAAATAAAGAAAGCAAAGAAACATGCGACATTTAATTAAATAAAATGCTATAACGACTTATGCTAAACTTATCTAGAAGACAAAGAAGAAATTAATTGTTTCTTTAGAAAGTTAAAGTTATTAATCTAGCATAAAAAGAAAACTTAGCGCAAATAGACGTTCGAAGCGAAAGTCACAACATAGAAACAAGAAAAAGTTCAAATTTTTTAGTAAAGAACATACTAAAGAAATGCAATATGTTAGCCCAATAATAGCAACTAAACTTAATAGCACACGCATAATGTTTTATCACATTAATTAAGATTAATAATTATTAACTTACTATAATGATCGATTTTAGTGCAATAAATAATTTTATAATTAAAGCTCTTGCTAAAAGAAAAGAGTATTCTACTTAAAAGAAGTCTAACGCATACAACTTAATAATTGTAGATAAAAACTCATTATTTAACAAGAATGAAAAAGTGAACAAAGAAACGAAATTATTATTGATAGCTATTTAGCAACATTATAAGAAACTAATCTTTAATATAGTAAGAATAATTACTTATAATATTGTTTTAGAAATGTCTTAATTAAAGCAACACAATCTAGAAGTTAATTAAAATATACAAATATTTAGATTTGCGCAATATAATTACGTAATTCACATCTAATCTACGCATTAACAACGTTCAATAATAGATAAAAAAACGAATTAAAAATCGATCGCAAACAACGAACTTGCATTTTTGCAAAAAAATGATCTAACAAAGTTCGACTTAATAGACATTAATAAAAATTAATTAAATTACAAGATTAAAGTAAGTGAAAAAAATTACGAATTTTTTGAAAATCTTAAACTATTTAATATAGCGAAGAAATCGCTAAAGTACGTATTACGAATATATAACAATTAAGAGCATCTATTTTAAGAAAAAAAAATGACAAAGACTTTTTCTAAATATTAATCGTAAAATTATAAAATTAAATTTAAATTAAACAAGCAATCTACGTTTGAATTTATATATATTCTATTTAAAAAGAAGCTCGAAGTACTTCGCGAATATCTAGTAAAAAATGAAAAAAAAGAATTTATTAAAAAATTCTAATTATAGATAGAATACTCGATTCTCTTTGTATTAAAGAAGAATGAAATTTTTCGTTTATGTGTTAATTACTAGAAGCTAAATAATATTACGATTAAGAATTAATATTTATTATTTAATATTAACGAACTTTAGAATTAACTATTTAAAGTAAAGTATTTTATTAAATTAAATTTACAAAAAGCGTACAACTAGATTAGAATAAAGATAAAGAAAGAGTAAAAGATAGCTTTTCGCACACGATATAAATTATACAAATACATAATAATGTCGTTTGAATTCACAAACGTCTTAACAACGTATTAAGAAATAATTAATAATGTATTACGACAATATTTGAATCAATTTGTTATAGCATACTTGAATAACATCATAATTTATTCAAAAATCTTAAAAGAGTATGTTAGTTATATTTTCAAAATATTAAAATATTTAAACATAAAAAACTTACATTTTAAGCTAAAGAAATGCGAATTTTATTAAAAGAAAATTAACTTTTTTAAATTTGTCGTTGAACGACATAAAATACGCATAAATCTTGAAAAACTATAAGCAATTAAAAAATAAAAATCATTAACAAATATTAAGAAAGTACAATTTTTTTTAAATTTTATAAACTATAATAAAAAGTTCATTAAAAACTACTTAGTAAACGCAATATTATTGACGAATTTTACGAAAAAAAATACGCTATAATTATAAGAACTCGTAGAAGAGAAATTATTCTAAAATCTTAAACTAGAATGTTTGAAAAAACTAATATTAAAGATGTATAATTCGCAATTATTAAATAAAATTAAAATTGACGCATTAGATTTAGTTATTAATGCATACTTTAATTAAAGACATGAAAACATATAACATTTAATAACATATTTTTCGAAAAAACTTTTATTAATTAAATAGAACTATAATGTTTACAATAAAAAACTACTTGCTATAGTAATCTTCTTAAAATTATAAAAAATATATATGAAAAAATTATTTAAACTTACGATTCTTATAAATCACAAAAATCTTATGCACTTTATTACTATTAAGCAATTTAACAAAAAACAAATGCGATAATTAAAGAGATTTAAATAATACAAGTTTAAAATACAATATACTTTAAACAAAAATAATAATGGAGCAAACGCATTTAGTAAAAGAAGTGATTATATAAAAACGAAAAAATCGTTTAATTACAATATACTTAAAATTAACTAAAATAAATCATTATTAACAAACAAATATAAGCTAAATATTACATTACAAATACTTCGAGACAATACAAAAGAGTTTTTAATAAAGAAAGAAAAACTTTAAATATTTATTAACAAAATTAACGAATATATAAAAGAGCATTATGACGAATTACTACAAAGACACTTAAAAGTGACGAAAATTCTTTAACTTTTACGCTAGCATTGTTAGTTTTTATAAATAAGATAAATTGTCGAAATATAAATTAAACGATGTCTTAGTTATTAGCAAAACAAACATAATACGCATGCGAACTATAGCGAAATCTAATATTAGAAATTACTTAAATCGTTATAAAATAAAGTTACAATAAACTTTATTATTAAGTTGTCGAAATCGACGAACTTAGCAATTGAAAACAAATATAATTCGATACTAATAATGATTAATAAGCTTATTAAGTACTTATATATTATCGCATGCAAAAAGAAGTTTAACGTAAAACAACTAAAATATATTATATTGAATCGACTTATACAATATTATAATATATTTAAGAAACTAATTAGTAATAAAGACAAACTCTTTACGTCTAACTATTAAAAGACGCTTCTCTTAATGTTAAATACAAGACTTCGAATATCTATTGTTTATTACTTAATTACAAATAATTAAACAAAAAGAACAAACTAGAGTCTTAAGCAATATTTAAGACATTACATTAACAATACTTATAACAATTAAATATTATTTTTATCTATGACACAATTAGCATTTAATGCAAAGGTTTTAAATATTACTAAAATAACTTTATTTTTCGTCAATTATAACAAGAAATTAAATCTCTTTAAGAAAGAACGTACGCATTTATTTGCGCAATTAGTTATTAAAAGAATAGCAATACTAAAAAAGATATACGACAACATCTTAAAAATGTAAAAAAAATTAATTAAGTATTAAAATAAAAAGCGAAAAATAACATCTTAGTTAAAAGAGAGAAATAAAATATATCTTTTTACAAAAAATTTTAAAACAAGAAAATTAAACAAAAAATTAAATCATGTCAAAGTTAAATCGTTTTTCGTTAAGAAAATTAAGAGATTAATCAATTACGAACTCGACTTATCTAAGAACGCTAAAGTATTTTTAGTATTTTATATATTATTGTTGGAACTAGTAGATTTAATCACGTCTTTATAGAACATCTTTTATTTTTATTAACAAAAGAAAGAACAATTTGAGATTGAAAAAATTCTACAACAAAAGAATTAAAAATATCTCGTTAAGTAAAAGAGATATTTTATCTTTAAAAACACTTAAGAATCTATTAAGAATTTAAAGCATTATTAACATCGTTTGCAACAATTTTGTCAAAAAAGATCAAAAAAGTAAACGATTATTCTTTTATAATATTGGGAAAGACGACTTGTTTCGAAGCTACATTGATCAAAAAACTTAAAAAAGAAAAATTGACAAAAGAGCTTAATGAAGTCATTTTCTTTAAATTTTTTAGCTCGTTATTTATTATCGTTTGTTGTTTCTCTTTTAGATAATTGAATTAACAAAATAGTCGTTGTTGCTTCGCATTTGTCTCACGAAGCTCTTCTTTTAATTTTTGACGCTATTTCTTAAGACGACGTCATCGAACGATATTTAGAGACGTCAAGTCGCACGAACAATTATCGCGAAGATATTTCACACACTTATTGAAACTCTTTGCAACATAGCATTGCTTGCTTAAGCGAACACATTAATAATAAAAGCGCATTGCAACATAAAAAATATTAAATTTTGCAACTTAAATAAGGCGACGTTAATAGAAAGAAACTTTGGACTTAACACGAAACATATTAAAGTTTACTTTCGAAACGAAAGTCTAAAGAGAGGGAAATAATGTTACGAATCTACGTCAATATATAGTCTACGCATAGTATGTAGCACTAGAAACAAATAGCGACATATGCTCTTATAGCTTTGCGAGAAAGCACTAGAAGTATTGCTTTCTTTGCTTCTTAAAAAAGCAACAAAAGCATAAAAACTTGCTTTCTTTGCTTTGCGAAAAAGCAAAAAGAGCAAAAAGAATCTCATTTAATATATAGATTCTCGAACACGACTCCCTTATGAATCGTGTTCAACTTAAGATAAGTTCTTATTTATTGTTATCGCTACATCTGGTTGCAACCCTTGTTACCAAATGATTGCTTGCATTGCTTGAAGACGTCTACAAACCTCTTCAACAATACAACCCTCTCTAATACCCCTAAGATCCCTTAGGAAGTAGCAGCGTAACATAATATAAGATTGCAGTAATTTTAATTGATTATTGTTATGGGTTGATTGATATCAAGATAACTAACTTGAACCAAATGGTTCAATAATTGAAAACCTTAACAACAGGGCGCTCCCGCAAAGAGCCTGTGGCGAGTATAAAGCCTAAGAAATGAAGCAAAGAGATCTATGACTAAACGCCGCCTTGGCAACGTCAAACGCGAGATTGGTCTTCCGCGGTTGACGCGTCGTCACAAGCGAGACATCTAGTTATTCGATTGAAAATCATTCACTCGGCTAAACATGTTAAGTCCGACATATCATGCCTTGGTGACCAGTACTTCAGCTTGCTTTGAATCTCGACTGAAATCATACAGCTTTCATATGGCCGAAGCAAACCCCCAAGACCAGCGAGCAGCCATGGACCATGCGGAGGTCCATTACTTCAATAGGTATGAGAACCGCATCTTTATCACTCTGAATTGCGCTGACAGACAACAGCTACAACCATCATGGTGAAGTCTTACCTGCTAGTTGGAGCTGGCGGAGCATCTACTGACTGACTCTTGCAATGTAGGGATCCATGAGGAGATGCTAGTATGTTCCACGAGCTCATCGTATGCCCTGATCCGCATGGCTCACATGGAGCTGATCAATGATCTTCTAGAAAGATGAAGTGCGCACGCGGTCATATCGAGATGCGATATACCAGAACAAGCATCTTTTCAAGGATAAAGTCGTGCTGGATGTGGGATGCGGAACTGCAATCCTTAGCATGTCTGT
>JAABUL010004933.1_pt1 | contig 17210 bp, 17 predicted proteins | sample 5559151 | NCBI WGS metagenome assembly JAABUL01 (sample SAMN10711876, study PRJNA513368) | rock metagenome | isolation source: Antarctica rocks | place: Antarctica: Victoria Land, Pudding Butte sud | reverse complement strand
TTTGTATGAATCAAGATGTAGATCGTCGAGTCACTATCTATCAGAGATCGTAGCTTGAAGAATTCGCCTTGCGAGAATAGAGTGACATCGACTAGAAATGACTTTTCGAAGTAGTTCTCTTCGATAGATGAAATTTCGTCGATTAGATTGCACAAAGAAATGATCTCTATCTCTTTGATGACTCTGAAAGAGATGATTAGTTTTTTGAATCAGACTCTGAATCGAAGTTCAAAGAATGATCAAACTCGTCATTTAATGCGTTAATTCTGAAAGATCTATTCGAGCATTCTTTAGAAGTATGATCAAACTTATGACATAGAAAGCAGTTTTCGATTAGTAAGTCATTTTCTTTGACGTTAGTCAAAACAGCGTCGCGTGATTTTGACTGGTCAGTCACCTTCGTTTCTATGATTCTACAAGTAGCTTTGACTGATTCTTCAGCGTAGATGATCTGTTTAGTTGTTCAAGCTTTGATCATTGCTTCTCTATTCTTGATCTTTTGAATAGCTCGTTGATCGTTATTCAATTGAATGAGATAGAAACGAATTTCTTTCAGAGTACTGAGTTGAATCAATTGAGTTACTCAAGCGAATCGAAGTCAAGAGTTTATTTTATTCTTTAGATCAACGATCAGCTGTTTTTCTTGATAGTTTAGATAGAAGAATAGTTGTTGAAATTGAGTATAAAACTCGCTGAATTTCTTCTGTTCTTGAATCAAGTTGTAGTAGTTTCTACGAAAGTTGACTTCTTTATCTGAGTCATTGAACAACTGAGCTAGCTCTTTTAAAAGCTTATCGACGATCTTGTATGAGTTGAAACAGTCACGTTCGCGTTTTGACTGAGTGATCTCAGTTGCATCATCGAATAATCTGAAATGTACGTAGCTCAGCTTGACTCGTTCACTTGAAAAGAGATCGACGTTGATTTCTAGCTTGTTCTGAACTTTTTCATATCAGTTCTTTCAGATAGAGTTCTTTTCATCAGTGAACAACGAAGAATCGAGTATTTTCTGAGATCTAGAACGCTCAGAGTAGGTTGACGATGACGAAGTAATCTCTCTAGCTTGTAGCCTAGCTTTCAGCTCTTCGCATCGTTTCTTCAAAGCTTTCATAGTCATAGAAGGTGTTATGATTTCAACGAATGAGTCATTATCTTCGACAATGAAGAATGAAGCTTCGAAACGCTCTTTGAAGAAACGAGACATGATGAAGAAGAAAGAAAAGATTGAATTGAACGAATGTTTTAAAAGAAAGAAATCGAGCGAAGAGCGATGCTCGACAATAGAAGGTGAAGTTGTTTTTGTTGTTTGATTTGAGAGTTGATTGATTCTCTTGATCGATTTGATTCTCTAGCAATCAACGAAGGTTCTTTATCGCTGATTCTATTAATCGAGATGAACGATGCGTACTTAATGAGCTGTAAGTCGTCTAGCAATTCAACCAGTCTCGCTGTTGATTCTATAGATCTTCTAGTGTTGTTCTGTCTTTCGATTGCATCGATCATCAGGTAAACGAATTTCTTTAGACTCGATCTGCCTGAACGAGTATATTGAACGAGTAATGAGTATTTATATCGTATGATAAACGGGATTCTTAATGTAATGTTGAGATCATGCCTAGATCATTCAACCAAAGAAACTCGAGACTGATATGTATGTATTGCTCTTTAGAGGTAGCTATAACAAGACATTAAGAATACAGAAGAGAAAGAGTGCGAGCTCTTCTATAAATAATGGCTTGAGGCTGCGCTAGGCTTGATACAGATGTGATGTAATATGTCAGATGTGTTTGTCTAAAAGAATGATGAAAGAAATGAATGAAGAAAGTGCTGAACAACGAAAAGAAGTGCTGAGAATGACTCGAAGAGTTCAATAGAGATGCGCTAGGTTCAAACTAAACATAGCATCATCTGAATTCTGGTTGATTCAGGCATGTTTGTAACAGCAGTTCGCATATGTCACGCATATACTAAGAAGAAACTCAGCTGACTCAAGATTCTCTCAATGCAAATATCAAAGACGATGAGAAAAGTGATGATGCAAATCACGAGCAGAACAACAAGAATGAAGAAGAAAATGCAGAAGAAAGATCTGACGAAGAAAATGTGAGCAATAGCATTGTTATGAATTTGCATAGAGCGAATCATATGAGTGTATTCTAACTAGAAGTTCAAAGCTAAAGAAGAAAGAAGATGAAATACGTTGAAAGTCTTATACTCACGAAGACGCGCTAGATCACTAGCATGTCAACATCAGCTTTATACTAGTTTATGATAGTTTAACATGATATATGTTAAACTAACTCAAGATGCACGCTTGCAACATTATTTTTCTTCTTCATTCAGCAATGTTCTTATTGCTGCAGTTTAGTTGATCTTTCTTGAGTCAATTTTTATCTTGACTTGTTTAAATAATGTTCATGAAAGTCATTGATGACTTTCAAGCAATCTTCAAATTCACTTTCATCAACGTTGTATTAATGTAGATTGACGTTGTATTCTTTTCAATTGACATGATATTATAGTCGTTTATCTCGTTCGTAGTGTTTGAAGTTCAATATGTTCTTCACTTTTCATTCATCTTCGTCTTCAATCATTATAAAATCAAATGATTCATTTCATTGTTCTTTTAAAGCGTTTTTTGAATTTAGTTGCAGCAGATTTGATGCAAACTTCGAATGAATCTTCATAGTCAACGATAGTTTCAGTCAATATATATGTTCGATCTTGATCAGAATCTTGAAGAGTTCTAGCATTTTATCGTTTAGCTTCTTTGATGATCATGAGATCATTATGTTTCTAGAATTCAGAAACATCATGTCATTTATCTTGTAAATCATTTTCTTTCAATGCTTGTCAATTTATTTCTTTATTGTGATTCTGACTCTTGCTAAGACTTGCTTAATCAATGCTAGTGATTATTTCATATGTTCAAATATATTCTTTGCTTTGTTTGTTTCAATTCTAGCTTAAGTGATCTCATATTTGATTGAATTCGAATTGAAGTTCATATGAGAATGAAAGTTCTTATTCAGAAAGAATGTTGACTGTTCAATTGACAGCAAAATAGCATTGTTATCAACGAATTTGATCATAAATAATCAGATGAATCAATCATCTTGCATATATGAGCAATAGCTTCATAGATATCATTTCACATTCTGATTCACTCTTTCTGTTTGATCATCAATCTGCAAATGATAGTCTGTGAATAGTTTCATCTTGATGTTAAGTCTCAGACATAGAGACTTTCAGACAATCAATATGAATTGTGAATCACGATTGAACACTATTGATCTTGATAGTTCATGAGTTCTGAAGACTCATATCAACAGTAGCTTGACTGTTTATTCTGCGAAGGTTTCTTTATCATCTGATCAACACAATATATAATGTTGTCTCTTAGACAATTGATTTATGACTGTCAGAATCGCGTTGTTTTCATCACTTTCTGATAGATCAATAATGAAGTCTAATGATATGTTCTGTCATCACTGCTTGAGTATGAGCAATGACTTCAGCAGTTCATTGATTCAATCTCTCGATGCTTTTGATCTACGATAAACGTAACAGTTTTGAATGTAGTGTTTGATCATCATTCTCATCTTCGATCAGCAATATGATCATCTCAGCAAGTTTAACATTTGATTCATGTCAGAATGATCATTGATCGAAAGATTATGTGCTTTTCTTATTAATTGAATGATCATTGACTGAGAAACTCATAGTTTATCATCTTTTCAGAGTACTTCATTAAGTACTTTGTAATTGTTTAAATCAATATCTTGACAAGTTTTTCTGTTCTGTTTCATGACTATTTGAATATTAAAGCACAGTTGATTCATTTAATTTTCAACTATAATCTGATTCTGAATAAAAATCATCTCTTCGATTGAATTTTGATTAGCTTTTGATTCAAGTTTCGAATCTGAGTCAAATTCTGAGTCAAATCTGAGCAAGATCTGAGTCAGATCTTGATCAGCTTTCTGATCATCTTCTTGATCAACTTCTATTGACTGCAATTCAAACTTGCTTTCTGATAATAGCATCTGATGCTGATATAGCTTTCAATCATTGTTTGCTTCAATTGACTTGATGTCTGACATTCTGATCAGTGCGTTGACTTTCAGATTCTGTTTTTCTGACTGATATATGATCTTGAAGTTATATTCAGATAACTTCTCAACTCATCTAGTCTGTCATCTGATCAGTTCTTTGATTATCATGAAGTACTTTAAATTTAAATGATTGATGAAGATCTTAATCGAAATATCTGTACATTTCAATTCAGAGCATCAGTGCTTCAAGCAGCAAATAATGATTAGCAGTTTCTTGTCATAGATTTCGTAGTTGCATTCTGCAAGAATCATGTTCTTGCTGTAGAAGATTACTGAATGTAGAATGTCTTCATTGTCATACTGAGACAAAACTTCGTCGTTGACATAGTTCAAGAAGTCAGTTTTCAGAATAGCTTCTCTGATTGAGTTGAAATGCTTCAGAATGAAAGCTGTTGTCACTTGTTACTTCAGTTCTTCAAAAATCATCTGACAAATCTCTGTTTATTCAAAAAGATGATTTTTTTGAGTTAGCTTTATCATGAATTGAATGATCTTTGAGAAGTTCTTTATGAATCGTCGATAGAAATTGCAGAAGTCAATGAAGATCTGCACATGAATTAATGATCGCGACACTTTTCAGTTTCGAATTACATCTACTTTTCAAGAATTCATTTGCAGATCATTGATGAATATCAGTAGTTCAAGAAACGAGATTTTCTGAATCTTGAATTCATACTTGTCAATGTCTATCTGCAGATCAACTTCATGAAGCTTGTCTAGCACTTCTTTCACATGAGTTCTATGTTCTTTCAGAATCTTACTATAAATGAGAATATTATTCAAGTATGTCTGACAAAACTTGTGCAGACAGTTAAACAATACATTGTTGATATAATGCTGAAAGAACGCAAGTTCATTAATCAATTTAAAGAGCATTACTTTATACTTGTAAACATCAAAGAAAGTAACAAAAGTAGTTAAATTCTCACTTTCTGAACTCATGCATAGTTTATTGAATGCGACGATAATGTTGAGTCAAGTCAGATACTTACTGTCTTGAATTTGAGTGAGTACTTCGTTTATCAAGAATATTGAATAACGATCTTTTTTGATCAGAGCATTCAGTTTTCAATAATTTACACAAAAGCAAAGACTATCATCTTTCTTTTTGACAAATAGTATTAACGAAGCGAAGAAAGCTTTGCTGAGTGTAATAAACTTCTTCTTTAAGTTCTTTTCTAAATACTTCTTGATCTTCTGCAACTTGTAGCTTGACATGAAATACAATTGACTTCTAGAAGATTGACTTTCATCTTCTAATTCAATCTTGTGATCATATGATCAATGCAAAGACAACTGCATTGTCTTTTCTCTATCAAAGACATCTAGAAAGTCGTGATAAATTATCAAAAGCTTCTTCTTCAGTTTACTCAATGACATAGCAAAGATCACTTCATTTAGTTTTACGAAATCTTCAACTGAGCTAAGCACTTTGTTGATTTCACTAATGATCAAGAAGAAGATCTTGATCTTTTTATTCTTAACTAGAGTTTGATATACAGTGACTTCAATCATGATAATATTGATGAGCTCTTCTTTCTTTGATGACTGAATGAGTCGAGATTGATTGAGATCAACTTGAGTGCTTGACTTCACTAAGAGTAATGATTCAATGAATTGAATAAATTCAATGAACTGATTCACTAGTTTCTGATTCGTAAGTCGCTTCAAGATGATAGTCAACGTAACAATTGAATTCAAGTTCTTTCATTTCATTTTGCAGATTTCGCTTGACTCAAATCTGTGAAATGCTGATTGACTGCTTGCTTTTGAAACAACAGATTTTGATGTTTGAATCTTCAATGATGATATTAATTGATCATTTGCAGAATTTATCAAAATTTGATTTCTTTTTAATCAGAAATTTTCAATGATTATCTTGTGCTGATTTAGACAAGTTATTAATAAAAACATCATTTCATTTTTGTGTTCTTATATCATGATTGATGTATACAGAGCATGTGTAATCGACTTTCAATCAGAAATTTCATCATATAATTGAATTGACTTTGATTTCAACAACAATATTGACTGAATATCAAAGTGTTCACATAGCTCTGACATCAAAGTTTCATCAATGAAAGTCATGTCAGTGACTTCAGTATCTATCAGAGCAAAGACTCTGAATATCTTTTCTAGACTACTTAAGATGATGTCAACAGTGAACGACTTGAAATTAAATGAATCATCAGACATGCTGATGAAACAGAATATGAGTATATCGCTCTCAGTCACTACTTTGACGAGAGCAGATCATTTTTCAAATTCGCAATGATCTTATGCACTTGAGTCATCTTAAGACAGTCATATGCTCTATGTTCTGACTTCTTGCATTTGAAGCAAAGTTCTTTCTTAAACAACTCTTTCTGAATAGAATCAAGATTTGATCTTCTGAGTTTCTTTCACGCAGAAACTGATGACGTGAGTCGAGCAGTCAATGTGCTAGAGACAGATCGAGCAGCTTAAATTGTTGATGCTTTGATGACTGATTGAGCATTCAATTCAGTCAATCTAACATTGACTTGCATGCAAATGTTGACAAACTCATTCAAATTTGTGATTCATTCATTGAGCATTGCTCACTGAAGATCTGAGCTGATCTTATGCTGAAGATCATTTAGTAAAGTCTCGTTATTGTATTCTAGTTCTGCATTAAATCTCTGAAATTTCATTCAAAATTCATGAAAGAAGATCTTGTTCTGATACAGCTTCAAGTACTGTTGTTGAGTTGTATGATGATGATTGAGATCATCGTACATCTTATTAATGATTGATAGTACTTCTTCAACTTCTAGAAAGAAATTCAGAGATGTATCTTTCATTCATGATGCTATGTGTTAGAGATCAGCATAAAGCGAGTCATATGAATGTCATTTAACTAGAAGATAAATGCTAAGAAAGAAAGATAGCTACAGAAAAGAAGCTGACTACATATGTGTGTTTCTCAGTCGACGCTAGGCTCAATAGAGACTAGTCAAGATGACGAAGCGAGAATAGATCTGACAAGGCTAGAAAACTGAGTCTGACAAGACTAGAATCGTGACATTACTTCTTCTCTTCGATGATTCATGTTCACATGAATGTATTTTCTGCTCGACTTGATTGATTGTTCAATCATGATTTCACAGACTCAGATCTGTTAAATCGTGATTGATTAAATTGTCAATTAGTGCAATTTGTTCGAGTATTAAATATGAAAATCATCAACGATCTTCTGAGCGTTCATAAATTCATCATCATCAGCGTTGTATCAATTGAGATCATTGTCATAGTCATTTCATTTGACTCTATACTGAAGTCGTCTTCGATATCGACGAGAATTCAATATATTATTGATTTTTCACTCGTCTTCGTCGTTTATCACTATTGAATCTGAGAGTTCATTCTTTTGATCAGGCAAGAAGTCGTTGACGACAGAGCGAAGCAGATCAGAATGAAATACATCATGAACATGCATAGACTCTGATAATTTCAGTTTATATGAAGAGTCGATGAAATCTAGATTGGTGAAAGAATCGAGCATTTTGTCATCTAGCGTCTTGAAAGATCTCACTGTAACGATGTTTCTTTCATTCAGAAACATCTTTGATTCAACCTCATAATCAACTTCTTTTCTATGTTTATTGACTTGTTTCATCATTTGTTCTTGTGTTTTGACTAGCGACTCGCAAGCAAACTTCAGTGTTTTGTTCATATGTTCAGATATATTCTCGACTTTAGTCGTCTGCAAGCGTTCACGAAAACTTTCATATTCAATGACATCGAGTTCAAAGCTCATACGAGAATGAAAGTCTTTGTTTAGAAAGAAAAAGATCGAGAAGATGACTGAGAACAGAGCATTATTGTCAACGAACTCGATCATGAGTAGTAGCTTAGCTCAGTCATTCTGCATGTACAAACAGAAGAATCAAAGATATCTTTCAACGTTCTGATTGACTCATTCACTTTGATCATCAATCTGAGAGTGATAGACTGTGAAGAGTCGAAGATTAATGTCTAGTCTTTTGCAAAGCGACTTTCATAGAATGAAGGTAAATTGAGAGTCTTGATTTGAAACAATGAAATCGAGTAAATCGTGTATTCGATATATTCATTGAAGCATTAGCTCAGCTGTTTTTTCTGCTGTGATTTTCTCGTCATCAGTGAAGCAAGAAATATAATGTCGTTTCTTTGTCAATCTACATATCACTGTTAGTATGACGTTTTTGCCTTTCGAAAGAGATAAGTCGATGATGAAATTCATGACTATGTTCTTTCATTGCTGTTCAAGTATGAGTAGAGAATGTAGTAGTTCATTGAATTTATCTTGAAAAGTCTTTAATCGCTGACAAATGTAGCAGTTCTGAATATATTGATCTATTGTTTTTTGCATTGAAGATCAATAGTAGTATCTTCTTATGATCTTCATCGTTCTGAGAATTTCGAAATGATCAATAAAAGGTTGATCATGAACTTTTCGAATTAGCTTCATTTGAAGATACTCATTGAAGAAAACTCATAGAAGATCACTTCGATATAGTATTTCGTTTTGAACTCAACAATTTCTTAATTTAGTATCTTCATATTGAGCTTCATCTTTTAATACGACTTCATGAAGTAGAATACATTTCTCGTTGATTCTGTTAACTTTTAGAATCAATCAATAAATTGATTCATCGTTCTCTTTCTCTTCTAGATCAGCGATTTTCATTCGATTCAACGTGAGAATTGTAGTTCGCTGATAGCGACATCGTTTATTCTCAAAGCTTCTAGAAACTGAATCGACTCAATGAGTCAATGCATCGACTTTAATGTTTTGCTTGTCTGAACGATACATGATTTTGAAGTTGAAGTTAACGAGCTTTTGTACTCAGCACATTTAACGTCTACTTAGCTCTTTATCTTTCATTAATGACTTTAAAGCTTGATGATCAGTAAACATCTTGATGAGTAGCTCAGTCAATTTCAGCTCAGATCATCAATGCTTGAAGACATGAATGATTGCTAGTAGTTTCTTGTCATAGATCTCGTAATTGCACTCAGCGAGACTCAGATTCTTGCTGTAGTAGATCATCGAATGCAATGTTTCTTCATTATCATACTGAGAAAGTATGTCATCATTGACGTAGTTGAATGAGTCTTTTTCAAGAATAGTCTCTTTATTCTGATCAAAATGACAAAGAATAGAGACTTCAGTCATTCGTTTCTTCATATGATCAAAAATCGTTTGACAAGCTTGATTTCATTCAAATATCATCTCTTTTTGAGTTAGTTGAATCAGAGAATGAATAATCTTCGAAAAGTTCTTTATAAAGCGTCGATAGAAATTGCAGAAGTCGACGAAGAACTGCATCTGAGTGAGGTTTGTAGAAGTAGATCATTCAACTACTGCTTGTACTTTTCTGAGATTCATCTTTAGTTCTTCAATGAATAGCAGTAGTTTCAGAAAGAAGATCTTCTAAACATAAAACTTGCATTTCTTTATATTCATCTGAAGATCAGTCTCTCGTAGTCTATGTAGAATTAATCGTACGTGTCGCTTATGTTTCTTCAGTGTTTTGCTGTAGATGATAATGTCATCTAGGTAGATCTGACAAAACTGATGAAGATAGTCAAATAACACGTTGTTCATATAGTGTTGATAGAAAGTTGAGTCGTTGATTAATTCAAAAGACATCACGTGATATTTGTAGAAATCAAAAGAGGTGATAAAGATAGTCAAATCTTCGCTGCTTGAATGCATACGCAGTTTGTTAAAGACGACAATGATGTTTAATCAAGTCAGGTACTTGCTATCTTGAATACGAGCGAGAGTTTCGTCTATTAGCGATAAGAGATAGCGATTTCGTTTGGTCAAAGCATTGAGCTTTCTGTAGTTTACACAGAAACGCAAGCTATCGTCTTTCTTTTCGATGAATAGTATGAACGAAGCGTATGAAGCTGAGCTAGAAGATATGAAGTCTTTATTCAGATGCTTAATCAGGTAATTCTTCATCTTTTGAAGCTTGTAGTCAAACATATGATAGAGACGACTTTGAGAAGATGTTCTCTTGTCGATCAACTCAATTTTATGATCGTAGAAGCAATGAAAGAGTAGTTGATCAGTCATCGCTCGATCAAACACGTCTAGATAGTCATGATATTTCGAAGAAAGCTTAGCTTTGACTTCTTTCAAGATCTTTTCATGTGAAAGCTCTTGTAGATTTACATCTTCGAGTTTATTTCTAGCTGTTTTTAGAAGTTGATCGATTTTCGTGATGATGATCGCGAAAGTAGTCACATTTAATCGTTTGACTAGTGATTTATATGCTGCAGTCTCTATCATTGCTATGTTCATTGAATTGAAAGACGAAGCGAAGTTGACTGAATTAGATGATTTCACGATTTTATTGAATGAAGATGACTTCTCGCTGAGTCGAGTGACAACAGAAGAGATAGATCTCTTTAGTATTTGAGTAGAGATTAAACTCTTCTGTTCTATCGCGATTTTCTTGCTCGAAAGAACAGTCGAATGAGCTTTGATAAAAGCTTTAATATGAACTTCGAAACTAGAAAATTGAAGAAGATCGTCTTTCATATCAATAGTCATCTTGATCTTGTTCATTCATGTTTTTTCAAGAATCATCTGATGTTGATCTAATCGAGTGATCAGCATAAAGACGAAACGTTTCATATGATCTTGAACAGTTAGATTCAAATAAATTGCATGAGTAATGAATTTTTTTGCATAATGATCATCGAATTTTCTTATTGATTTGAGCTTGATTAAAGATAAAGATTCAATTTGCAAATAATTACAAACATCTTGCGCGATTAATTCATCAATGAACGAATAGTCAGCTGCTTCAATGTCAATCAATGACTTTAATGAGTAACTAATTTCATTGCTAGATAGTACACATTCAGTAGTCAAAGATTTCGAAGCAAAGAGATCATTTGAGCTGCTCATTGTTGAAGAAATTAACACATCTTTCATCACGTCTTTGATGAAAGTCACTAGTTTTTTGCCTCATTCTTTGATTTCTCTGTAAATAATTTCTTCTCTTTTTTCGACATGATGATCTCATTGAGACAAGAAGTGAATGCACGAGATGTTGAAGTACTAGTCTTCAGCTGAGAGCAATTCTTTGAAAGATGACTTGATACTTTGCAGTTGAAGCAGATGATTGACATTCTTGATCATTCAGATTCAAGAGTGAAAAAAGTAACGAGTTGAACATAACTAGTAGTTGAGACTGAAGTTGATGTTAATGAAGAAACAAAACGTTTTTTCGAAGCTGCTATTGATTTAACTGTTCATTGCTCGTCACGTAGCTGATAATTGACTCGTTGTTTGTTATTCACATCTTGAAGAAAGATCTTGAGCTTATCAAGTGAGCTAAACTTTATGAGGCAAACTGACAACGCGTTCTGAAGATGATTGTTGATTTTATTCTGAATGTTGTTCATCAGAGTGATATCATTGTAGTTCAGAAAGCTGAATATTCTAGTGAATTCTGAATAGAAAGAGCTGAAGAGTTTGTTGAGCTGCTTCAAAGTAACGTATTTGCAATGACACTTTCGAATCAGGTTCTGATCTTTGTAAATTTCTTTCAGATGTTTCAGTAGCTCTGATAGTGATTGATAGAATGAGAAAGCATCAACATGATGCTTTGCATAGATTTGCTGATCAGCATCATCTTCTAGTCTGAAAATCACATAGACAATATGAATCTTTTCAGTAAAGTAATGATTCGCGTTAACATTGAGCTTATCAGTTATTTTGATGTTTCATGTCTTTCAGGTAGAATCATCTGTTTCGATGAAGATGAGTGAATTCAAAAGTTTGATGAACTTGTGATGATCATTTTCGTTATCAGATAGAGTAGAAGATTCTCGTTGAAAGTGAGCTTCTTTCTGATTGACTTGTTGCTCAGCTGACTGAGTATCTTGATGAGACATAGATCGATCAGCTTGACGTTGTTTCGCTCTGAAGTTCAATCGCTCGCCTTGTAGCTGATTGATCTTTTTCTCTAGCTCATCGTTTTTATCAAAAGCGACTTCTAGTTGTTTCGCTCTCTTTTTGTGATCATCTTGTATGAGAAGTCAGTGTTCATTGAGTTGTAGAGTCAAGTCTCGCTGACTTCGAAGCTCGTTCAGCATATTGATGACTTCGTTGAGTTGATTGCTGACTCAATGAAACAGTTGTTCTTCAATGTTTATGTTTCATGAGATGTCAGCTTTCTCAGCTTCGACTGAAGCATTGATGAGTAGAAGTGAAACTCTTCTATTAACAGTGCTTCTAAGCAGATGAGTTGTTCAAGACTCAACTGACTTGACATTGTGTATTATAAGAAGAGAAAATAGAAGTTGTTGAGATAAGAGTAGATGTTTTTTGATGAGTGAAAATTCAAAGAATTTCTTGTGAATTTCAGGTAATAATTGAATGCTTTATTCAAAGAATTTCTTGCAAATAGAACGATGAAAATGAATGTAGAATTGAAGAATTTCTTGCGATCTAAAATGATGATGATGCAAATTTGAAGAATTTCTTGCAAATTTTTCTTACTGAATAGATTGTTTTGTATCATCTATTCGTCGATAGCAGAGTAGTAAATGATGAGCATTTATCTAATGTTAAAAGTCAGCATAAAGCGAGTCATATGAATGTCATTTAACTAGAAGATAAATGCTAAGAAAGAAAGATAGCTACAGAAAAGAAGCTGACTACATATGTGTGTTTCTCAGTCAACGCTAGACTCAATAGAAACTAGTCAAGATGACGAAGCGAGAATAGATCTGACAAGACTAGAAGACTGAGTCTGACAAGACTAGAATCATGACACTATGTGTTTGATTGCAGCTTCACTGACTCGACTTTCAATGTAAACAATCTTCAACTCTTTGATAGAAAAGTGATTCTTGTTTGTCTTCAGCTTATTTTACATTCGCAATAGTCAATTGTTTACATTCTGCAATGAATTTTTAAACAAAGATGAATTGAGTAACTTGATCAACTTCAAAGATTGATTTTCAGAAATCAAAGTGCTTTGTCAACTTGATGCAGCTTTTAAATGATGTATAATCACGTTCTTGTTTCTATTCTCTTTCTGCAGACGTGTCTGCATAATCTTCAATGTGATGTTTATCTCGTTGACATCTTCTAACATCTGAATCATGTTATTGTGAATCTCAATCTTGATGTCATGCTGTTGATACATGTACTTGATAAAGATAATGATGTCATCTGCTTCATAAACGCTTATTCAAGTATTCAGTTCAGTGCTAATGCTGATCTTGATCATTTCATGATTAAAAAACAACACATTCATGTTCTCTTCTTCTGTATCTAATGATGCATTTGTGTTTTCTTCTTCTGATGCTGTTCAATTCTGTGATAGAAGTGATTTTCTTCTAGCATTTTGAAGATCATAGTGAGCAATGCTCGCTGATTCTGAGCTTCTAGTCATGATATGAGTAGAAAATTGCTGATCAAGAGATTCTGATGTTACTTTATTAAACTTTCTGAGTTCAAGTACTGCTGAAATTTCTGATTTCTGATGATGAGCTCAATAAAGAGTTAATCAAGAGCAACGCATTCGTGTTTTTCAATTCTGATTCTATTGAAATTTCTGATTTCAAATCAAGATTCTTCTTTAAAAATTTCTGATTTCTATCAAGCTTTCTGAGCTTGAATTCTGATTCTGCTGTTGAAATTTCTGAGTTCAACTTCTGATTTGAGTTGTGTAACTTGTTTTTATATTATCTACACATCGATAGCAAGATTAATGAGCTTTGAACTAATGTTATAAGTCTGCATAGAGCGAATTATATGAGTGTATTCTAACTAGAAGTTCAAAGCTAAAGAAGAAAGAAGATGAAACACGTTGAAAGTCTTATACTCACGAAGGCGCGCTAGATCACTAGCGTGTCAACATCAGTTCTATACTAGTCTATGATAGTTTAACACGATTTATGTTAGATTAACTCAAGATGCACGCTCGCAACAAGCATGTGAATGAGCATGTCACAAGTTGAGTTCATGATTTGCATGTTTGTTGCATGTGCTAAGCATATGTAGAAGAATCTCGATGTCGATGACTTTATCATTCATTCAAACAATTGAAAAAAAGTTGTTATTTCAAAGATAGTGAATCACTTGAATATATTCTCTTATTCTGCAATCGATGAAAAGAGAATTCTTCACTTCATTCACTTAGTCACTGAAATTAATGAAGAAAATAAATCAGTAATGCGTGATGCATTTGCACGACATATGTCAAAGATAGACAACGCATATGCTTTGCATGATCAGACTACATAAAATGTTTAGATTCAGTTCTTCTTTAATCAAGTGAATAAATTTAACAAGATTGCATTGAAGTTTCTAGTCAAAAAAGATGATATGAAACACGCAAAAGCATTTCATCAATCGTATAAATATGCTGAAATTCGTCATTGTGAGTATGCTCATATGAATATACTTCGCTCATGCAAAGCATATGATAAGATTAAGATCGAAGACATTAATCAATTGCAACAACATTTCTGTTAGAGATTAATCTAGAGTGAGTCATAGAGATGTCATTTAACTAATAAATAAATGCTAAGAAAGAAAAGTATCTACAGAAAAGAACTCGATTCTTATATGTGTGTTTCTCAGCTCTGTGCTAAACTCGATTAGAATGATGTCTTACACATATGATGCAGAGTTTTAATGACATCACTTCTAGATCAAATTCTCGCTAAACTTGATTAGAATGAAATCAGATGAAGAATAAACGAAGAATAAATGAAGAATAGATGAAGAATAGAATCGTAACATTACTCTTCTTTCTTGAATATTCATGTTTGCATGAATGTTGTTTCTTAGTGCGCTTTTCTTGAATATTTGATATGAAAGTCATCAATCATCTCTTGAGCGTTCATAAATTCGTCGTCATCAGCGTTATATCAGTTGAGATCGTTGTCATAACTCTTTCATTTGACTTGATATTGAAGTCGTCTTCAATATCATTGAAAGTTCAATATATCGTCGATTTTTCATTCATCTTCATCGTTTATCACTATTGATCTCGATGATTCATTCTTCTGATTAGACAAAGAATTATTGACGGCGAAACAAAGAAGCTCTGAATGAAATACATCATGTATATGCATAGTCTTGAGTAGTTTCAATTTATAGAATAAGTCAATGAAATCAATGATCTGAAAAGAGTTGAGCATCTTGTCATTCAATTTTTTGAAGAGTCTCGCTGTAATGATGTTTCATTCATTCAAAAACATCTTTGATTCAATCTTGTAATTAATCTTCTTTCTATGCTTGTTAGCTTAATTCATCATTTGTTCTCATGTTTTAGTCAGAGCTTCACGAGCGAAGATCAATGTCTTGTTCATTTGTTCAGATATATTCTTGACTTGATTGATCTGCAAGCGTTCACGAATGCTTTCATACTTGATGATGTCAAAGTTGAAGCTCATATGAGAATGAAAGTTCTTGTTCATGAAGAATGAGATCAAGAAAATGACTGAGAACAAAATGTTATTGTTGATAAACTCAATCATGAATAGTCACTTGAATCAGTCGTTCTGCATATATGAACAGAAGAATCAAAAATATCACTTGATGTTTTGATTGACTCGTTCGCTTTGATCGTTGATTTGAGAATGATAGACGATGAACAATTGAAGAAAAATGCTCAGTCGTTTGCAAAGAAACTTTTATAGTATAGAGATGAATTGCAAATCTTGATCAGATACTATGAAGCTTGATAAATCATGAGTTCAATATACTTATTGAATCAGCATTTCAGCTGTCTTTTCGACAGTGATATCTTCATCATCAATGATGCAAGAAATATAATGTCTTTTCTTTGACAATCTGCAGATGATCATCAGAATAGCGTTGTACTCGCTTGAATCAAATAGATCAATAATGAAGTTCATTGCTATGTCTTGTCATCGCTGTTCAGATATCAATAAAGATTGAAGCAAGTTATTTGATTTATTTCTAGATGTCTTTGAACGTTGATAGATATAGTAGTTTCAAATATATCAATCTATCGTTTTTCACATGAATGATCAATAGTAGTTTCGCTTTATGACTTTCACAGTTCTAAGAATATCAGAATGATCAACTGATGATTGATCATGCATCTCACGAATCAGATTCATTTGTAGAAGCTCGTTGAACGAAATTTATAGCTGACTATCATGATACAAGATTTCATTCTAAATTCAACAATTCTTCGATTTGATATCTTCATATTGTGTCTCATCTCTTGCTATTGTTACGACCCTAGCTACGCACCTACGTTGGTAGCTATGTTGATGGCTATCGTCGATCGCTCGCCGCTAGGCTATAGAGTTGTTCCGAGGCCAACTCTATTCAGGATTAGCTTATGTTCCCCTGAGTCATATAGATAGTCGGCTCTGCTTTTCTAGATACTTTCCTTCCTTAGCATTTATATACTCGTTACATTACACTCATATGACTCGCTCTATGCTGGCTTCTAACATTATATAAATGCTTCTTCGTTACAGACGAAGTGAAATAATCTGCATCGATTTCTTCGAGTGCTTCTGCTAGTAGTTCTTCAACCCTCTATCGACTTTGATCTAGCGGCTTGCGTTCGTGCAGCAGCACTCACCTTCCTTCACTCGTGCGCTGGTCAGCGAGTATAAACAAACGATTGGAACCATCCGACTAGGTCAAAGATCAGCGAATTAACCGTTCATTCAGATTCGCAAGAGATTCTTCGAATTTGTTGAACAACCAAACGAGGTCAGTCATAGAACTGCGTGAAGTCTCTACCTCGAGGAGCAAACCCTCAGTGAGCCTGCTTCAAAAGCATCGTCAATGCGATGACCTTCTCATCGCTCTACCTACCAGTGAACCGGTTCGCCTACCAGTTCACGTGCAACTAGTGAGCCTGCTTCAATGACACGTCCGATAGTGAGCCTGCTACAAGGACAGATAACGATTGACCTCGTCGACAGAGCCAGTCACCCGATAGTTAGCCTGCTTGAACGGCACTCGAAGTGAGCCTGCTACAAAGGCAGACAACGATTGACCTCTTGATTGAGCCGGTCAACGAACGGAACAAGCCCTACTATGTAGTAGGCCTGAACCAGAAG
>JAABUL010004932.1_pt1 | contig 17215 bp, 3 predicted proteins | sample 5559151 | NCBI WGS metagenome assembly JAABUL01 (sample SAMN10711876, study PRJNA513368) | rock metagenome | isolation source: Antarctica rocks | place: Antarctica: Victoria Land, Pudding Butte sud | reverse complement strand
ATGGAGTAATCATTCCCCACCTTGTCGAAGCAGCGCAGGACGAGACACTCGGAAAGTCGGCTCAACTCGGTGCAAGTCTGGGAAAATTTGCTCTCCGCACCTCGAGATCTTTCGTCGACATGAACAATGTCCTGATGAAAGGCGATACCTTTCTCAATTCGGGCGACATTCGTTCCTGGCTCAAGGGAGGCCTGTGGGTTAACTTCGCTGGCATTGACGAGACCGCGACGATTGACTCCATGAATACTCTTCTTACCGGTCAGGCAATTAATCAACTTTGGCGACACCAGAAGGTCTACATCATGGGAGGTGGCAGATGTAGTGACGATCAAGGTATCGGCTCCGGTGCCCGAGAGGGTGCTTGTTGTCGCGAGAGTGATAGTACCGCTTGGTATCTATACCATTGGGAGGATTATCACGGGTATAAAAACAGGTAACCACTAGGCACACACCACTCTACTTTGCTGCCACACCACTCTTACTTTGCTGCCACACCATTCTTCCCCACTAAGCCTAATCGAGTAATTTGATGACCCTATAAACAAACCAGATCAATAAGACAAGAAAGTCTATAAAAGATACTTAATTTTGCGCTTATCTATTACCAATTTTGATATATTTTCTTATTGGTATCTCGATGCGAATTCAAATTTAAAACATATCTTTCGCATGCTCAAAATCAATCTCTATTTGCATCTCTAATTACATTTGAAAATTGCCTATATAGAAGATCGAAACATCTAAAATTTGCTTCTTTGTTGCTATCTCTCTTGCATCTTCTTGACAATTATTTTGTCGACAATCTTCTTGCTTGTCGCGTTGAGTAAAGAGTTAATTGTTAAGCATCTAATTAAAGAGTAGATCGAGAATCAACTCAAAAATAGATCTTGTTTGCTAAATAACTTAAGTTTTCAAAAGTTATTTAACAACAACATTGTAATTGCAAAGATATTGCTTATATTTTATTTAATAAGTTTTGCAAACAATCTTTTGACTTAATAATAGCAAGCTTTTGCACGCGTAATATATTGTTAAGATCTAATCTATTTTTAGACAACAACAACAATATTTTTTGTATCTTTATTATGTTGTTGTCTTTTATTGCATAATTCTTTTAATTTTTTTGTCTTATTATTGTCTATCTTTGCAATAGCTTTATAAATCTTCAATAAAAATATATATTCTTCAATTTTAAAACGTTGTTGCTTGTTCGATTGTATTATTGTTTTTGTATCTTGTAAGCGCACAAGAATTTTATTGTTTTTGTAAAGATATTAATACAAGACACGATAGCAATAGACTTAGACTAATCGTCGAATCGGATTTCGATTTCAACTATTAGAATCGAATCGAATTGCCAAGAAATCGAAAATTATATTATTATGTCAAGAATTACTAATTTTAGAATTTTTTTTAATTAATAAAATGCAATATTTGCATCTATAGACCCTATAGATCTTATAGATGCAATTTATTAATAAAATGCAATATTTGCGTCTATAGACTCTATAGATCTTATAGATGCAATTTATTAATAAAATTTATTATTTGCATCTATAGAATCTATAGAATCTATAGATGCAATTTAATTATTTTCTTTTTAAAAAGTAGTAATGCATTACTATAATACATTATCTTATTATAATTTAAATAATTAAATATTATTAAATTTATATTAACTACATATTGACTACATATTGACTATTAATAATTATAATATAATTATTTAAATAGTCTTGGCGATTCGAATCGATTTTTTGAGTTAAATTTCGATTTCAATTCTAGAAATTAATTCGATTCGACTCGATTTTCGATTCTAACTTTAGAAATCGATTTGTCAAGACTTTCGAATCGAATTGATTCGAATTGTTAAGATTCGAATCGATTAATCGATCCAACGCAATCAATCTAAATAGACTTGTCTTTAAGACGTTTAAATTGTACGTTAATTGTCTTTAAAGCAAACAATGTTATTTAAGCAATAAGATCGCGAAAGATAGATATGTTACAAAGCTCTAAAGATAGACAAGTTTTTACTTTCTTAAACTTTTGCTCGTAATTATAATATTAATTAATAAGAAACTTGTCTAGCTTTATATTAACAACAATATGTAGATTACTTGCATTATATTAGCAATACAAAAACAATTATTGCAATTGTTGTCTATCGATAAAGAATTAAAACTTTTGTTTAACTTAATAATAAGCGTTTTCGTTACGCGATAAAGAGATGTTGCTAAAGTAAAGAACTTAATCAATATAATATTTAGCCCACTTTTTGCGTTTAAATTATAGATATTCTTCGAAATAGTTAAAGATATCTTAATGCGTATTTGAATAGTTGTAATGCAAGACGTTATATTGTTTTGCAAGCAATTTCGAGATATTTGCGTAAACAATATTCTTTTATCGCTTGTAAAAGATGTTTTACTTCTTATTTGTAGAAAAATACTTTTTGCAATTAATAATAACGTTCTAATTTATATACTAGATACAAAGAATGTAATTGACGCAATATTCTTGCTCGAAAAACACGTGTAATAGCGTCGACAACAAAGTTTTATTGTTATCAAATATAGTAATTATAGTGTAGTTAAGTAATCAAGTAATATTAGACTATAGATTTGGAAATGCTTGCTATTAGTACTAGCAATCTATTTGCAATATATATGCGATCTCTTTTACTTAGATCTTAGAATCTTAGCTATTAAATCTACTATTAGATTGTATAGTGCAATTTAGATATATATCGCGATAAGTCTTTGTTGTTATAATTGTCTACTAATTAAGATTCTATTTTTATTTTATTATATTGAAACTTAACGCAAGAACTTAGTTATAATAACAAACAATAAAACAACAAGTTGTCGACGTATCTCTAAAAATAGTTTTAGAAATTTAGAAATTTAGAAACTCAAAAACACAAGAAAAAGAGTATAAGAAACAAATTAACTTTAACAAATTACTAGAATTAAAAACTTCAAAAATCAAAAACACGAAACTAACAATTTAGAAATCAAAATATTATTAAGTTAAAAAACAAAAAAAGAAAAGACGAAATCAAAGCATTAAAAATAGCAATAAATTCGAAAATTAAAACGTCTTATTAAAATTGCAACTAGTATCTATTGTTGAAACAATAAATTGCTTGTTAATTATAATAATATTATTGAAAGAAGTTTCTTAACAATACAATTAATTTATTTGCTTAAAAGCGAAAACGCTATTTAAATTCTTTTTTCGATAGAGATTGAAGCAAGTTTTTAACGCAAAGATATTTGTTAACAATAAATCGACAATTAATTAGAAAAAACAATAGATTAAAAACGTCTATTTATAAACGATTAAAAAAATAAAAAAGCAATAAACGAAAAAACAACGCAAAATTAAGAAGAGAAAAGAAAATCTTTTCTTAATATTTTTGTAAAGAAAAGAAAGAGATTTACAAATTAAAAATATTATTTTTTGAATTAATTATTATTATTAGTTTTTTTGATTTAGTAGTTATTACTTTTACTATTTGTTGTTAAGCTATTCTCTTAAAAACGATATCTTAAAATAATAATAAAATTGCAAAACTCTCTTTCGATATATCTACGTTAACAACAAACTTACTTAATAATTTTATAAAAATTATAGAATTCTATTATTACGTAATCTCTATGTCTTTCTTAGAAATATCAAGAGTATTGCACTTTAATAAATTTAATATTATTAACTTTTTAAATTAATTTTTGAATTTGTATAATAAATATAAAGTTATTTTTTAGCATAAAAATATTAAGTTGTCTTAATATTGCGACAAACTTATAAAGAATTTTATTAAGTTCACTATTGTCTAAACAAATAAAAAATAATTTAAAATAATAAACAAGTTAAAAAAAAATTAAAGATAAAAAAAAATTTTAAATTAGAAAATTAACTTTTGTGTTTTTTTAAAATTTTGAAAAGATATATCAAAAGCGAAATCGAATAAAATTTGTAAATATAGTCAACAATTTAAAGTTATTTTCTCGAAACTTATTAAATTTAATTAAGTTAATAAATACATTAAATTTTTGTAATATTTAAAGATTCTTTTTTGTAGTATTTATACTAAAATAATGCAAAAATATAAAGTTAATTTAAACAACGCAATTATTATAATATTTAAATTGTTATATAAGACAATTATAAAATTAATCAAAAATAAAACAATTATACAAGAAATAAATATTAATAACAATTAAATTGCTTAGCGAATTGCAAACATCAATATAAGTAAATTAATAAATATAATAAACAAGAAGCAAAGTCTTTTAAAAAAAAAAGTTATATCAAAGATAATTTTTGCTCTTCTAGTATCGCTAGTAGTTGCAATCGAAAACACAAAAATTAACAAAACACTAAATATTTTAATACAAGTTTTTGAAAATCTTAAAATTAATAATGCTCGTAAAATAATAAAGAACAAAATTTATTAAATAGTTTAACAAACAATAACAACACAATTATAAGAGATTTTGCATATTGTATTTTCTTAAATTTAAATAACAATTTAGAGTTTATTTTAAGAAGCAATTTATATTTATTAAGAACTTGCTCTCGTTTCTAGATACAATTGATTTTAACTAAAATTAAATAAGTACTTATTTTGTTACAATTTGCATAAATAATAAGTTTGTTTAAAATTAATAGTTTTAATAACAAATAAGAAGATTTATATAAACGAAAGCAACACAATTTGCTATAAATTTAACGATTTTAAGAACAAGAAAATAAAGTTGTCTCTTAATAATGCGAAAATTAAGAAAGAAATTGTAAAAATTGGTTTTTAATAAAAAACGCAAAATTGTGTTCAAAATTTTGTAATTACGATAGCAACAATAAAATTAAATATTAATTCTTCGTCAAAAGATAAAAAAATAGTAAATCGAATCAAGCGATAGTAAAGTTTTAAAAATTTTAATTAAAATAAAATTTTTTTAAGCAATAAATATCTTAGAAACTCTTAATAAAGCAATCGATCAAAGTAATAAAAAAAAATAAAAAAAAAATTCTCGAAAATAAAAAATGTTAAATCTAGAAATTATTTAAAGATAACAAAAGTCTTAGACAAAAAATATATACAAAAAAAAGTAATAAAAACAAAAGTAAAGAATGTTACAATAAAGAATGTTACAATAAAGAATGTTCTTACAATAATTAATTTTAATTTAAGAACTATTAAATATTAGAAAAATAAATCTAGAAAAAAGTAAAAAACTTTTGCAAATTATATATAGCGAACAAAACGTTCGAAAAAAATACTATAAATTGTAAAAAATTAAATCGATTTTAAAGCTTTAATTCAAAGTATTTTTATTTCGAAAATAAAAATAAAATTAATAAATTTTTTAGATTTTTGTTTTGATTTGAGTTGTTCTTTTTTTTGTTCTTTTTTTAATAAAAAGATTAATACTATAGTAACGAAGAAAGAATCTTAAAAATTTACAAAAAAAGAGAAAAAGACAATTATTATTGTAAAATCAATTAGCGTTAAATCTATTAAGATCGTTTATTTTAAAAATATTGTTGCGAAAATAAGATTTTTTAGAACTTTGTATTTTGTTGTTTGTTTAATTGCGTAAATGTAATTAAAAAATATAAAAACTAAAGCGATATTCAATAATAATGCGAAAATTATTTGCATTAGCAAGAGTTTTGCAAATAAAATTAATTTAGCTATTTAACAAAATATTTTTATTTTATTAATAGAAGTTACGAGAGCACGTTTTTGTTTCGAAAAAATAATAAAAAATATAGAAATGTCAATTAAGAAAATAATAATTTATGTTTATGTTTTTGTTTTTGTTTTTTCTTAACTTAATTACGAAATTCTATTAAATCGATTTTTTTAGCAAAATGTTCGAATAAGTTTTGTAAATATAAACAACAACTTTCTAGAATTAACAATTTATTCTAAAGACAAAACAAAGCGTATTAATATTTTAAGAATGCTTGTTAATTATTTTAACAACAAAGATAAAAATATTATATTCTTAGAAAAATCTTTAAATCTTTAGATAATTGTTTAGTTAATATAATTGTTCGACTTTGCAAATCTAATTGCAAGAAATCTTCGAAAATAAAGATCAAAGTTATTAGAATAACAACGTCGCAAAATAAAATCAAAAAAAACTAACAAAATTCTAATTAATTAAAGTAGATAAACAACATTAGTGTTTGTTCGCTTGTTAATATAATTAATTAGAATCGAACAAATATTTAAATTAATACTATATTTTGAATATCTTTAAGATTACTAACAATTCAAACTTTTTAATTATATATTATAAAAGAGATTTTCACTATTTAATTATTTAAAAAATTTGATATTTTTCGTTAATTTTTTATTGCGTTGCGCTTTTTTGTTTAAGTAAATATAATGTATAAGCGAAAAATTTAAAAAACAAATTCGATAAATATAAACAATTTAGATAATTCTATTTTAGACAAATATTTAAATTAAAAAGAAATGCTAAAATTATTAATTATTAAAAAATTAGAAGAAACTTAACAAAAAATATAATCTTTTTCTAATGCTTAAGTTTTTAAATATTAAGCGCAATTTTTGTCTTATTAAAAAACGCATTTAGAAGTTAATTGTAAAGTTGAAACTCTTTTTGCAAAAATAAGAACTCTTAATTACAATACTTTTTAATTGTAAAATTGTTTTAGTATAAAGTTTTGCTAAAATAGACAAAATTAAATTAGAAATTGTATCTAATTAAGAAATTCGCACTATAAAGTACAAAATATAATAAGTCTTAGAATTTTTTGTTTTTTAAGTATTAAATTTTATTGTAATTAAGATGTTAGAGAAGCGTCTTTAAATAAGTTTGCTAAAATATTGTTATAAACTCTATCGAAATTCTTGATTTTTAATAAATAAAAAAAATAAAAACAAGTGTCGCATAATTAATACAATTATAAAGATAAATAAAATAATTGTTTAAAATACTAATATGTCTTCTAATGTCAAAGAGTTTGCGAAAGAGTTTGTCGAAATAATAATTGCGTTATTGATTATTATTTTTTAAAGTACAATTAAATAAATTTTGCGTTAAAGAGTTGCAATTTTATTGTTTTTATAATTTCTTTTAAACTACTTAGAATAACTCGCTTGTCGCAAAATGCTACTAACTTAATTGCTTAATTTGTAAAAATTATAACACATATTCTTAAGAATCTTCTTAACAAATATTGCTTATTTATAAATAATATAGATGTAAAAGAATTTAAATTAAATTATAATAACAAGAAGACAATTTTAAAGATTAAATTGTTTGTTTTAAAACATTTTTAAAATCTATCTAATAATTGAATATAATATCAATAAATATAAAATTATTTAAGTGCATTATATTTGACGAAAAATCTTAATTTTGCAAATTAGAAATTAAAATTGTCGATTTTGTATATAATTTCAATAAACGCTCTCTTAGTAATAATATTAAAATTATCAAAATTGTTAAATAATTATTGTATAAAGACGTTTTTAAAGCTAGAGTCTTTATAGAAGTATGCGTCTATTATTAAATTTAAATACTAAAGTTTGTAATTGTTGCAAAATCGATTTATTGTTTATTCAAAATTAAATATATCTTTATTTAAGATTTTGAATAACAAGATGTTATAAACAAATTAAAGATTGCTTTAACAAATATATCAACAATGCGTATCTTAAACTACTTTATTTTAATTAACAAAATTATTTTGATTGTAAATTCTAGTTTAAAGAGTTAAAAAGTCGTATTAATGCAAATTGATACAATAACAAAAAGAAGATATTTTTTAAAATATAAAAGTAAATTTTGAAGCAAACAAGAATTTTAATACAATGTTAAAAAGCGAAAATATTAAGAACTTATAAAAATTTTAAAGAAAGTACAATTTTAATTGTATAAAATTTGATTTATAATTAAAATTAATGCAAACATTTTATTAATTTAATTTAATTGCTTTGCGACAAACTTGTCTAACACTTTAGTAATTTGTTAATTAATTTAAATTTTTTTTTTCGATTTTGATATACAATATATATTTGATCGAAAGCATATAACAATTGATAAATTTTTAAGAAAATTAAAAGAGTTGTTCAACAATATTGATAAAATTAATAAGAAAAATATTAATAATTTCATCAATAATTAATTAAATTGTATTCGCGTTTGTCTTGTACAAATAATAATATCAAAAAAAAACAAAAGTATTTTTAAAAACAAATATTTTGATAAATTTAAACAAATCGTTCAATATTTAATTTCGTTGCAAAAATCAAATATAAGTTAAAAGAATTTTCGCAAATTCAAAAATTATGCTTTTTAATTTTTAATAAGAGAAAAGCGTTTGTTTTAAAAGATAAACAAAAACTTATTTTTGCGTAAAGTAGTAAATTAAACGAAAGACAAAAATCGAATCGTAAAAAGCTTGCATAACAAGAGTAATTATATATAAAAAAAGAGTATTTATTAACGCGTTGCAAATCAATATTAATAACAAAATCTATTTAATTTCTACAAAAAATATATCGCAAATTGCAATAAATATTAGCAAAGAGTTTCTAATAAATAAAAGAAAATTATATATTCGACTTATATCTTCGACTTGTAAAAAAAATTGTTGTAAACTATATTTATATATTAATTGCAAAAATATTTATTAAAATAAGTTTAATAATTGTTCGAAACAATTTAACGAAATAAATAAAAGTTAAAGCAATTTAGAATTTTAAAGCATTTGTTATAATAAAGTTTTTATAAAAAAATATTTTTTGTTAATAAAAATATAATAAAAAGATAATTATAAACAATAAACTTAAAAATAAAGTCGAAATAACAATTAAACTTTTAAAAAAATATAATGTCAAAAAAGTAATAACGTCGACTTATTATTTACAAGCAAATAAAATAATAAAAAGAGAATATAAACTTATTATTAATATTTTGTTCAAGTTAATTAAAGAAGTTTCTACAAATTAATTACAACATTTGTATACAATTTTGTAAACAAATAGAATAATAATTTAAAAATTTATTAAAAAAACGTTGTTTTGTCTTGAATTCAAATACAAAATTGTGCTATCGATTAAAATAGAGTATTTAACTTAACATATTATAAACTAAAGAAAAGCTTGCTTAACGATAAATCTATTGACGTTGCGAGCAAAATAGTTGAAGAAGAAAAAGATATCTAGAAAGCAACTTTGCGTCTTTGTTGTTTTAAAAAAAAAGAATCTCTTCGATAATAATTATTAATTGCGAACGCGTTTATTGCAAATTGAAGACTTAATTTTATTGTATAATATTAAGCTTAATAAAAGATACAACATAAAATTATTCTTTTAATAATTAGAATTCTTCAAAATAAAGAAAGAAGACAAAATTAAAAACTTTTATATTTTGAAAAAAATTAATAACATAAGACTTAAAGATATCTATTGAAAAAATTAACTAAAGAGATACGTAGAAAGAAATTAGAATCTTTAGATTTTCGCGAAGTCGAAAGACGAAAATAAGAAAATAAAAATAATTTTATGCAAGAGACAAAAAATTAGTTTAATCAAAGCAATAAAAGATTGTTTGCAATTATTATATTATTGCTATTTTATTACGATTATTTGAATTACACAAGAGTGTAAGATTTTTTTTTTAAAGAGAAGAAAAAGTTGCAATCTTTATACTTGTTTTATTTGCGAAAGTTTTAATATAAAGTTTATCGATTTATAAGTATTAAAAAAAAATCTAATTACGCAAAGTAATTTACAAAGTATTATAATTTCGAGCACTCAAAGAGAATAAATAAAAGACAAGAAAATCGAAAAGTCAAAATATTAACAATTTCGATCAATTAAAAGTAGACAAATAGCATTAGCGTTTATTTATCTACTTTAATTGATTAAAATTAACAATCAAAAAGCAATCTAAAAATATTAATAGAAAGCTTTGACTTAATATTCTAAAAAATTTAAAAATATCTTTAAATTATAGAGAATAAATTTTAATTATTTTTTACGAAGTATTTTTTAACAATAAATATAACAATATTATACGCAAGTTATATTAGCTTTATACTTGTTTGCAAGTTAATATATAAATAAATACTAATATAATTTTTTTGTATAATTGACAATATAAATGTTGCAAGCAACAATTAAGTCTATAAATAATAATTCTTTGCATTTAAAACTTTATATTTGTTAAATATTTAAAATAAGTTATTGTTTTATTTATTAAAATATAGCAACTTAATAATTTAATCTTTTGTTTGCAAAAAAAATTTCTTCGATTTATTCTTTTTGCATAAAACTTCTTTTATTAAGTGTAAATTATAATTAATCTAGAGCAACAATTATAAAATATTAAACGTAAACAATTGTTTGCAAGAGATAATTTTTAATTTTTATTAAACAATTAAGATTAAAAACAAGAATTATTATCTATGTTAATTGAAAGATTTCGTAAAAGCAATAGTTTGCATTTGTTAATATTAACAAAACAAGAAGATAGTTTGTTAAGTTTAAGTAGACTAATTGTTGGATTAGATTTCGATTTTAACTATTGAAATCGATTCGATCCAACAATTTCAATATTAGAAATCGAATCAAAATTCGAATCAATTTCTACTTTTTTAAAATCGATTCGATTCAATTCGAGTCGATTTTCGATTTCAATATTAGAAATCGAATTAAATTATCAAAAAATCGAAAATTATATTATTATATCAAAAATTACTATTTTAAGATCTATGTAATTATAATATATTATCGAAATTACAATTTGCTATATTATTAGATTATAATTATTTGTTAATATAAAATTCTACTTAATTTATCTTATATTTGTATTACTTTTTTGTATTATTGTTCTATTTTAGAAACTTTTTCTTTAAACTACTTAGAAATATTGTTTATACTATTTTTAATTGCAAAATATCTAATTTTTCAAAAACTTCTAGTTAATAGTCGTCTTTATTTAAAAATAATTCTAGTAAATCTATTTTTTGCAATTTGCTATTTAGTATTTTATGTTTTAATCAATTTGCAAGTCAATTTAATTAAAATTTTAATTGTATATTTAATATTAGAAAAAGAGAGTTTTAAGAAGTATCGAATAAGATTTTAAGTAATTTTTTATTACTTAAATTAAAAGACGAAAACAAATATATTAAATAGAATACAAATACTAAAATTTAGTTTAAAAAATAGTAATTATATACTACAATTAATAAGAGTATCTTGTATAAGACTCAAAATAGACTTGTTTATCTATATTAAGTTAAAAAAATTAATACTAAAATACAATTTAAGTTTTAAAACAAATATATTTAAATAGTCTCGACTATTAATAGTTTGTCAAAAATTGTTTGCAAAAGTTGTTAAAAAATATTAAATTATTCTACTATATACAATTGTTCAAATATATTAAATATAAAGAAATATCTTTAATTTGCGTTTTGTTTAAAATAGAAAATCTCAATTATAATTAGTAATCGATCTAGTTTTTATTTGCGTAAATTATTGTTAATAATACAAATAAATAATACAAACTAATATATTAATAGAAGAAAAATTATATCGATCTATTATTTTTCAATTAAGATAATTGAAAAAATCAATTATACAAAATATTTGTTGATTTGAATCTACTTTTTCGAACTATTGATAATTTAAATTTTCGAAAACTACCAGAAATACTTTGATTAAATCTAGTACTTCTAGATTGTATTAAACTATCGAAATTGATTTTTACAAATTTTAATTAAATTTGTAACAAAATTAAATCAAATTTAAAAAAGTTTTAATATATTTTTATTGTTTTAAATATATAATCTAGTTTTTAAAGAGTTGTTTATCTTAAAATATTAATATATTAAATTAATATTATATTTTAATATCGCGAATATTTTATTAAATTTACTTCTTTTAATATCGAATATATAGATCGACAATTAATATTAAAACTTATAAAAATATTAAAATTCTTTAAAATCAAAAACAAACTTCTTGAAATTGTTATTAATAATACAAACAATAATAATACTTTTAAAAACAAACTTAATAAAGTTTTGAATCAACAAAAATCTTAATAGAATAGACAACAAAATTCTATTTTTTATTTAATTTATATTATTAATTTGATAGTTTAAGATTTTATTACAACTTTTAAACTAGAAACAATTGTTAACAATATTGTTTTTCAATTAGAAAATAAACAAGTTTAGAATATTGCAAAAAGTACAAACTTATCTATTGTAATTAAAAAGATATTTGTTTGTATAATAATACAAAGAAATAATATATTAGCTAAATTTTATTTAGATTTGTATTTTTATTGTTGCTATTAATAGTTTGTTTTAGCGTTTAGTTTGTTTTAGAGTTTTTCAAAAATAAAAAAATAAAAAATCTCGAAAACTAATACAAAATATTTGTATTTATTAAAATTCTATCTATTTAATATTTTGTTATATATATTAACTACGCAACTATATTAATCTTTAAATAGAGAAATATTTAAAAAATTAAAAAATTTAGTATATTCGATTAGACGAAAGCAAGTAACAATCGATTTAATTGTTTAACAATATATTAAATTTTTTCTATAAATGTATTTTTATAGTTTCTCGAACAACTAATACTAATATTTATTTGAAATTTCGAGTATTTAATATAGTATTTAATTATTTTAATTATTTAAAAAAAACTATAACAAATTATAGTTGTTTTTTAAGAGAGATTATATTGAAAGCTTGTAAAAAAGCTTTAACAAAACTTGTCAAATATTATTCGAAAACAAAAAAACTTAATAGAATATTGTACAATCTTGTTAATATTTTAAATTCTATATAGAAATTGAGTCTTTACAAGATATAAAACAAAAATAATAATAATAGTTTTGTAAACTATAAGACAAAATATTAGACAAAATTTAAAATCTATTTTCGATATTATTATAATATAGCTATTGCTTTAAAAGCAAAAGTACAAAAAACAAATATTATTAAAAAAATAATACAATATAATAATATATTTGATTTTTAATTAATTTTTTTTATAATTTGATACAAATATTGTAAGATTTTTATTTCGACAATTTTAATATTAATGTTTAATTTAAAACAAAAACAATCAATATCTTTGTACTAATATTATAGAGAATAAATATTTAATATAAAAATATTAAAAAAATAATACTAAGTTCGAACTATTTTAAGTTAATGCAGATAATTAGAGATATTCTTTTTTGTTCAATATTATTAGTAGATATTAAACAAATTTTTAGTTTTGCTCGAAAAATATATTGATAAAATCGATCTTAAATAAGTTTGCAAACAATTGAACAAATTATAATAATTAAGTACTATAATTGTACTATAGATTTAAATTTAGAGAAGACTATTGTCGAATTGTAGAATATATATTGTAGAGTTCAAAATAATAATTAGCAAATTAATAAAAGTAAAAAAAAAAATTATATAAAGTTTGAGATTGTTTTAAATAAAATTTGTTTATAGCTAGATTATTGTATAGAAGATTTTATATTTATAATATTGTTATAAATAAACAAATATTATTAGCAATAATATAGATAGATAATATATTTAAAATAACTAGATACTTAATATTGTATTAAATTAATATTTTTGATTTTTTAAAAATTATATTATCTCTAATTTTAATATATATTTAAATATAATAAGATTAAATAATCAAGTCTTAATAGCTTAGTAGTAGCGCATTTAGTTTCTTGTAATAATAACGCGCAATCTATAATATTATTTAAGATAGTATTATAATATTATCTAAAACTATATTGTAGATTGCATATTATTAATATAAGAAATTAAAAAAATAGAGATTCGAATCTCTCTTAAGATACAATAATTTTCTTTTTGTACAATTTTCTATAAAATTATATAGAACAAGATTGTTAAGCTCTTTAATTAGAGATATTAAGTTAATAATTTAACTTTAATTATCTAAATAATTTAAATATATAATTATAATACACTTTTTAATTACTATATTTAATAAAGAAGAATATCAAAAATATATATAGCAAAACAATGCGCTTAATAGATAATGCAACAAGATAATACAAATAATAAAATACAATAAATAAAATAACTTAAATTCTGAATTTCTTATTAACTATTTCGAATTTCGATATAATAAAAATATTTAAATATTAATTTTATTACTACTTACTATAGTAAAGTTTTAGATTCTACATTAATTGCTTTAACAATTGCAAATTTTTAGACTTAATAATCTTGCAATTAATATAAATAGCAAAAAGATTGCTATCTAAATATATAAAGCAAAATATTAGTATATTTTGTATAGAAACAATAGTAATACAAATAAATAATATATTTACTAGAAAAGAAATCAATTATAAAATTCTTAATAATTTTTTGAAAAACTAACAAATTCGATACTTAAATTCGATATTTTTTATTGTTTTTTTTGTTAACAACTTTATTTTGCGAGATTTTTCGAATTAATTTTGCAAAAAAAAAATTTAAAATTAACAAATTATTAGTCTTCTAATATTTGCAAATTTTATATAGAACTATTATTTTAAATTTGTATTTGCGCTTTTTCTATATTACAAACACTTATTTAATAATAGCTTAATATATTATTTTTTTGTATTATTTTTTGTATATTAGAAATTGTTTTAGTTGATTTTTTTTTGTTACAATTAATTTGTGCTACTATATTTTTTTGCAATTTTTTGCTCTTTGTCTTACAAACTAAATTAAATATATTAGCAATATATAATATATTAAATATATTATCTAAATATATTATTCATTTGTTTAATTCGAGTTATTAGAGTTTTAGAGCAAAATATATTGTTAAATTAAGAATTTTTAATACTAAATAAGAAGATTAACAATATAGAATACAAAAATTAATAAGTTTTGCAATTAAATATTTGATAGATAATACAATAAAATAATACGCAACAAATATATATGCTTGTATTTAATTTCGATAATTAAAGAGTATATATTATGCAATAATTAATATAATAGATATAATAATTTTTAGTTGTAATAATATTAAATAAAAGTAATATTTAAATTCTAACTCTAATATTAAGTATATAAGTTTATTTTATAATTGCGACAACTTTTTTGTTTAAATATTATATATTAATTAATATATTTAATACTGTCTATTGTTTTAATTTATATAGTCGATATATAAGTTTGTTTTGTATTATCTATATACGTTATTATTAAAACTAATCAAAAAAATAGACTTCTTAAAATCGAATTTCTTTTTACTTAGAAATTCGAATATTGCTAAATAACTAATATTATACTATTAATGTAACAGGATAGAATCTAAACCAACTGCGCCAAAAGCATCTACGAGGTGTTCGCGCGTTGGTTTAGATTCTGTCCTATTACAATAGTGTTTGCGCGTTGCAAACACTCGCGAGAAGTAATATATATAGGGAGATAGACTAACTCGTTACAATTAAGTAAGAAATTTGTTCTATATTATCTATATATATTATTTTTAAGACTAATTTAAAGTATAGAATATCTATTTTATTAACTCTTTTGCAAACTATTGTTAGTAGAAATTATACTACAATATAAATTAAAAATAAAAAGTTGTTTTACAAAAAATAAAATATCGATTATATAATACTTTATAAGTATCTAATTAAATTGCAAACAATAACTATCTTTAAAAAAGTTTTTAAGCAGATTTAAATTAATATAGAAAAAAATATTAAAAATATAGTAATTAATAAAAAAATAGAAAAAGAACTGCATAGTAATGCATTTAAGTAATATATATATATTTAAAAAGCTATTTATATTGTAGCGTAATATTTTGAGATCAAACTAATAAAAAAAATTAGAAACAAAAATATTGCAAAATAGACTAAAATTAATACAATTGTTATACAAATAGTTTTAGAAAGTAAAAATATAAATACAATATAATTTCTTAATATTCAAGTATATATAAAGTCTAATATAAATAAAATAACTAATTTACGTATTAGTCTAATTTTAATTAGTCCGAATTAAGCAAATATATAATTAAATATATAATATTAATTATCGAAATAATTTAACAATATATTTTATACTATAGAGAGTTTAATAAGTTAAAGAAAGCATACAATTTAGATACAATTAATAAATTTAAAAAATTTAAAGATACTTTTGCAAACAATAAAAATACTATAGATTGCAAAATATCTAATTTTTTAAAATCGACAAATAACAATTTTGAAGATTTAATTAAAATTAATAATAATAGAGTAAAGATAAGATAAAAGAAAATAGAAAATAATATAAAAATAATAAATAACAAGTATAAAGATACAAAGTACAAAGACAATAATAATAATAACAAAAGCAAAAACAACAATAATAATGCTAAGAATAAAGTTAATTATAAGATTGTAGAGATCTCGAACTAGTTAATAGTATTAATAAGTTTAAGTATATTATCTAAATATATTACTATGCACTTTTCGATAAAATATAGAATCGAAGTTTATCGAGAGACTATAATAGTTGTAATCTATTTACTATATAAATATTAAATAGTATATATATATTACTTTATTGTATTACTATAGAATATTTAGATAAAAAAATAATAAAATTCAAAATCTAATTTATATTTATTAAATTTGTTACTAAATAACTTTATTTCTTAACAATTTGAATCGATTTTTTCAAATTGATTTTCGATTTTAACTCTAGAAATCGATTTAATTCGACTCGATTTTCGAAATTTTAGAAATCGATTTGTTAAGACTTTCGAATCGAATTAATTCGAATTGTTAAGATTCGAGTCGATTAATCGATCCGACGCAATCAGTCTAAGTTTAAGATACAAATATAGCTCAAGTAACATTAGCAATTCCGGAAAAGATGCTTTATATAAGCTATTCCTGCTATCTGTTCTCTATAGAGACGACATCGACATTTCTGCTCGTTTCTGCTTGCGCTAACCTAATTAGGAAATTTAAATTATTTATATAAATTAGTATTATTTTATACTTAGTTCGTTATTTTTTAGCTCAATTAGGCTAGTACTAGAGACGTAATTAATTATCAAAATTAGGATTTTTCGATTCTATAAATAAATTCGCGTCTATAAGCGCCAATCTATTAATAAAATCAAGAAATTCTATTTTCGATAATTTAT
>JAABUL010004931.1_pt1 | contig 17215 bp, 7 predicted proteins | sample 5559151 | NCBI WGS metagenome assembly JAABUL01 (sample SAMN10711876, study PRJNA513368) | rock metagenome | isolation source: Antarctica rocks | place: Antarctica: Victoria Land, Pudding Butte sud | reverse complement strand
AGTGCAGGAGTGGGTGGGGAGGGTGAGGAGGGAGTCGGAGCGCTGGGGGGACCACTGTTGGTTGTTAGAGGAGTGGGGGTGCGCCGGGAGAGGGAGGAGAAGGGCAGGAGGGAGAGAGTACAATCTTGATGGTGCCGTCCCAAGAGCTTGAACAGAATGTGTCTTTGGTGATGAGGTTCCAATGAACGGCGAAGACCTCCCGCTTGTGCTCCTGCCAGGACTGGACGGGGAATTCGTCGAGCGCTATATCGAAGAGCTTGATGGAGCCATCGCCTGTGGCGGCGACAAGCTGGTTCTCGTGCGCTTCGGACCAAGAGACGTCGTAGAGGGAGTCTTGGGTATCAAACCTTAGCACGTCGTGAGCGGCGGGATTGGGGGTTGGGTTCTTGGACGAACCATTTTTCTGCAATGATGCCTTTGGGAGTTAGACCTAGGATGTATAGTCGTCCATTACCGACAAGACCGAAGTTGGCGGACGAGGCGACGGCAAGGCGGGAGTCGAAGAAAGGGGAGTATTTAATGGCGTAGCCATTGTAGCCTTGGGTGCGAAATTCGAGCATCGCGTGGCTTGCATCATCTCAGAATAGATAGTTCAGGAAACAATACATGTCGCGACCTCGTACCTTTACGTCAAGAGGAGTCTCCAAGATCTGTGAAAGCATGTTTGCAATTGAGAAGTGAATGACTTGGACCTCGGTAAGAAACCAAGACCAGAGCCTATCCGGATTGAGCGAGAAGTAGGGTTGATAGACAACGCCCTGGTGCGAGCCTTAGATTCTTGTTGCCTCAGTGCTTAGATCTCCTTTGCAAAATTATTAGGCTGACCGTTCGGGTCGGTTTTTCCCCAAAATCTATAACCCGACCCGAAATTTATACCTAATTAGGCCAAGTTTTAACCTAATATAGTTAGTATTTTCATAATTTATGCAATTCGGTTCCAACTGTTGGAACCGAACGGTCAGTCTAAAAATTATATTTTGTGTTCGACAAGTTCTAATTCTAGACTAAGTTCTAGACTAAACTCTAACTATTTATAAACAACGCTACAAGATATAATGCAATAGCTTCGAACAATCGACAAGCACTATAATACATAGTGTAAACTATCTATAAACAATAAGCGTCGATATTAAAATATAATTTTGCTAAAAGATTTAAGAGCAATATACAATATTTAAAATAAAAATTAATTACAATAATAAATAAGTCTTATTTAAGCAAAAATATATAACAATGTTTGTAAATGCGTTCAAGAATAGTTTTATAACTTGCGTAAAATAAAGCGTTATAATTAAAATAATTGTATTTGCAAATACTATATATGCGTTAATTATATGCGTTGTATTAATAATTATTTATGTCTTATTAATATTTGTTAATCAAAAAGTATTAAAGATTGCAAGATTATTCTATTATAGAATATTACAAGTTGCAAGATTGTCTTACTATAAAATGCTAAAAACTACAAGATTGCTCTATTGTAAAATGTTTAAATACAAATTAAAATTGCGTTTATATAATTTTAATTTTAAAAACAATTTTAAAAGAAACAATAATTTTGTTTAATTTGTTAATAAGCTCTCTTTTATTACGAGCTTACTAAAGCTATACTAGTGGTTTAGGTTCTACGTCTTTGGGCGAACCTGCTATCATGCTCGCTATGTTCGAGGAGCGAACAATCTAAGCATGATGTTCGCTATGCTTAAGAAGCGAACAACTTAAACATGATGCTCGCTATGTTCGACGAACGAACAAGACGAATAATTAGTATTTTCTTAGTATATAGAAACTAAAATACGACTCTCTTATGAATCGTATTCAACTTATTATAGATTTTTATTTATTGTTACTCTAATTCATCGAATCTTTATCAAAATTTATTAAACATAGAAATTGTCTATAGTTGCAAATTTTTGTTATCAAATGATTGCTTACATTGTCTAAAGACGTTTACAAATCTCTTTAAAAGCACAATTTACTCTAATATTTTTAAAGAAAGTACTAGCGTAACATTTTAAACACTTAAAGAATGTTTGTATTAAATCAACGCGTCTCTATTTTAAACACTAACTCATTAGCATCACGTCAATCATCAATCATAAAAAACGACAAAATCAAAATTAATAAACTCAATATCTATTATGAAGATCGTATTAACTTGAAGAACTAACTTATGCAAATAAATATTTATTTTATCTTTTATTCTATTTTAGCGAATCAAAAGACGATTTTCGCATCGACATTTTTTAAAGAAAGAGTTTAACATTAACTCAAGTTAAATTTACAAAAATATTTGAAAAACAATAGCGAAAACTCTTGTGTAATGTTCACAAATTTCAATAACTTTAAAAGAGAACTTCGAAGAATCTTTAAAACATTTAACGAAAAACAAATCATAAAAAGAGTGATTTAGCATTTAACTTAACGAATCTTTGCAACAAATTACGTCGCTAAATTTCAAAAGTATATTAATTTAATCGAATGAAACGATGTTACACTTATAACAATGTTTCGACGAGATTTTAAGAACAATCTAAAGAACGAAATTATGCGTGATGAAAAAATTCTTAACGATATATTTAATCTTATCGAAGTAATTATCGATCTCGACGACAAACTATATAAAAAAATTATAAAAAAAAGATACAATTAATTTAAAAAAAAAACAAGAATTTTCTTTGAATTAGCGATCGAATATTAGCAAGAAGAATTTTATTTTAACTAGAAGTACAATAATTTTAATTATCGTGAATTTGCATTTATGAAACTAAATTTTACTTAACAACGTAAAGAGAAAAAACTTAAAAAAAAGCAAAATAACAAATTTCAAAAAACGTACTATTTATGTGACAAATTGAGTCACTTCGTAAAAGATTATCGATTACGAAACTTAATAAATCGTCAACAAATTAATGCTATGTTAAGAAAGATATTTGATAGCTAAAACGACATTAAGAAGCAAATTAACATAGAGACGAACATTCTTAAAACTAAATTAAACGACGATTATTATCTAATAAAAAACTTAAATTAATTACAAAAAGTTCTAGATAAAACATTATTAAACAAGGCATTCGCATTTACGCAAAAAGTTAATCAAATACTTAATGAAACTATAAGAGTGAAACGATTAAAAACGTCATATCTTCAATTAGCAACAAACTTAAACGACGAATACGACTAAAAAAACTTTCACGAATGCTTAGACGACATCACGAATCATCTTGACGCTTTAGCTAATTTATTAAGAGAAAAAGAGATAAATTAAATCGTAAATAAATGCGAGAAAGCGCTAGAAAGCGACGCCACTATAAAAAAAAAATTTCTAATAAAATTGAACGACAATTAAGCAATGTAAGTCTATTCTAAAAAAAAATAAAAAAAGCAAGAAAATATGCGACATTTAATTAAACAAAATGCTATAACGACTTATGCTAAACTCATCTAAAAAACAAAGAAAAAGCCAACTAATTCTCTAAGAAGTCAAAATCATTAATTTAGCATAAAAAGAAAGCTTAACGCAAACAAGCGTTTAAAGTCAAAGTCTTAGCAACGAAACAAAAAAAAGTTCAAATTCTTTAATAAAGAACATATTAAAGAAATGCAATATATTAGTCTAACAATAACAATTAAACTTAATAGCATACGCACGATGTTTTATTACACTAATTAAAATCAATGATTGTCGACTCACTACAATGATTAATTTTGATGTAACAAATAATTTTATGATCAAAACTCTTATTAAGAGAAAAGAATACTTTATTTAAAGAAAGTCTAACGCATATAATCTAATAATTGTAAATAAAAACTTATTATTTAACAAGAATGAAAAAGTAAATAAAGAGACAAAATCACTATTGATAGCTATTTAGCAACATTACGAGAAACTAATCTTTAATATAGTAAAAATAATTACTCATAATATCGTTTTAGAAATGTCTTAATTGAAGCAACATAATTTAAAAATTAACTAAAATATACGAATACTTAGATTCGCGCAATGTGATCACGTAATTTACATCTAATCTACGCATCAATAGCAATCAATAATAAATGAAAAATTTAGTCGAAAATTAATCGCAAGTAGCGAGCTTGCATTTTTGCAAAAAAACGATTTAACAAAGTTCAACTTAACAAACATTAACAAAGATTAATTAAATCATAAAATCAAAATAAATGAAAAAAATTACGAATTTTTTAAAAGTCTTAAATTATCTAATATAACGAAGAAATCGCTAAAGTACGTATTACGAATATACAACAATTGAGAGCATTTATTTCAAAAAAAGAAAACAACAAAGGCTCTTTCTAAACATTAATTATAAAATTACGAAATTAAATTTAAACTAGACAAGCAACTTACGTTTAAATTTATATATGCTTTATTCGAGAAAAAGCTCAAAGTACTTCGCGAATACCTAGCAAAAAACAAAAAATTTTTTTTATTAAGAAATTCCAATCATAGACAAAATACTTAATTCTCTTTGTATTAAAAAAGAATAAAACTTTTCGTTTATGTGTTAATTATTAAAAGCTAAATAATATTATAATTAAAAATCAATATTCACTATTTAATATTAACGAGCTTCAAAATTAATTATTCGAAACAAAGTACTTTATTAAATTAAACTTACAAGAAGCGTACAATTAAATTAAAAAAAAAATAAAAAAAAAATGAAAAATAGCTTTTTGCACACGATATAAATTATACGAATACACAATAATGTTATTCGAACTCACAAACGTCTCAACAACGTATCAAGAAATAATTAATGATATATTACGACAATATTTAAATCAATTTGTCATAATATATTTGAACGACATCATAATTTACTCAAAAATTTTAAAAAAACATATTAGTTATGTTTCTAAAATATTAAAATATTTAAACATAAAAAATTTACATCTTAAGTCAAAGAAATGCGAATTTTATTAAAAGAAAGTTGACTTTTTCGAATTTGTCGTTGAACGACATGAAGTACGCATGAATTTCGAGAAACTACGAACAATTAAAGAATAAAAATCATCAATAAATGTCAAAAAAATATAATTCTTTTTAAGTTTTATAAATTATAATAAGAAGTTTATTAAAAACTACTTAATAAACGCGATATTATTAACGAATTTTACGAAAAAAAATACGTCATAAATATAAAAATTCGTAAAAGAGAAATTATTTCAAAATCTTAAACTAGAATGCTTGAAAAAATTAATACTAAAAATGTACGATTCGCAATTGTTAAATAAAATTGAAATTAACGCATTAAATCTAATTATTAATGCATGCTTTAATTAGAGACATAAAGACATATAACACTTAATAACATATCTTTCGAAAAAACTTTCGTCAATTAAACAAAACTATAATGTTCACAATAAAAAACTACTCGCTATAGTAGTCTTCTTAAAATCATAAAAAGTATACATAGAAAAATCATCAAAACTTACGATTTTTACAAATTACAAAAATTTTGTGCACTTTATTACTACGAAGCAATTAAACAAAAAGCAAATATAATAATTAAAGAGACTAGAACAATACAAGTTTAAGATACAATATATTTTAAACAAAGATAACGACAAAGCAAACGCACTCAATAAAAGAAATAATCATATAAAAACGAAAAAATCGTTCAATTACAATATACTTAAGATCAACAAAAACGAATTATTATTAATAAACAAATACGAACTAAATGCTACACTACAAATACTTCAAAATAATACAAAAGAGTTTTTAATAAAAAAAGAAAAACTTCAAATATTTATTAACAAAATCGACAAATATATAAAAGAGCATTATGACGAATCATTGCAAAGACACCTAGAAGTAACAAAAATTCTTTAGCTTTTGCGTCAACATTGTTAGTTTTTACAAATAAAACAAACTATCAAAACATATATTAAACGATGCCTTAATTATTAGTAAAACAAACATGATACATATGCGAACTATAACAAAATTTAATATTAAAAATTATCTAAATCGTTATAAGATAAAGTTACGATAAACTTTATTATTAAGTTGCTCAAATCAACAAATCTAGCAACTAAAGATAAATATAATTCAATACTAGTAATAGTTAATAAACTTATCAAATACTTACATATCATCGCATGTAAAGAGAAGTTTATCGCAAAACAACTAAAATACATTATATTAAATCGACTTATACAATATTACGATATATTCAAAAAATTAATTAGTGATAGAGACAAGCTCTTTACGTCTAACTATTAAAAGACGCTTCTTTCAATGTTAGATACAAAGTTTTAAATGTCTATTGTTTATCATCTAGTCACAAATAATTAAACAAAAAGAACAAACTAAAGTCTTAAACAATATTTAAGACATTACATTAACAATATTTACAATAATTAAATATTACTTTTATCTATAATATAACTAACACTTAATGCAAAGATTTTAAATATCATTAAAGTAACTTCATTCTTCGTCAATTATGACAAAAAATTAAATCTTTTTAAAAAAAAGCGTACGTATCTATTTGCGCAATTAATTATCAAAAAAGTAGCGACACTAAAGAAGATACACAACAACATCTCAAAAATGCAAAAAAAATCGATCAAGTATTAAAATAAAAAACGAAAAACGACATCTTAGCTAAAAGAGAGAAATAAAATATATTTTTTTACAAAAAATCTTAAAACAAGAAAGTTAAACAAGAAATTAAATTATATCAAAGTTGAATCGTTTCTCATTAAGAAGATTAAGAAATCAATTAATTACAAACTTAACTTACTTAAGAACGCCAAAATATTTCTAGTATTTTATATCTCATTGTTGAAGTCAACAAATCTAATCACGCCTTTATAGAACACATTTTATTTTCATTCGCAAAAAGAGAATTAATTCGAAATCGAAGAAATTTTACGACAAAAAAATCAAAAGTATTTAATTAAATAAAAAGAATATTTTATCTTAAAGAACACGTAAAAATCAAAGAAAAATTTTAATCGTTATTAAAATCTTCTAAAGAAATTTTATTAAAGCAAAACATAAAAACAACATCTTAATTTTAATTAGTCAAAAGTTAAAATTGTTCGAACGACACATCAAATAGCAACTCGAAAGTCTTTGTAACGAATTCGACAAAATGTGCTTCATTCATCTCTAGATCGTCAATATTCTTTCATTCTATTACAATCATTTTTTTCTTTTTATTTTTTAGAAAATTTAATTGTTTTTTCAATCGATTTAGCTTCGCATGCGCATCGCGCACTTCTTTCTTTAAACGCATTCGTTCTTCATAAATTCGTTTAATCGATGCAAAAGAAATTGTCAAATTATAATCACAATTAGATCGCACACACTTTATACACTTTTTAAAATTATCATTTACACAATAGATTTTACTAGACATTGTACAATTACGACAAGAACGCATCGCTAAAGATATCGAATCTAAAACGTCAAAAAAATCTTTTTTTGAGAAAAAAAATTTCTAGTATTAATCTTTCTTGAAAACATAATAAGAAAACATTAGATTTTGAGACGAAAACTTTAAAGAAAAGAGATAATGTTACAAGCTTATTAAAGCTATATTAGTGATTCAAGTTCTACGTCTTTGAGCGAATCTATTATTATGTTTGTTATGTTCAAGAAGCGAATAATTTAAATGTGATGTTCGCTATGCTTGAGAAGCGAACAACTTAAATATGATGTTCGCTATGTTCGACGAACGAACAAGACGAACAATTAGTATTTTCTTAATATATAGAAACTAGAATACGACTTTCTTATAAATTATGTTTAATTTATTATAAATTTTTACTTATTGTTACTCTAGTTTATCGAATCTCTACTAAAATTTATTAAACATAAAAATTGTTTATAGTTGCAAATCTTTGTTATCAAGTAATTGCTTACATTGTCTAAAGACGTTTATAAATCTCTTCGAAAGCACAATTCATTTTAATATCTTTAAAGAAAGTACTAGCGTAACATCTTTTTAACACTTAATTTTTCGAAAAATTATAATATATGTACGCTATTTAATTAGTTTTAACATAGAGAAATTGTAAATAAAAGCTAAATTAAAATGTTTAGCAATAATTTTTTTTTAGCAATTGTTTAACACAAAAGATTGTTAGATAGTATATAGTTAAAGATTACAAAACTTTAGTTTATTAAATTAAAAATAACAATAAAAATTATAATAAAACTTTATTGTTAATGCGACTCTAAAATATAATGTTAAAATTTCGAACTTAATTGTAAATTGTTTTTTTTTAATATATTATTTTACTTTATAAATATTAATGTTAATAATTAATTATTAATGTATTAACAATAAATACAAATTAAAATAATCTATTTAGCGAAATTCTTTATAGTATTGTTAGTTTATATAATATTCGACAAATTATCTTAAACTAAACAAAACAAAAAAACAAAAAAAAAATTAATAAAAAGAGATCTTAGCAATTCTAGATAAAATAAAAGATAAAATCGAGATTATTAATACTATTGTTAACAAAGTTTTTAATATTATTAGATAAAACAAGTTATAATAAGTAAAGTCGAAATAAATATACAAAAAAGATGCAATGAAAATAATTTAAACAAAAAATATAAAAATTATTAAGATTATCTACACAAAGTTTCGTAATAAAAAGACGAAAAAAATTAACAAAATTTGCGTTAGTTAAAAAACAAATTTTGATAGTTTTCGATTAAATAATAGTTTTAAATATTAAGTTAAATAGATAACTTTAACAACAACGCAATTTTTTTTGTTAAAATTTATTTGTTTTTTGCTTAAAATATTATAGTTTGTTTGCGAAAAAAAAAGAGAAAACAAGATTCTATACAAAACATTTTGTTGTTTAATTAATAATTTGTTGCGCAACTTATATAATTAGAGCAAAAGATTAAATTTTGCAATACTTTAATATCTTTCGCAAATAAGTTAAAGATATTCGAGATAATTTAGAAAAATCTAGCGATTATTGATTTTTCGAAAACATTAATAATTTTAAAAAAGAAAAGAAAATATAAGTTATTATAATTATTAAAAGCAACAATTGTAGCAACAATAAATAGCAACAAAAAAACAAATAACAATAATATATTTAGCAATATATTTGTTAAGCTATCTATTTCTACTAAATGTTTAAAAATAAAAGAAATCAAAAAAGTAAAAGATTGCAAATATTATTTTATAGATATCGATCTTCTAAAACAAATCAATATTAAGTTAAAAAATAAGATCGAAATATATATCGAAAATCAATATCTTTCTATAATTTATTTAATTATAAAATTAATATCGACAAAGAATTTTTCGAACTTGTATTATATTTATATTTGCAAAATTGCTAAACATATTAAGCTAAAATTTAACAATATTAGATACAAAATTATTTTAAAGAGATTAAAGATTTACTAACTTAAACAATTAATCTTTAAAAATTTAAAAATTAACAATAAAATCTTTTTCTAATAGCAAAAACAAAATTGATTGTTTGTTTTAAAAAATTAGTTTAAAATCTTTATATATATATATATTAAATATCTTCTTTTTGAACAATTAATTATTAATATATGTTAAATTGTAATTAATAAAATTTGCAACAATAAAATTTAATTAAAATAATTAATAGAGAGCAATATTATTGTAGAAAACATATTTAACTAGTTTTAGAATAAAATATATTTCGAGAAACAAATCGAAACAAAAATTAATAAATTTATAGTTAAGAAGTTTGCAATATATTAATATTATTAACAAAAACAAAATAACAAACTTAACTATAAATAGTTGCAAACAATATTTTACTTCTTAAGTTAACAAATTATTTATATAAATTTAAAATATTAAATATTAAATATTTATTTTTAATTTAATTGCAATTCTTGTTTAATATTGTATTTTTATTATATTAAGTTTGTTATTAAAAAAAATAACACAAACTTTTACTATATTAATATATATATATCTAGATACTTAAAAAACAAATACAAAAACGCAATTATTTAAGATTCGATTTTGTTAAACAACAAAAGTAAGCAAATTTGTACAAAAATAGTGCTAAATTTTTATTAAATAATTGAAAAGTAGTAAAAAAATATTATTATATATAAAAATAAGTTTAAAAATACAAATATTATATTTATTTATAATTTAAAGAAATTGTAGAAGTTAAAAGATACGCAAAAATACAACAACTTTGTAAAGATATCTTTAAAAAAAAAGAATATGCGTATTATTAAATTTAAAATTTTGTATAAATTAATATTAAATAATATTTGTGTTTTTTAACAAATTATTCTTTTATAATATATTAATATACAAAAAAACAAAAAAACTTTAAACAATATTAAATTTAATTAATAAAACAATTTTGTTATTGCGTACGCAACTTAGATTGTATTTAAACTTATATTGTTAAATCAATTGTATTAATATATTGTTTTACTATAAAAGTTTCTTGCATTAACTTAATTGTATATCGATTTTATTATAAATTAAATATTTGTTTGTCAAACGTTTTAAAATCATTTTGTTATATAAACGCAAACAAATTAACTTTTAAAGACAAATTAAATAAAGATAACGCAAATAATAGCGTTATATTAAATATAATTTTTGTAAAAGTTAAAATTGTTTTCGAAAAAATAAAAAATGCAAAAATTGTTTACTATAACAATAGTAAATATTTTGTAAACTAGAAAAGAAAAATAATTAAACGCAAAGTTGCTTAATAAAAATAAATTAGCAATAATAATAGAGTTTAGTATATATAATTAATTAAACAATATTAAAGCTTATTAATCGAATAATAACAATTATATATTTATTTCTTTTATTTTAATTACGTAACTTAATGTTACGAACCTTGAAAAAAGACTTGGCGAAACTATTTAAGTTCTAAGGTAACATGTGACTTGCTCAACTTCTTGACAAAGCCTTGACACTAGCGAACATAATGAGCAAGACACTTGTTCGATAACTTATCGTTGTTCGATCGTAAATAAAAAGCAATAAGCAAGACGAACAAAAGAGATCTCTTTAGTATATAGATCTTCATAATACAACTTTCTTATAAATCGTATTTAATTTATCTTAAGTCTTGATTTATTGTTACGATTGCTTAAGTTGCAAACCCTTGTTATTAAATGATTGCTTGCATTGTCTAAAAACGTCTACAAATCTCTTTAATAGCATAACTCTTTTTAATATCTTCGTGAAAAGTACTAGCGTAACACTTTGAACACTCTAAGGATATCTATATTAGGTCAACGCGCCTCTATCTCGAACACTAGCTCATTAGCATCACGTCGATCATCAATCATAAAAGACGACAAAATCAAAATTAATAAACTTGATATCTATTATAAAGATTGTATCGACTTGAAGAACTAACTTATGCAAGTAAATATTTATTTTATCTTCTATCTTGTTCTAACGAATTAAAAGACGATTTTCGCATTAACATTTCTTAAAAGAAGAGTTTAACATTGACTCAAATCAAATTTACGAAAGTATTTAAAGAATAATAGCGAAGACTCTCGTACGATGTTTACAAACTTCAATAACTTCAAAAGAAAACTTCGAAGAATCTTTAAAACATTTAACGAAAAACAAATTACAAAAAGAGTGATTTAGCATTTAATTTAACGAATTTTTGCAACAAACTACGTAACTAGATTTCAAAAATATGTTAATTTAATTAAGTGAAACGATGTTGCACTTATAATAATGTTTCGACGAAATTTCAAAAACAATCTAAAGAACGAAATTATGCGTGATGAAAAAACTTTTAACAACATGTTTGACCTCATTAAAGTAGTTATCGATTTCGATGACAAACTATATAAAAGAGCTATGAAAAAAAAATACGATTAATCTTAAAAAAGAGCAAGAACCTTCTTTGAACTAGCGATCGAATATTAGTAGAGAGAATCTTATTTTAATCAAAAGTACAATAATTTAAATTATCGTAAATTTACATCTATGAAACTAGATTTTACTTAACAACGTAAAAAGAATTTTTTTAGAAAAAAGCAAAGTAACAAATTCTAAAAAACGTACTATTTATGTGACAAATCGAATCACTTCGCAAGAGATTATTAATCACGAAATTTAATGAATCGCTAACAAATCAATGCTATGTTAAGAGAAATATTTAATAGCTAGAACGATATTAAGAAGCAAATTGACACAAAGGCGAACACCCTCAAAACTAAATCAAACGACGACTACTATTTAGTAAAAAATCTAAATTAATTATAGAAAGTTCTAGATGAAACATTATTAAACAAGACACTCGCATCTACGCAAAAAGTCAATCAAATACTTAATAAAATTATAAGAGCGAAACGATTAAGAACGTCATACTCTTATTTAGCAACAAACTTAGACGACGAATACAACTAAAAAAACTTTCACAAATGCCTAAACGACATCACGAAACATTTCGAGACTTTAATTAGTTCATCGAAGAAACGACAAATAAATTAAATCATAAATAAATGCGAGAAAGCGCTAGAAAGCGACGCCACTATAGAAAGAGATATTTTTAAGGAAATCGAACAACAATTGAGCAATGTTAGCTTATTCAAACAAGCGATAGAAGAAACAAAGAAACATGCGACACTTAATTGAACAAAATGTTATAACAACTTATGCTAGACTCATCTAGAAAACAAAGAAAAAGTCAACTAATTTTCTAAAAAGTTAAAGTCATTAATTTAGCATAGAAAAGAAACTTAACGCAAGCAAACGTTCGAAGCAAAAGTCGCAACACAAGAACAAGAAAAAGTTCAAATTTTTTAGTAAAAAGCATATTAAAGAAATGCAATATGTTAGTTCAACAACAACAACTAAACTTAATAGCATACGCACGATGTTTTATCACATCAATTAAAATTAATAATCGTCAACTCATCGCAATGATTAATTTTAGTGTAATAGATAATTTTATGATTAAAGCTCTTGTTAAAAGAGAAAAGTACTTTACTTAAAAGAAGTCTAACGCATACAATCTAATAATTATAGATGAAAACCCATTATTCGACAAGAATGAAAAAGTGAATAGAGAAACGAAGCCATTATCAATAGCTATTTAGCAACATCACGAAGAACTAATCTTTAATATAGTGAAAATGATCACTTATAATATCGTTTTAGAAATGTCTTGATTAAAGCAACACAATTTAGAAGTTAACTAAAATACACGAATACTTAAATTTGCGCAATGTGATCACGTAATTCACATTCAATCTACGCATCAATAACGTTCAATAATAAATAAAAGAACAAATTAAAAATCGATCGCAAGTAGCGAGTTTACATTTTTGCAAAAGAACGATTTAACAAAGTTTAACTTAATAGACACTAGCAAAGATTAATTAAGTCACAAAATTAAAATAAATGAAAAAAATTACGAATTTTTTAGAAATTTTGAACTATTTAGTATAACGAAGAAATCGTTAAAGTACGTATCACGAATATACAACAATTAAGAGCATTTGTTTTAAGAAAAAAAAATAACAAAGACTCTCTTTAAACATTAATCGTAAAATTACGAAATTAAACTTGAATTAAACAAGCAATTTACGTTTGAATTTATATATGCTCTATTTAAGAAAAAGCTCGAAGTACTTCGCAAATACTTAGCAAAAAACGAAAAAAAAAAATTTATTAAAAAATTCTAATTACAAATAGAATACTTAATTCTCTTTGTATTAAAGAAGAATGAAACTCTTCGTTTATGTGTCGATTATTAAAAGCTAAATAATATTACGATTAAAAATCGATATTTATTACTTAATATTAGCGAACTTTAGAATTAATTATTTGGAGCAAAGTACTTTACTAAACTAGACTTATAAGAAGCGTACAATCAAATTAAAATAAAAACAAAAAAAGAGTGAAAAATAGCTTTTTGCACACGATATAAATTATACAAATACACGATAATGTCGTTTGAATTCACAAACGCCTTAACAACGTATTAAAAAATAATTAATGATATACTACGACAATATTTGAATCAATTTGTCATAATATACTTAGACGACATCATAATTTACTCAAAAATCTTAAAAGAACATATTAACTATGTTTTCAAAGTATTGAAATGTTTAAATATGAAAAACTTATATCTCAAGTCAAAGAAATGCGAATTTCATCGAAAAAAAATTAATTTCTTCGAATTTGTCGTTAAACGACACGAAGTACGCATGAATCTTAAGAAGCTACGAGCAATTAAAGAATGAAAATTATCAACAAATGTCAAAAAAGTATAATTTTTTCTAGATTTCATAAATTACAACAAGAAGTTCATTAAAAACTACTTAACAAACGCGATATTATTGACGAATTTTATTAAGAAGAATACGTCATAATTATAGAAACTCGCAAAAGAGAAATTATTTTAAAATCTTAAGCTAAAATGTTTGAAAAAATTAATATTAAAGATGTACAATTTGCGATTATTAAACAAAATTAAAATTAACGCATTAAATCTAGTTATCGATGCATGCTTTAATTAAAGACATGAAGACATATAACATCTAATAACATATCTCTCGAGAAAACTCTCGTTAATTGAACAAAACTATGATGTTCACAATAAGAAACTACTCGCTATAGTAGTCTTCTTAAAGTCATAAAGAGTATACATAAAAGAATTATCAAAATTTACGATTTTTATAGATCATAAAAATCTTGTGCACTTCACTACTACGAAGCAATTAAACAAAAGATAAATACGATAATTAAAGAGACTTGAACAATATAAGTTTAAAATACAATATATCTTAAGCAAAGATAACGACAAAGCAAACGCACTTAACAAAAGAAATAATCATATAAAAACGAAGAAATCGTTTAATTACAACATACTTAAAATTAACAAAGACGAATCATTATTAGCAAACAAGTATATACGCTAAATGTTACACTACAAATACTACGAAATAATACGAAAGAATTTCTAATAGAGAAAGGAAAACTTCAAATATTTATCGACAAAATCGACGAATATATAAAAGAGCATTATAACAAATCACTACAAAAACACTTAAAAGTAACAAAAATTCTTCAATTTTTACGCTAGCATTGTTAGTTTTCACAAATGAGACAAGTTGTCGAGATATACATTAAACGATGCCTTAATTGTTAACAAAACAAACATAATACGCACGCGAACTATGGCGAAATCCAATATTAGAAATTATCTAAATTGTTATGGGATAAAGTTACGATAAACTTTATTACTAAGTTGTTCAAATTAATAAATCTAGCAATTGAAGATAAATATGATTCGATACTAGTAATGATTAATAAGCTTATCAAGTACTCACATATTATCGCATGCAAAAAGAAGTTCATCACAAAACAATTAAAATACATTATATTGAATTAACTTATACGATATCACAATATACTTAAAAGACTAACTAATGATAGAGACAAGCTCTTCACGTCTAACTATTAAAAGACACTTCTTCTAATGTTAGATACGAGACTCTAAATGTTCATTGTCTATCATTTGATCACAAATAATTAAACAAAAAGAACGAACTAAAGTCTTAAGCAATATTTGAGACACTACATCAACAATACTTATAGCAATTAGATATCATTTTTATTTATAATACAATTGGCACTTAATGCAAAGATTTCGAATATCATTAAAATAACTTCATTCTTCGTCAACTATAGCAAGAAATCGAATCTCTTCAAGAAAGAACGTACGCATTTGTTTGCGCAATTAGTCATCGAAAGAATAGCGACACTAAAGAAGATATACAACAACATCTTAAAAATGCAAGAAAGATTAATTAAGTATTAAAATAAAAAACGAAAAACGACATCTTAACTAAAAGAGAGAAATAAAATATATCTTTTTACAAAAAATCTCAAAATAAGAAAGTTAAACAAGAAATTAAATCATGTCAAAGTTGAATCGTTTCTCGTTAAAAAAACTAAGAGATTAGTCAATTACGAACTCGACTTACCTAAGAACGCCAAAGTATTTCTAGTATTTTATATATCACTATTGAAATCAATCGATCTTAGTACGTCTATACAAGAAACATTTCATTATTAATTACAAAAAAACAACGTATTCGAAGTTAAAAGAATACTAGAACAACAAAATCAACAATATCTTGTAAAGTGAAAAGAATATTCTACGTCGAAAAACACATAAGAATCCAAAAAAAATCTCACAAATTGTTCGAGTTTGTTGCGACAATTTCGTCGAACTCAAATCAATTAAAAACCTTAAACGATAAATCATTGACATCAACGAATTCGTTCTAAGATGCTATGAAAGGCAAAGTTCTTTTAATCATCGCAACAATTTCTAGATTCTTAAGACGTTCAAGCTTCTCCACATTAAATAGTCCTTTATTAAATATTTTTTGTTCTCGCGCTCTAAGAAAGCGTCTCTATTTTCGTAATCGCTCTAGCTTAACTTACTAAGTGCGAATCAATTCGATTGCTGCCTTTTGTGCAATCTTCATCTTTAATTTCTCTTGTTTTAGCCTCGTCATGACGCGATCAATGACATCGAAATTGATCATTAGAATAGCAAATTCACACTTTTTCTTAACTTGTATGCACTTCGCACAATTCTTCGAAAACGAGAACAAACGACACTTCTTCTAATGAAGAACACAACAAATACAAATTATTATCGCAACAACGTCGTAAGAAGCTACACGTTAAAAGAGTGACTAACGACTTCTTAAGAGACGAAAAGACATAAATGCATAATAAATAAGAAATCTTCGAAGACGAAGATCAAGAAGGGAGAAAATGATATTACGAGTCTTAAAAGAAGACTTGGCGAAACTATTCAAGTTTTAAGGTAACATGTAACTTGCTTAACTTCTCGATAGAGTCTTAACATTGACGAACATAATAAGCAAGATATTTATTCGACAACTTATCGTTGTTCGATCGTAAATAAGAAGCAATAAGTAGAGCGAACAAAAGAGATTTTTTTAATATATAGATCTTCATAATACGACTCTCTTATAAATTGTGTTTAACTTATCTTAAGTTTTGACTTATTGTTACGATTGCTTAAGTTGCAAATCTTTGTTATCAAATAATTGCTTGTATTGCCTAAAGACGCCTACAAATCTCTCTAATAGCATAACTCTCTCTAATATCTTCGTGGGAAGTACTAGCGTAACACTTAAATGTCTTTAATATATTTAAAA
>JAABUL010004930.1_pt1 | contig 17216 bp, 1 predicted proteins | sample 5559151 | NCBI WGS metagenome assembly JAABUL01 (sample SAMN10711876, study PRJNA513368) | rock metagenome | isolation source: Antarctica rocks | place: Antarctica: Victoria Land, Pudding Butte sud | reverse complement strand
GCAAGAAACAACTAACAACAAAAGCTAATATTATAATTATAAAAATAAACAATTTAGAAATTGCAAATAAAATTGTTATAACAACAAAAATAAAATAATATTTATAAATTATTGCTTTAATAGTTTTTTATTTTTTGTTATTATTGTTTTTATTTTTATTTTTGTTTTTGTTAAACTTAAATTTAAACTTGTTTTTATTTTTTTTAAATTTAAATTTTTTTCGATTTTTCTTTTATTTATTGTAATTTTAACAACGTTTGTTTTTGTTATTGTTTTAATTCTTTTCGAAATTATTGTTTTTTGTAGCAAAATATAATTCTAGATATAAATTCTAGCAATTTAGTTATTAATAATTGATTTTTTCGCAATTTGTATATTTCTTTTGTTTAATATATATAAAGTTGAAGTTATTAATAATAAGAAACGTATTCTTTGTAATAACAATTAGTTTAATAACTATTATTAAAATTAAAATAATATTAATAGTTAAAATATTTATTAAATTAATATATTAAGTCTTGTAATTATAAATAACAATAAACAATTTTTACTTTTAAGTATTATTGCTATAAAAGAATTTATACTTAAATATCTATTAATTAATAAAAAGACAAGCAATATTATTAAAATAAATTAAATATTTAAAAATAAATTAGTTTTTATCTATAACTAGATTGCTTAAATAAATAGATAGTTTATTAATAATATTGCAAAATTTAATTTTATACTTGTTAATATTTTAAGAGTTAAAAATCTTAAAAAACTCGAATTTAATAAAGATTTTTATTAGTATATCTAATTTTTTAAACTTATATATTTTAATAATCTTTTAATAAGTTTTTTTAATTAAATCGATCTTCTTTATATTGTAATATAAATTTTTATTAATAATATTTTGAAACATAAATATTTATATACTTTTTGTTGCTAGTATTCTATTTAATTTGTTTTTCGATAATTATATTAAGCAAATCGAAAAATCTAATATTTAATTTAATATATTTTTAGAGCTTAATTTATTTAAGAATTTTAAATAAGTTTTGTTTTTAAACAAAAAAACTTATATTATTGTTAATTTTAGCAATTTGTTTTAGAGTTGCAAGAAATAATACAAAGATACTAATAATTATAATAGTATTGTTGTAATTTGCTATTTTTAGAGCTTTATTAATAGTTTGTAAACAATAGATAATAATACTAATAAATATAGTAAAGAGACGCAATTGCGCAATAACAATTTTGATAAAAATATTTTAACTATTAGATTACAAAAATTAAATAAATTAACAAAACTTAAATTAGATATTTAGTTTAATAAATACTTTTTAAAGAGTTCAAATAAAGAAGATAGTTAATTTTTTTTTGTTAACAATATTAATTTAATCGATTTTGTTAATTGTAAATTAAACAAAGTTTTAGTAAATAAACAATTAATAAGTTTTTAAATAAATCTTATTATTTTGTTGTTTTATTTTAAAATTATAACAAACGTAGATTTAAATAAACTTAATAAACTTAATTTGTTTAAAAAATAAAATATTAATAGATAATTTTTAATTAAATTGTTATTTTTGTTTAATTATAAATAAAGTTTGTTAACTATTTGAAATTTAACTAAGTTACTTAATCTCTTTATTTTTTTTCTTAATCTTAACAATTATAAAAATAACAATATTATTTTGCGTTTTTGCAATTGTTAAATCGATTTTTTTAGTTTTCTTATTTTAATAAGACTAAATATTAATTTTTTTAATTTAGATTTTTTGTATCTTTGCAATAATTAAAAGTTTTTTTATTTTATTTGAACAAAATTGATTGCTATTTGATTAAGAGTTGCGTCTAGACGTTGCTTTTAAAATAATTAATAAAATTATTTCGATTTTTAAAGTATATTTGCGATTTAATTTACTAATTTGTTTTGTATATTGTAGTAAGAGAAATTAACTAGCATTTGTTCTAGCTATTGAACTAACAAATTAACTTATTTGATTATTAATAAGAGAATTTTTTAATAAATAGAAAATCGAAGATTAAAAAAACTAAATAACTTAGTCTTTTTATTAATATATCGAAACAAAATCTTGTCTTATTTTGATAACGCGTCTTCAATTGATTACTAGTTATTTAATTATTAATTTCTAGTTGTATAATTGTTATATAATTGATTCTTCGATCTTTTAGAGCTTATTATTAATAAATATTTATTAAAAATAATTAACGTTCTTTAACAAAAGCAACAAATCGCAAATAAGATAAACTTAGTTGTTTTTACAACTTATAACTAGCTCTTTTAATAAGACATTTGTGTTTAGAATTTTTAACTAAATACTAGCTATTTAATTGTTAATAATTGAAGATTTTAGTTGTTCGAATAATTGAGAGATTAATTGTTCGACAAGTTTCGACAACTCTCTAATTATTGTTTCGACAATATTATAGTATTAATATTTTGATTTTTAAAGCAATAATAATCTAGATATCTAGATAATTAATTGTTAGCTTCTATATATTAGAAATTAACAAGAACTTAGTTAATTGTAATAATTGTAAATTTATTGTTAGTTTAATTTATCAACTATGTTTCAAATATTCTAATTAATAAACAAATAAGTTTCTTGTCTTGTTTTGAACTTATAACTTGTCAAAATAATAAATAGTAGAACGCTTAGTTACTATATAGAAGCTAGGACTTTGTCTATCTATATATATTGATCGAAGCTATCCAAATCAATTACGTAATGTCGAGTCAAGTAGTGTTGGGCCAAGCAATGCCAACACTAGACTAGATCGATTATAGTATTCCGACATAGTAGAGAGATATATAGGGAGAATATAGATAAGAGAGTTACTTACGCGTATATGATTTTTGTAAATTACGTGATTTTTCTATTTATAACTTGCTAATATTGATAGTAATTAAATTAGAGACTTTCTAAGATAAGTCGAAACTTTAAATTTAAGTTTAAACTCTAAACTATTAATAGAATTAATAGAAAAACGTCTTAACAACTTCACGTATTAACAAATTAACAATTTAGATATTTTACTACTCGACATGCCAAGACTTAAAACCTTGATCGAGCTAGCTTCGAGACTTAGAATAAATTTTGAAAAATTTTGAAAAATTTAATATTAAAAATAGCATCTATAGGCATCTATTCGTTGAATAATCGTTGAACAACCGTTGTTCAATCGTTGTTCAATCGTAGAAAAATTAATTTTCTAGTCTTAAACTATTGTTTAAAATTTTCAATATCAAAATTAGAATCTATAGGCATCTATTCGTTGTTTATTCGTTGTTCAACCGTTGTTCAACCGTTGTTCAATCGCTGTTCATCGAAAGAAAATCTAAATTTCCAAATTTCTAACATCAAATTGTTGAACAATCGTTAAACAACTATAAAATATCTAGATTTCTATTGTTCAACCAACGTACAACTGTTTTACAACTGTTGTTTTTATTAGTAGAAAGTTCTAGAAGTATATTATTAAAATTATATAAATCGAAGACTTATGTTAAAACTATAACAAATATCTATTGTAAAATAAACTAACAACTAGTTGAACAAAACAAAATTAAGTTAAAAAAAAATATCTATATTGTTTGTTTAGTATCTAATAGATATTATATATTTTGTAGAAAATAAATCTACAAAATTAAACAAGAAATTAATAGCAATATTTTTTACTATAAAGTTTGTTAAATTGTTAAAAATTTTAAATAATACAAAATTTTAAATTATATCGAAATCTTTGCAATTGTAATTAAATTTATAAATTGTAAAATTATTTTTGTTTTTGTTGCTATTAATAGCTAAAATTTAGAGTAAATAAATATTGTTATTGTCTTTCTTTACAAAAATATTAATAAAGAAATCTATATAAAATTGTTTTACAATTTTGAACAAAGCAAAAAAATTTATTAATTTAAAAAAATTCTTTATAAGTTTAAGCAATTATTTTAAATATAATATAATACTTTTGTAGTATTTCTTAAAAAATATTACTTTCGTTTATTAAATTTCGATCTAAATATTTTTACTAATATTTTTATTATTATTGTTATCTATATAGACAATCTTTTAATTATTAATATTAATAGAAAATTTATTAATATTGTTAAAAAAATCTTTGTTAATTAATTTAAAATAACTAACTTAAGTTTTGTTTAATAATATTTAAAAATCGAAATTAAGTATAATTTTACAACTTAAATTCTTTATTTAAGTTAAAAAATATATTTAAAAAAAATATTAAAATATTAAAAAATTCTAAAATATAAAAGTATAAATTAGTTGTTATTTTTATAGATATATTTAAAATCTATATTATTAACTTAAACTATATTGTAGATTCAAATTATTATTATATTTATTAATCGACAATTAGTTTTCTTATATATACAATATTAGATATTTAATTAAATATTGCTTTTATTATTCTAGTAATAAACAAATATACTTTTAATTTTATTAATACTTACTAAAAGATTGTTAAACAAATATTTTGTTATTTTTAAGATTTTTATATTTTATATTTTATATTTTATTTTCTATAAAAGTATTTGTTTTTTATTAAACTATATTGATATTAACTAAGACAAAAATTAAGATATTTATTGTTTTATTTTTAAATATATTTTTAATCTAGAGAGTATTACTATTAGTTAATTATTTAAATATTAATTAATTGTTGCTCTTTTTATCTACAAAGTCAAATATATTAAACAAATACAAATTGCTAAAAAGATTATCTAATTTCAAGTATTGTTAAAGCAATTGCAATTATTCTATTTATTTTTATTGTTATTATTTATATTTAAAGTTCTTATTATTGTTAAGACTTTTTTTTAATATTTTTAACGCTATATTTAGTTGCTATTGATATCTATTGTAACAATTAAAAAACAATAGTATTTGCTAAGAATCTTGCGCAATATAATTGAACAAAATATATAAGTATTTAAATTTAAATTGTTTGCAAAAAGATTGCAAATAATTAAATTAAATTAGATCAAAATATATTTTAATTAAAAAGCAAATAATTAATAAGCTAATTAAAGCTCTTTTCTATTATATATTTAAAATATTTTGACAAGTTCTTAAACTAACTTAATAACTAAATTATTTATAATCTCGAATATAGAAGCTAAACTTAGTTATTTAAACAATTTGCAATTAAATAGTTGCTATATTTATTGCTATCGATTTTTGTATTATTTATTCAAATTTGCACTTATTGTTCTTTTTGTTTTATTAATAAAGTTATCAAATATTATCGATATTATTTGTATAACTTCTTGCTCAAATTTTATTTCTTATACATTTTTTGAACTTTAGAATATTTCGAACTTGTAAATAAATATATATTTGTATATAAATTGCAAAAAAAGAATTTTTATATACTTTTTTTACTTTTGCTAAAAAGATACTTGAGACTTACTTAATAGTTTTAAAATAAATTTTAAACTTAATAAAATATAAAATATAATTTATATAAGAGCTTATTTTTGAACTTAAATTAAATAGAAGTATCGAAATACTATAATTAATCTAATCTAGTATTAATATTATTTAATTCGATACTACTCAACTTGATATTACGTAATTAATTCAAATAGCTTCGATTAATATATATAGATAAGCAAAGTCCTAGCTTCTACATAGTAACTAAGCGTTCTACTATCTATTATTTTGACAAATATTCCAGGTAAATTCCGGGTAAATTCCGGGTAGATTCCGGGCATAAATATTACTAGTAATAATTTTTCTAATTTTTTTTAAGATAAGTAGATATCTTAACTAATATTAGCAATATAAATAATATAGTACGTATACGCTAGTAGAGAGATCTAACGCACGCATAGAAATTTCGTAAATTATATAATTTCGCAATTAAATATTTGTTAGCGTCGATAGTCGCGAAGCTAGAGACTTCTCGAGTGTCTTAAACTTTAAATTTAAGATTAAAACTTTAATTTCAAAATAGAATAATACTTTAACAACTTCATGTATTGACAAATCAACAATATGCATTTTTTACTATTCGATATGTTAAAAGTCGAAATCTCGATCGAGCTAGCGTCGAGACTTTGTCAAATTTATAAAAATTTCTAAATTTTCAATTTTCAAAATTTCAATATTAGCATCTATAGATTATAAAGCTGCTATATAGCGGTTGACTACCAATTATCAACCGGTTTTCTAATCGGAAGTTAATCGAAAGTTAATTGGAAGTTAATCAAAATAGCAATATTTCGGATAGATTCCGGATAGTCTTCGGATTAATTCCGGGAAAATAACCCTATAGATGGGCCTGTAAGTAGAAACAATATAATTTACTATAAAGTTTTCTATATATAGAAGCAATTTAATAATATTAAAATTTCTATATATATCTAATTAATATATAGATAATTGAAGATATATTTAGATTCTAAATTTTCTTTATATAGAAACAATACAAGAGTATTAAATCTATTATATATGTTTAGCAATATATAGACAACAGAAATTGTAAACTTGTGTATATATATATATTTTTTAATCTTTTATAGATTTTTGTATTTTAAAGAGAAAATACTTTCTTATAGATAATATATATTATAGATAGTAGAAACTATATTGCAACAGTAGATAGCAAAACTATAATAACAATATTTGTATTATATATATTTAGAAAGCTAAGATAGTAAGATCAATTAATATAATTAATTAATTAAGCTATATTTCTCTAATAATATGTATCTTGTTATATACAATAATTCGAGTAAATTAATATATTGTTATTTTTGTTGTTCTAAAAACTAAAAAAGCTTATTGTTTATAGCATTAATATTAATTACAATACTTATATTTTTCGATATAAAGTTGTTAAAAATATTTAGTTCTACTAAATACTACTTGCAAACAAATACTCTATCGAATAAATTAAATAGTGCACAACTTGCTCTATCTCTCGCTATGTTTTTCTAGGTTTATTTTTTTGTTTTTAATCTTAAATATTAAGTTTTAAAGTTATTTGTCTAATTTTTGATTATTATAATTTAAAATAGACTATTTTATTACAAGATAAAATTTTAGTACGCTAGTTCGCGCAATTTATCGAGATAATTCTAGTTCGGATTAGATATTTCGGGTTCGATTTGGATTAAATTTACATGTTTAATCTAAAATCCAAATTAAATCCCGAATATTTCGCGAAGTACAAATATTTAGTATTAGTAGATTTGTAATTAGTATCTTTTATAGATTAATCTTCTTATCGATTAAGATTATATTAAAATACAATTTTTAGTATTAATTGAAAAACTATTATTAATTAAATTATATTTAACGAAATTATCTTCAATTAAATTATCTTTAATCAAATTATTACTAGTTAAATTACTTTATTACTATTTAAATTATTACTAGTTAAATTATTACTAGTTAAATTACTTTTAATTAAATTATTGTTAATTAAATTACTTTTAATCAAATTAATGTTATACTTGTCGAAATATTGTAACCGATCTAGCCTAGTATCGACACTATTTGGCCTAGCACTATTTGACCCAATATCACGTAATCGATTTGGATAGCTTCGATCAATATATATAGATAGACAAAGTCCTAGCTTCTATATAGTAACTAAGCGTTCTACTATTTATTATTTTGACAAGTTATAAGTTCAAAACAAGACAAGAAACTTATTTGCTTATTAATTAAAATATTTGAAGTATAATTAATAAATCAAACTAACAATAGATTTACAATTATTACAATTAGCTAAGTTTTTGCTAATTTCTAGTATATAGAAGTTAACAATCAATTATTTGAATATCTAAATTATTATTGCTCTAAAAACTAGAATATTAATACTATAATATTGTCGAAACAATAATTGAAGAGCTATTAAAACTTGTCGAACAATTAAATTTTTAATTATTTAAATAACTAGAATCTTTAATTATTAACAATTAAATAATTAATATCTAGTTAAAGATTCTAGATACAAATGCTTTACTAAAAAGACTAATATAAGTTGTAAAAACAATTAAATTTATCTTATTTGCAACTTGTTGTTTTCGTCGAAAAACGCTAATTATCTTTAATAGATATCTATTAATAATAAGCTCTAAGAGATCGAAGAATTAACTATATAACAATTATACAACTAAGAATCGATAATTAGATAATTAGATAATTAGTCGAAGACGCATTATTAAAGCGAGACAAGATTTTGCTTCGACGCATTAATAAGAGAACTAAATTACTTAGTTTTTTCAATCTTCGATTTTTCTATCTATTGCAAAATTCTTTTATTAATAATCAAAATAAGTTAACTTGTTAATTCGATAGCTAAAACAAATGTTAGTTAATTTCTCTTACTACAATGTACAAAACAAACTAATAAATTAAATCGCAAATATACTTCGAAAATTAAAATAATTTTATTAATTACTTTGAAAGCAACGTCTAAACGCAATTTTCGATCAAATAACAATTAATTTTGTTTAAATAAAATTGAAAAGCTCTTAATTATCGCAAAGATATAAAAAGTTTAAATTAAAAAAATTAAAAATTTTATTTTATTAAAATAAGAAGATTAAAAAGATCGATTTAATAATTGCAAAAACACAAAATAATATTGTTATCTCTATAATTGTTAAGATTAAAAAAAAGATTAAAAAGATTAAGTAATTTATGTTACGCTGCTATCTAGACGACTAGAGTATCAGAATAGATTGATACTTTTGAAGAGATTTGTAGACGTTTTCAGACAATACAAGCAATTACTTGATAACAAGAATTTGCAACTTAAGTAGTTGTAACAATAAATTAAGACTTAAAATAAGTTGAACACAATCTATAAGAAAGTTGTGTCTAAGAAATCTATATATACTAAAAAGATTTTTCTTGTTTGCTATATTTGCTATCGAATATATCGAATTCTACTTGCTTTGTTTGCTGTCGAGTATGTCAAGCTCGCCCACTAGCGTATCGAACAATACTTGTTTACTAATATGTCGAACAATACTTGTTTGTTAAGTTGTCGAGCATGCAGATAATTGTACTATATACTACAGACTACTTTGTAGAGTATATATCGACTATAACAAGCTAGAATTGTAATACTATTTTTTTTTTCAAATCTTTTTGTTCCGAAAAACAAATACTTATATATTATATCTTTTTATTAAAATTGTATTTGTCTTGTTTTCAAAATAGATTGTTACGAAACACTTGTTAATTTTGTTTGTAAACATTGTTGCTATATCAACAAGTTTTGTATTGCTATAGAGAATTTGTTATTTTGTCTAAAATATTCGAAATGTGTTCGCGCGAGCAAATCGTGTATAAATATATTGTAGATTTTTTTAAATTATATTAGAAAAAATCTATTCTCTAAAGTAGCAAAGAACAAGATCGTATTAACAACTGTAATTATATAATTGCTTTGTAATAAGAAAATACTAAAAGAAGTTAACGCAAAAACAAAACGAAAGACACAATATCTATTGTTCGATATAGAGAAATTAAATATTATAGAATTGTCGAATTGTTTTGCTGCAAATACTCTAATTAAAATATTTTCTACTATTTAATCTTCTTTTGCTATATTGAACAATTTCTCGAGCGTTAATAAAATTTCCAGATAAAAATATTGCAATTGTCGAGATTGCTAGTTAATTTCTATATATTTTTTGTTGTAGAATATTTCTTCTATTTTACAAAATATTGTTAATTTTGCTATTCTAGAATTCTTTTAATCTTAAATCGATTTTTTTTTTGCAACTTATAATAAAATATTTTCTATATAGATGTGTTTGAATTGGCTAATTTCAACAATAATATATAAAATACTAGAAATACTTTGGCGTTCTTAAATAAATCGAGTTTGTAATTAACTAATCTTTTAGTCTTTTTGACAAAAAACGAATCAACTTTAATATAATTCAATTTTTTGCTTGACTTTCTTGTTTTGAGATTTTTTGTAAAAAAATATATTTTATCTCTCTTTTTTAGCTAAGATATTGTTTTTTGTTTTTTATTTTAATACTTGACCGATCTTTCTTGTATCTCTAAAATATTGTTGTATATTTTCTTTAATATTGCTATTTTTTCGATAACTAATTGTGCAAACAAATGCGTGCGCTCTTTTTCGAAAAGATTTGATTTCTTACTATAGTTAACAAAAAATAGAGTTATCTTAGTAATATTCAAAATCTTTGTATTAAGTACTAGTTATACTATAGATAGAAGTAATACTCAATTGCTATAAGTATTGTTAATATAGTATCTTAGATACTATTTAAGACTCTAATTTGTTTTTTTTGTCTAACTATTTGTAATTAAATAGTAGATAGTAGATATTCGAAGTCTTGTATCTAATATTGAAAGAAGCGTCTTTTAATAGTTAGACGTAAAAAGTTTGTCTCTATTATTGATTAGTTTCTTAAATATACTATAATATTGTATAAGTCGATTCAATATAATATATTTTAGTTGTTTTGCAATAAACTTCTTTTTGTATACAATAATATATAAGTACTTGATAAACTTATCAACTATTATTAGTATCGAATTATATTTGTCTCTAGTTACTAAGTCTGTCGACTTCGACAACTTAATAATAAAGTTTATTGTAATTTTATTCTATAACAATTTAGATAATTCTTGATATTGAATTTTGTTATAGCTTGCATATATATTATATTTGTTTTCGTTTAATATATATTTTGATAGCTTGTCTTATTTGTAGAAACTAACAATATTAATATAAAAGCTAAAAAGTTTTTGTTACTTTCGAATACTCTTGTAGTAATTCGTTATAGTGCTCTTTTATATATTTGTTAATTTTGTCGATAGATATCTGGAGTTTTTCTTTCTTTATTAAAAACTTTTTTGTATTATTTTGAAGTATTTGTAGTGTAATATTTAGCTTGTACTTGTTTGCTAATAGTAATCTGTTCTTATTAATTTTTAATATACTATAATTAAACAATTTTTTTGTTTCTATATAATTACTTTGTCTACTAAATACATCTGCTTTGTTATTATCTTTGTCTAAAATATATTGTATTTTGAACTTGTATTGTTCAAGTCTTTCTAACTATCGTATTTGTTTTCTATTAAGCTATTTAATAATAGTAAAGTATACAAGATTTTTGTAATCTATAAGAATTGTAAGTTTTAACAATTTTTCTATATATATTCTTTATAATTTTAAGAAGACTACTATAGCAAATAGTTTTTTATTGTAAATATTATAGTTCTATTTGATTGACAAAAGTTTTCTCGAGAAATATACTACTAAATACTATATATTTTTATATCTTTAACTAAAATATATATCGATAACTAGATCTAATGCGTCGATTTCAATTTTGCTTAATAATTGTAAATTGTATATTTTTAGTATTAATTTTTTCAAATATTCTAGTTTAAGATTTTGAAATAATTTCTCTTTTGCAAATTTCTATAATTATAGCGTATTCTTTTTTGTAAAATTTGTTAATAATATTGTGTTTGCTAAGTAGTTCTTAATAAACTTCTTGTTGTAGTTTATAAAATCTAGAAAGAATTGTATTTTTTTAATATTTGTTAATAATTTTTATTTTTTGATTGTTTGTAGCTTCTTGAAATCTATATATATTTTGTATTGTTTAACAACAAATTCAAGAAAATCAATTTTCTCTTAATAGAATTTGTATTTCTCTAGCTTAAAATATAAGTTTCTTATATTTAGATATTCCAATATTTTGAAAATATAATTAATATACTTTTTCAAGATTTTTGAGTAAATTATAATATTGTTCAAGTATACTATAACAAATCGATTTAGATATTGTTGTAGTATATTATTAATTATTTTCTGACACGTTGCCGAGATATTTGTAAGTTCGAATAATATTATTGTATATTTGTATAATCTATATTGTGTGCAAAAAACTGTTTTTTACTTTTCTTTTGTCTTTATTCTAATCTAATTATACACTTCTTGTAAATTCAATTTGATAAAATATTTTGCTCTAGATAGTCGATTCTAAAACTTACTAATATTAAATAATAAATATTGATTCTTAATTGTAATATTGTTTAGCTTTTAGTAATTAATATATAGATAGAAAATTCTATTCTTCTTTGATACAAAAAGAATCGAATATTCTATTTGTAATTAGAATTTTCTAATAATTTTTTTTTGTTTTTTGTCAGATATTCGCAAAATATTTCGAGCTTTTTTTTAGATAGAGTATATATAGATTCAAACATAGATTGCTTGTCTAATTCAAGTCTAATTTTATAATTTTACAATTAATATTTAGAGAGAATCTCTGCCGTTTTTTTTTCTTAAAATAGATACTTTTAATTGTTGTATATTTGTAATATATATTTTAGCGATTTCTTCGCTATATCAAATAGTTCAAGACTTTCAGAAAATTTGTAATTTTTTTTATTTATTTTAATTTTGTAGTTCGATTAATTTTTGTCAATATCTATCGAGTCGAACTTTATTAGATTGTTTTTTTGCAAAAATACAAGTTTGTTGTTTGCGATCGATTTTCGACTTGTTCTTTTATCTACTATCGAACACTACTAATATATAAATTGAATATAAATTATATAATTATATTGCGCAAATCTAAGTACTCTTGTATTTTAGTCGATTTCTAAATTGTGCTATTTTAATCAAGACATTTCTAGAACAATATTGTAAATAATTATTTTTACTATATCAAAAATTAGTTTCTTGTAATATTGTTAAATAGCTATCGATAGTAATTTTGTTTCTTTATTTATTTTTCTATTTCTGTCGAATAATAGATTTCTATCTACAATTACTAGATTGTATATATTAGACTTCTTTTGAGTAAAATACTTTTCTTTTTTAACAAGAGTTTTAATTATAAAATTATTTGTTGTATTAGAATCGACTATTGCGATAAATCGACAATTATTAATCTTAATTAATATAATAAAATATTGTGCATGTACTATTAAGTTTAGTTGCTATTGTTAAACTAATATATTGCATTTCTCTAATATATTTTTTATCAAAAAATTTGAACTTTTTCTTGTTCTTGTACTGCGACTTCTGCTTCGAGTATCTATTTGCGCTAAACTTTTTTTCTATACTAAATTAATAATTTTGACTTTCTAGAGAATTAGTTGACTTCTTTTTTGTTTTCTAGATAAGTTTAGTATAAATTGTTATAGTATTTTGTTTAATTAAGTGTTGCGTGTTTCTTTGCTTTCTTTATCTTTTTTTGAAATAGACTTATATTGCTTAGTTGTTGTTCGATTTTATCGAAAATATCTTTTTTTATAGTAGTGTCGCTTTCTAGCGCTTTCTCGTATTTGTTTACAATTTAATTTATTTCTTTTCTCTTGATAAACTAGCTAAAGTATCAAGATAATTTGTAATATTGTCTAGATATTCGTAAAAGTTCTTTTAGCTATATTTGTTGTCTAAGTTTGCTATTGAATAAAAATATAGCGTTTTTAATTGTTGTACTCTTATAGTTTTATTGAGTATTTAATTGATTTTCTGCATAAATACAAATATTTTGTCTAATAATATTCTATCTAGAACTTTCTATAATTGATTTGGATTTTCTATTAGATAGTAGTTGTTGTTCGATTTAGTCTCGAAAATATCTATTTTTGTGTCGATTTGTTTTCTAATATTGTTTTAACTATCAAGTATTTCTTTTAATATAGTATTAATTTGTCGACAATTTATCAAGTTCTGCAATTAACAATCTTTTGCGAAGTAGTTCGATTTATTATATAAATAGCATATTTTTTGAGATTTGTTATCTTGCTTTTTTCTAGAATTTTTTTTTTTATATTGTTGAGTAAAATCTAGTTCTATAGATACAAATCTACAATAATCGGAATTACTATACTTTTAATTAGAACAAATTTTTTTTTGCTAATATTTGATTGTTAATTTAAAGAAGATTTCTGCTCTTTTTTGAAATTAATTATATCTTTTTTTTATAGCTTTTTTATATAGTTTGTTGTCGAGATCGATAGCTACTTCGATAAAATCGAATATATTATTGATAAATTTTCTATTATATATAATTTTGTTTTTTAGATTGTTCTTGAAATCTCTTCGAAACATTGTTATAAGTGCAGTATTGTTTTACTCGATTAGATTGATATATTTCTAAAATCTAACTATATAGTTTGTTGCAAAGATTTGTTAAGTTAAATACTAAATTACTTTTTTTGCAATCTATTTTTTGTTAAACGTTTCAAAGATTCTTCGAAACTCTCTTTTGAAGTTGTCGAAGTTTGTAAATATTGCACAAGAATTTTTGTTATAATTCTTCAAATATTTATATAAATTTAACTTAAGTTAATACTAAACTCTTTCTCTAAAAAATATTGATGCAAAAATTGTCTTCTAATTTGCTAAAACAAAATAGAAAATAAAATAGATATCTATCTGCATAAATTAGTTTTTCAAATCGATACAATCTCTATAGTAGATATCGAACTTGTTGATTCTAATCTTGTTATCTTTTATAATCGATAGTTAACGTAATACTAATAAACTAGTGCTCGAAATAGAAGCGCGTTAATCTAATACAAACATTTTTAGAATATTCAAAATGTTACGCTGCTATCTAGACAACTAGAGTATCAGAATAGATTAATACTTTTGAAAAAATTTGTAGATATTTTCAAACAATGCAAGCAATTACTTGATAACAAGAGTTTGCAACTTAAGTAGTTGTAACAATAAGTCAAAACTTAAAATAAATTGAACACAATTTATAAAAGAGTTGTATCTAAAAGATCTATATATACTAAAAAGATTCTTCTTGCTTGCTATACTTGCTGTCGAATATATCGAGTTTTGCTTGCTTTGCTTGCTGTCGAGCATATCGAGCTCGCTTACTAGCATATCGAGCAATACTTGTTTACTAGCGTGTCGAGCAATACTCGTTTGCCAAATCGTCGAACATGCAGATAATTGTGCTATATGCTACAGACTACTCTATAGAATATATATCGGCTGTAACGAGCTAGAGTCGTAACAATTTAGTTAAATTTTAAATAGTTAACAAGCTTTATTTACAATTAAGCGAAAATAACAATTTGACTAGAAATTATCTATTAATATTTTATTTTTTAAACAAATTAAGTTTATTAAGTTTGTTTAAATCTATATTTATTATAATTTTAAAATAAGACAACAAAAATATATAATTTATTTAAGAACTTATTAATTGTTTATCTATAAAGACTTTGCTCAATTTATAATTGACAAAATTGATCAAATTAATATTGCTAACAAAAAGAAATATATTTAGCTATCTTTTTTATTTAAACTCTTCGAAAAGTATCTATTAAACTAAATATTTAATTTTAGTTTTATTAATTTACTTAATTTTTGTAATTTAATAGCTAGAATATCTTTATCGAAATTGTTATTGCGCAATTGCGTCTCTTTATTATATTTACTAATACTACTATTTATTGCTTACAAATTATTAGTAAAGCTCTAAAAATAGCAAATTATATTAATACTATTATAGTTATTAGTATTTTCGCATTATTTTTTGCAATTCTAAAACAAATTGTTAAAATTAACAATAATATAAACTTTCTTGTTTAAGAACAAGATTTGTTTGAAGTTCTCAAATAAATCAAGCTTTAAAAATATATTAAATTAGATATTAAATTTATCGATTTATTTAATATAATTATTAAAGAACAAATTAAATAAGACGTTAACAACAAAAAATATATAAATATATTTTAAAATATTGTTAATAAAAATTTATATTACAATATAAAGAAAATCAATTTAATTAAAGAGACTTATTAAAAAATTGTTAAAATATATAAATCTAAAAAATTAAATATACTAATAAAAATCTTTATTAAATTTGAGTTTTTTAAGATTTTTAGCTTTTAAAATATTAACAAATACAAAATTAAATTTTGCAATATTATTAATAAATTATTTATCTATTTGAGCAACTTAATTATAAATAATAATTACTTTATCTTTAAATATTTAGTCGATTTTAACAATATTGTTCGCTTCTTTATTAATTAATAAATATTCGAGTATAAATTTTTTTACAACAATAATACTTATAAATAAAAGTTATCTACTATTATTTATAATTACAAATTTCAATATATTAATTTAATAAATATTTCGACTATTAATATTATCTTAATCTTAATAATAATTATTAAACTAATTATTATTATAGAAAATACACTTCTTGTTGTTGACAATTTTAGCTTTATATATATTAAACAAAAGAAATACACAAATTGCGAAAAAATCGATTATTAATAATTAGATTACTAAAATTTATATTTAGAACTACATTTTATTTAAAAGAACAATAGTTTCGAAAACAATTAAAACAATAACAAAAACAAATGTTATTAAAATTACAATAATAATAAAAAAGACTAAAAGAAATCTAAATTAAAAAAAAATAAAAACAAGTTCAAATTTAAGTTTAACAAAAACAAAAATAAAAATAGCAATAACAAAAAATAGAAAACTATTAAAGCAATAGTTTATAAATATTATTTTGTCTTTATTGTTGTAACAATTTTATTTGCAATTTCTAAATTGTTTATTTCTACAACTATAATATTAGTTTTTGTTATTAATTGTTTTTTGCGCAAATAAGTCTTTAATACAAAATACTTGCAATATATATTTAAGAACTCTAGTATCTTTGTGTTTTATTCAAAAATATCTTAACAATTAATTAAAAGTATAAAAGACAATTTATTTATTATAAATATTAAAAATATTTATCTATTTTATATAAAAACAAAAAAGCTTGTTATATTACAATTTATAATATATAATATATATTTTTAACTCTTTTTACAATTTGACCTTTTATAGTTAGTTAAAAGACGCTAATATTGTTCGAAAAATTATTAATTATAACTTTTTTATCAACGTTTAACAAATTCGAGTAATTAAAGACTTCGATTTTTACTTTTTAAACTTAGAAATACTTATTGCACTTTTTATTATTGCTATTGCTCTATTAACAATTAGTAAAAATGCAATAACTATATAATAAACAAAATATCTATTAATTAACTTGTAAAAACGCTTTTGATTTTATTAAGTTATCTTTAAATAATACTTATGTTTCTTGCGTATATATAGAAAGCAAAACAATATTTTATTAAATCTCTATTAGATTTAATTGCTAAAAAAACAAT
>JAABUL010004926.1_pt1 | contig 17226 bp, 15 predicted proteins | sample 5559151 | NCBI WGS metagenome assembly JAABUL01 (sample SAMN10711876, study PRJNA513368) | rock metagenome | isolation source: Antarctica rocks | place: Antarctica: Victoria Land, Pudding Butte sud | reverse complement strand
TCCCCCCTACTACCCTTTACAAAACCCTTCCCCCTTCCCGAATCCCCTTTCACCTCCCCGAATCCGGGCCCACCCTATCCATCTCCCCCTCTCCCCCACGCCCTCACCCACCCTACTCGCTCCCCCAAGCACAACTCAAAAACCTCCACGCCAGCCTAGCTCAAACTAACAGACAAGCGTAAGCCATTCACAGTAAGCGCCGCCAGTGATTCAAATGCCGTTGGAAGCTAGGAAGAGGGGGTGGAGGAGGGCTGTGGGAGAGGGGTAATGGTCGGGAAATGGGGGGAGGCGATCGTGGTCGGGGGTGGTGGTATGGCTTTTCTGATATTCGTGTTGGAGACTTGGTTTGGATTTGGAAATGGGATTGGAATCTGGGAATTGGGATAGATGAGGGGTTGAGGGATAGGGTGGTGATGGGGGTTGGCAGGACGTAAGGGGGATTTGTTACGAGTCTTGGGATGGAGATGTGGGAAGGAGGGGATTGGGTTCTTCGTTGGGTTTGGAATTTGCGCTGGGTTTGTGGGATGGCTGTGGAGTGATTAGGTTGGTGGCTGCGCGTTGTGGGTTTTCGACGGGGTTCATTTGGGTTGGAATGTAGGATTGCATGGAAGCTCGCGAGCCAGAGATGTTGTGAGAAGTGGCACGATTGCTTTGTGCTTGTTGAAGGATTCCGCGGAGCGGCGGTGGAGTTTTGGATAGGAAAGGGTTCTTGTTGTCATTCGAAAGGTATTACTTCATCTCGACCTAACGGAACCAAGTTCTCAAAGCAATCTTCCATGCACGCCCAACTAGCTGATACAACATTCAAGCCGCCTGCCCCTCATGATCCGACTTCCTCCCCTTAAACGAACTCTCCGGGATAAAGTTCAGTTTATCTTCCTCCTTATCCAGCTTCCGATGCGCAAGCCAAAAGCCCGCACCCGCAACCGCCGCCACAATAGAAATAATCATGTAATTCCATACCAGCCATGGATCCGCGGATATGCTGACGAATGCCTCGCTAATAGCGTAGGAGACAGCGCTCATGAACAGGAACACGGCCGTAACGACCGAGCGCATGTTCTTCGGTGCTTTGGTGAAGGCATACTCCAGGCAGGTGATGGAAGTGAAGATCTCGGAGAAAGCAATCAGGAGGTAGGGGATGGTTTGAACCCAGACATTGATGGGGGCTGGGCCTGCACAATCCGTGGATGAAGGATATTTGCCGCACGGACCGAGCTTGTAGATGTAGTATTGCGTAACGCAGGCTGCGACCATGGAGGCTGACGAAAGAGCAAATCCCCATGCAATCCGCTTTAGCGGGGTAAAGCGAATACCCAGACGCTCCAGTCCGGGGTAGAGGAAGATGTCGACAATGGGGATGAATATGACCAGGGCGATGGGGTCGATGTTGTTGATGAGATCGTTAGGAGCGCCGTGAAGCTCCATGGTGGCGGCTTGCGAGATCATGTTGGTGGTCATTTGGTTGTAGGCCAGCCAGTATAACGGAATCCAGAGGAAGACAGTGCAAGCCTTGAGGCCTCGCCGGATCTCGTCGACCCAGATATCATCGAACGTCATCCATACGGGTTTTGCCTGCCCCAAGCGGCTTGGCTTGACCGATTCCCAGAAGTCGTCTGATCGCATATTGTTCAACCTGTGTATGCGGTTCAGTGAGACGCATCATAGCAATGATCAAATGGCAAGTACTCACGTGGTGAAGGGATTGACGGACCATCTGCCCTTCATGGCAAAGCCCCACAGCTTGAGTGCCTTGGTCAGAACGGACCCAGTGGGTGGTCGCGTCGCGTATTTCTTGCGCATCAGGAGCATTATGACGGGGCAGCACAAGAACAGAGCGGTTGGGAGAAGGAATGATAGCCAATATCCGACATACTTCTCCGCGTACACCATCCCAATCTGACCGCCCAGGGCGCCAACGTTGACCATGAGATAGAAGTACATGTATATGCGGGAGATTGTCATGGTCGGGTCGACAATGGTCCGTTCACCGCTCTTCTGCACCTTTATGTACTGTTTCGCATGCCTTGATTCATATTGCTCGGCGATCAGTGGGGATACGTTGGGTTTGAACCCCCCACTGCCAATACCAAAGACGATTATGCCGATGGCAAAGCAGGCGACAGCGCCGTCTGGATGGACAATGACTGATGGAAGTGTGGAGATAATGAGGACGATGTGGCCGACAATGGCGATGAAGATGGATATCTGGATGGTCTTGAAGCGGCCCCAGTACTGGTCGGCCATGTAGGCTCCTACTAAGGGCATGAAATATGCCCACATGGAATTGAAGGTAGTCAGGCCAGTCGAAGCTCGCTGTCCCAGACCCAACGCGCCAGATTGTCCATGGGTGCCTGAGGAACCAGTCGTTGAACCGGGTGGCAATGGGTGTTGAATGAAGTTTACAACTATCGCTCCTCTTTAGCCCAAGTGGAGAGTCGGTAGTCAGACCAGACGCAATTGCGATTGACTTACAGACTTGCGTCGTTCCGTAGTACGAGAACCTCTCACATAATTCAACAAAACCAATGGTGTAGGCGCTCCACGGGATCGTACCACAGACGCGGCGTAATGTTGCGACTTCATCGGCGGTGGGATACTCTGTGCCATCAGGTTCAGCGAAGGAGAGCGTCTGGGACGAGTCGTCGGCAATGGTTAGGCGTTTCTCATTCTTCTCGTTGATAAGCCCTGGAGCGGCAGGGACGTCAGTGAGCTGGGGTGCATGAGATTTGGAAACCTCTGCGAGGTCGAGTCCGCTGGTCATAATGGCGGGACGATGCTCGTCTCTGAGGAGGAGGCCGTCTTGGAAGAAGCAAAGACTCGGCGTGATGGTGAGGGGGGAGCACTGCTTTAGTAGTACGGGACCGTGCAGGATACAGGGTAGCAGCTTGAAGTAGCAGCTGCATCGGACGTAATGCAGGAAGTCTAATCGGCTGCGGGGCATCCTCGAGCAGTGAATGCATGAGTGTTGACACCATCCTCACAACAGCTCTTATCGCCGGGTAGCACCTGATTCTCTCCGTCTTGGTGTGGCGTGATTCTGGGGGAAGGTAAGCAAGGATGGGCAGATAGCTTGTACCTTCAGTATGTCAGATCTTTTGGTAGTATTGAGCATCCGGTGTAAACGGCTCAACAAGCAGTTATTCCTCCCTTACCTTAACGCACGAGACCGCGATGGGACCTTGCGTCCATTCGGAATGCAGCACTGGTTGGACCTCGGCTCGCCTGTTGTGAGATGGTGAGACGGGCGCCGCACAGAACAGGCAGGCGAATGCCATGGCATACGATAATTGTTGTGGGCACTATCCGTCGCACTCAAGGTACTTTAAGCTTATCTTTGATCGTTTTGCGCCACTCCCGTCCTGCCGATTAGGTTGACGGAAGCATCCGTTGGCTTTCTCAATGAACAATCCCTGCCTACGTCCACCAATGACTCGCGGTCAATTTATCAACAAGCCAGTCCGATTATCGTATCTTTCCAGAAGCCGGCCGTGACCTCGAGGCGGAGGAGGGCCATTATTGTTTAACTTCAGTATTGGTTCCCCAACAGTGAAGTATGGCAGAACGACACAGAATTCGCGATTGATCTTGTGCACTTCGATCCTACAGCCTTACCCGCCTTCAAGCAGTGCGACAGACAAAGGGACTGCGACAGCCGCCTAGAGCTAGGCCCTCGGGCACCACCCCCAAATTGGCCTAGAGCTCGGCATCTGTAGCACTTCCCTGTCTGTCGTACCTCTTGATCAAGGCTAAGCTAGACTCTCAATGTACTTTGCGCAATGTTCGAAAAAGCAAAAGCCAGCTACCGATCAAGTGCCTTGATACAGCGATCCGAAAGTGGCTACAAAGTCATCACGGATCTTGGATAACTTTGATTGAGGAATTGCCTTCGCTTAGTAGCGATATATACCGTTCCCGACAGATGAAGACTTGGCACGAATTCTCTCCGGGTGTTCCCCCTCTCACATCTAGAGGTATTTCACCCGCTCGAGCAGTGGCACCATAATCTCTCCTATACCTTACTGCATGGGGACTGCCGGGTTTGGAGACTACTATCAAATCCGATTTCTTGTAGCATTCTATAAGGCCGTGGAGCCAAAACTCATTCCAATTCTGCCACTGTTCTAAGCTTCTTGATGTTGTACCCTCCCTGCTGATTTTTCTATATCAGAATTCCAGCTGGCGTATCTCAGGGAACGCTTCTATAGTATACTTTCTGCAAAAGCAACAACCAAAAATCATCGTGAAAAACACAGCAGCGCAAACGATCAAAGACCAGATTTGTGGGCCATTGCAGTAGAACGCGCACAACGCATGCGTTTGTTACATGGATCGGACTCATTTCTGAAGAAGTGCAAGAGACCGATTAGGTCGCGTTGTCACTGCTGAATACTTTTGGGAGAACAGTAAATAGTCAGAGAGTGGAAGCAGGTGGGGTTAAGGAGATGGTGTATTGTTGAACGGGTGCTGGGATGAGATAGACCAGTGGGAGATGCGCTGAGAAATAGGTGTATAGACAGGGGTTTCTTGCGACGTCTCATTACTTAACAGTAGCCGGGCTACTTGGGCATTCACTCTCACAAATGTCACGCCTATGATTTGTACTCAACTTGACGTACAAATCCTGGTCGAGAGGAGCTCACGCGAAAGATAGCAAACCGAAAAGGAATATCGTTACTCCCGATAGAAAATTTGAAACTTTGATGCTCATCGCTTGATAAGCTAACAGAAATATTGCGGAGGTTTTTAATTAATTACCTGAAGATATCCAGACATCACCCCAGAACAAATAAGATTGCCGGCTCGTATACCTAGAATTTGGCTTTGTGAGAGCTTCTTCCTAACGGAGGACTATCGGTTGAAGTCGACTACAGCCGGCGACGATTGAGGAGTCTCGGAGATTGGAGTTGGTGGCAATGTTCGATTCAGGTCCAGCGACTTCCGCATGTAGGATGAGTATATCTGCGCCTCTAGGTTTGACGTGACTTCAGACGCATCATCTTGGTCTACATGGTCAATGTGCTGTGCCGACAGAACCAGCACCATCTGCATAGTCGAAGCGCCGTCAGACGTCACAATGTCCTTGCAACGTTTCCTTGGAACGTCGTTCACCTTGCAAAACGGGCCATTGCTAGGAGCGCGTGGGCGTACCACGACTTGTGAGCTCCTGTTGGTCCGCAATTCATGCGAAACTTGAGGAATTATCCCTGAGCTATGACGCCTTGCATGATCTGGTGCAGATAACGACATCTCATGGAACAGCTCATCAAGTAGCTCCGCCACGCCGGTATCCGGAATCTCGGGGATCAATCCAATGTTGCTGTTGTCGTCTAGTTCTCGCGTAAAGCTGATGGTAGATGGTCTTGGGTCCTGGAACGGTTCTCGGAGCCATGTGCTATTGTGGTTGAGTCCAATATTGGCTTGCTGTCTGGTGCGACGTCGATTCCTTCGAATGACTAAGATACTGGCAATAAGGACTAACAGAACGAGCACACCTGACCCAATGCTGGTTCCCAGGATAGCCATGCGGCGTGAGTGATTGGGCGCCTCAATTATCGAGCGAATGGGCACTAGATGTGCTGGTACGCCATCTTCGAATCGACATTGTGAAACGGAAAAGCTGGAGCGCTCGTAGTCAGTAATAACATAGCTAAAACCGTTGTCAGTACGACACTCGCTTTCCTTTGAACATGGATTCGTAAGCCTACGCTTCCTGCAGAAAAGCTCGACCTAGAGTATACTGACACTCGTTGACGGCTCGTTTGAGAGGAAAATAGCGCATAGTGTTCAAGGCGAATGGATATTTCTCTTCCAGATCGAAGCTTGCGTACGGCAAATCGATTTGCACAGTTGGCCCTCCGGCGATGGCATCTCTGATAGTGAAAGCGACGATAACATTTAGGGACAATAATTTTTCATGCAACGTATCGTTGACCCAATACATCTTAGCCGTTTCATCCCAGGATAGGCCAAATGTGTCTTCAAATCTCTTGCATGCCTCGAGGGGGAGATATATAAAGGGTGTTGTTGAATCAATGAAAATAAGTATCGATGTAGGTAGCAGAGACTTCTGCTGTGTTACTGAGTCGTTCACTGATGTTGACTTGATCGACTGTAAGCCAACGACAAGGTCGCGCGAGATATCAGATGCCAGGGAAAATGATACGTTATTGGGGATAAAGCGGGACTGGTCGTAGCCTCCAAGCGTCAAGCTCCCGAAAACACCCATTGACCCTGATAGTTGTCAACTTGCTCTTCATCATATGTTAGCGCACTAGAAGACCTGAAAGATGTCTTTGGTGTCTGAAGTCTTGCAGAAATTACGTAGGGAAATTATACCGACAGCACCACACAGTACCTCATTCGCGAGCATGTGGGTGAAAGGGAATGGCAAGGATTGATGTACTGACGGTATTTTGCGCCCGCAGTATATGCCCATGAAAGGCTCGGGATCAAACTTTGAATCTTCATCGCGTCTGTTAAACTCGGATAGAGGTCGGGGAATTTGCTGATATTGGTCCCTTGGTAGCCTAGGCCAAAGACTCCCAGATAATAGTCATAGGTCGCAAAGGTTGCAATAACTTGAGACTCGATAACAGGCCCAGCTGAGGAATCATCATACCCCAGGGCCACCCTGTCAAGTCCATAGGGTGCGCTGTGATCATATCCAAGGTTATGTGCAAGTCCCAGTGTGAGATTGCCGAGTGGATGCCAGGAGCTTGAGAGCGCTGCGTCGAAGAGCCATCCTCGCTCTTGGATGCACCATGGAATGACCGTCGTGCCATTCTTGGTTTTTGGGCATCCTTGAGGGCTGACAAGCCACGTTGGTTCGCCCGATGTAGATGGCAGAAGACGGAGTGTCTGCGCAGGGCTGCCAACACGCAAGGCGAATGACGACCAGTACCCGTCATCGCCGTCCCTGATGTAGAGTCAGAATCTGAGATAGATATTTAAGTACACACCTGCAAGAGAGCAATGTGAATAAAGAAAAAGAGGAGACATGTTGGGCTTACCAAGATCCAGATGGAGGCCAAGAGATTGGTTCCGGCGCCATTCACTGGTGTCACCAGCGGGGGCTTGGCTTCGCCGATCAGGGTTGAGATTGAAGCTCAGCTTGGTCAACCAGACTAGGATATCTGAACGTCAAGAACGAATCATTGAGGATATGCTCTTCTCAGAGTGAATTGGCCATCAGTCGACAGGTAGTAGTGACCTGCGATTGTTATATCCATGAAACAAAGGCCGGCAAAAGTCATGGCTCCACGTCAAACTTCATCACCTACGTCTTCCCCGCCAACGAGCACTGCCTACTGGCTCTTGCCTTTATCTGCATGCACTTCTGCAGTCCACGTTTCCAATATTCATTGATCAAGCGCAGCACCAATTACAAAACACAGTCCCAAGGCGATTATGGAAGCTCCTTCTCCCACGCCTTCTTCTCGCCACCTTCATGCATGCGGCTGGAAGGTGACTTCTTGAATCCGGAATAGTAAAGCAGAGACATTGCGCCGAACGTAGTCCTTGAAACAAGGCACACATATGCCGACGCCTTCAATTGCTGCTGCTGTGTTACTGCGGTTCACACAGGTTCTCGTGTTCTGTTGTCCATCTCTAAGAATACCCTAGCAAATCAAATGCGTCACGGGGAGTATTGGACGGAGCAACTTGAGGTAAACTAGATTCGGATTTTCCGAGACGCCCTGTCTGTCATTCCAGTTCCGATCTCTCATCATCGGACTGGAGTTGTTTCCCTCTACCCTCTCGCCGAGATGCGGACCACTCGAATCAGGTATTCCGACTTTGGTCCTCGAGTCGATTCATCTAGGGCCTCAATATTCGGCGGTCTTGTCCGACAAGTCCCAGTATAGTGAGCCAAGAAGTAAGTGGCCATACTACTATTGGAAGAAACAGTATGTGGTGCAGCAGCTGCCTTGTCTCATCTCCAGTGATACTTCTGCACAGTTGAGGCAAGTCTACTTGTTTGACCCTTAAATCTGCTAGCGAGGTGCCATTTTAGCTCTTCTTCTGCTGGTTAAGGCTGCTCAAGCCTTCATATGCCTTCCACTTCTTCGGTGGCATAGATCTACCTCTACCGAAGCATCTGTAAAATTCTACACTCTACCAGATCTCCATGAGGCTGTATCACAACTGAGGAGGTAGCGGGTGTCAGCGCAGCTCTAGGTGCACGCAGTGACTTGCTAGGGCGGGCGATTTATTACGCTCCGAGCCAATCCCAAAAATCAGGTGTTCCTGCATCCAGAGTATTTCAAGGCTTACCCTCTCTGCATGCTCACTAATATGCTGTTTCGGCCATTGGAGTTGTAGTATGTGGTTGACGCACAACCGGCCAGAGGTCAATTTTAAGGTGAGTGAGGTGATCATCCGACCCAGCGTCGCGAATTCCAGATACCGATTTGTTCGATAACTACTGTTGTCGAATTTCCACAGTGTGCTGTTGTGCAGGTAGGTTCGCATTTTGCTTCAATGGGTTACGCGCCGTCTACACCTCTCCAACGTCCAAGCTTTCCCAGTCTGTGCATGCAAATTTTATTACGTGACACGTACGTTCTGGACCGCCCGACCCTCTTCTAATCCTTTAATCAAAAAAGCTGCGCAATCAACACCTCGCTAAACGCAGTGGCGCCAGTCCCCGGCTTAGATAGCCTTCCTTCCTCAGATATATGCCGCCATCCGCCCGTTGAAACCCTGGTAACACGTCTTGCATTTCCTTAGTTTACTATACCTGATCCAACCATTTTCACCAAACGATCTCTAACGTTGTACCTTACAGCAATGACATCCCTAGCAACGACTCCTGCCCACAGCCGCCTCATCAATGAAGTCTGTGATGATCATGCCAACATCCCTGCCGATACCTTCTCTAGAGTTCATGTTGACAATTTCTGCCAGCTCTGGCCCTGCCGACCTTGATTGCTGCACCAACTGAAGTACGAGTTACTACGATACCCGACCTACTCTTGGCCTCGCATCTGACATCTCTAATTTCGGACACGCCAGCGTTGATCACACCACCACCCTCAATACCTACACCTTCAAATTCGATGGACTCCTCGTTCTGTACACCGTGGTGTTCATGCATTCTTTTATATGAGGTAGGTAATTCACCGTTCAAAACCCATCTCGGAACTGACTAAGAGGTCACAGACTCTCAATGTATATTACTGGCCTGAAGGGCCTCTCAACACAGGCTGTCTCCCGCCAAACTCAACTGTCCCGTCTCCCACTTCGGAAATACCCCACATGTATGACCTGAGCTTCTCTCATGTCTCGTCAATGATCGTGCTCATCCTGTTTTAGGCAATCGCCGATTATCTATCCAGTCTTGACTTCGATTGAGATCGAAGATAGGTATATCCGGGCCAAGAATTCCAAAATGTAACAGTTACATTCGCTCCCAGTGTCTTGTCATCAATCAGCACGGACGGGGGCACCTACCGCTACAACTTCGCTGATCTTCCATGCCCACTGCCTGAAGTAAGATAGGATCCTGCAAGTAGCCCTTATTTCCCAGCAATTGCTCCCATCCCCTTTCTATCTGGCCTTAGTTCTAAATATAGCAAATGTATTACTGGATCCCACCGGTACTAAAGTGCTCTCGATGTGACGACGCCTGTTACCGCCACCTCAGGGCCTGGAGATTTGGGCCGTGGGATTCATTGTGGTCGGCATAGGAGAGCGTCGAAGGCTGCGCATCCGGTGCCGAGACTCGAACCCGAGATTACCCAGACTTCGACAATTTCTGCCACAGGCTCGCATGGTAATCCACCTCATCACCACATGAAGCCTGATGTGGCAAGCGCATGCGATTTTGCGGGCTTCTCAGAGGACCGCTCGGGCTCGGCCGGCGGAGGCAATCAATTTTTGACAGATCGTGCTTAAAGCCTGAGCGCTCGTGACACTCTCCGCCAGAGTTGATCTGGCTCCAGCAGCTGGGGTCTTGTGAGAAGTAGAATATATCTTGCACGTGGATCCATATTCAGAGGCTCAATTCAACTTTTGACAAAACTTTCCAGGCTCTTGGGATTGGATTCGATGTCCGTTCTACTATGGTTTCACATACCACTACATGTGCAGCGTTGACCTTTGCAGAGATTCGTAAAGTCTACATTTGGGAACTGCGGCGAGTGATCTGGGTCTTTGCCTAGCTCCTTGCCAACAGAGATGTTTCATCAAAAATATCAGAGATTATACGTCGTCCATCTTGCTAGGTTATGCACACAGTATCAATCATATCTAACTTATCTCCACTCTCATCATATATAGACTGGGACAGGAGACAAATCATGGCATATTCTATTAAGTTCAGCAGTCGCTATGCATACAGACAAATTGATAAAAACAACGATATAAAGTCATCTGCAGACCCTCGACTCCATGGCTCTTTTGTCTTCAAAAATCAGCATGTCTGGTACTAGGACTAGTTGCGCAATAGCCAGTCTCTAGAGAACAGGGGAAAGACTCAATGAATATTTGGGATGAGCGATAACTCGTTGCGAACATAAGATACGATATCTCACGATAAATCAAGAGGGATTCCCATCACAGAGAAACGGTATCGCACGTCGAAGACTGATAAAATCATTTGAGAGGACCATGGCTACGCAAAACACTGTAACATGACCTCCTTACAGACAGCTCGTCTCCTCCTTCCACGTCCAAACCATCAGACTCATGGCTGCTGGGGAGTCAGAAGACTTCTAATCTACACATACTACATAGCCTGAGGGATCCACCGACACTGTCATTGAATCTTTAGCGCAAGTTGGCACTCACTAATCCAGCAGTATGTAGTTTCTTTTGGCCAAGCTCTTTGCTTGATCCGACTACCTAGCATCTCCACACCGTCAGATCCAACGCGAGAACAAAAAGTGTCGTCCACAAAATTGCTTTGTCTTCGCATCTCCTTGATTAATTGCCAACAAAACGACATAAGTACCATCCTTCTCATCCACTCCGCATATCCATTCCTTCCAAACCCACAAATCCAAAACCTTCAACCAAATATACATCAGACATCAAGTCATCACACTCAAATCCATAGCTACTTCAAGAAGATTAATCATACTGAAACCTAGGTACAGCCCATTATGCACATCAGCACACCCTCCCTCTCCGCAAGTCTACTTGCTCTGAGTTCCTTAAGCACCGTATCCGCCCTCCCCGCAAACCCGACAGATAAACTACATCCCGGCAAAAGCATTCCCTACCACGTAAGCCTCCTCCCTCCTTCCCCCCCCCTCTCCTCCCCCCCTTTCCCTCCACCCACTCGCCCTAACCCCCCACTCCAGGCAATGATTGATTTCTTCGACAAGTCCACCTGCTCCAACGTCGAGCAAGGCAAGTGGACTCCCATCCCAGACCACGGGTGCATCAAGATCAAGCCCCGAAGCATGTTCATGTACATTGGCTGTAGGTCCCCCTCCCCCTCTTTCCTGGTCCAGGGTGATTTAGGCTTGTATGTATGCTAACTTGGTGGTTTAGGATCTGATGCATTTAGTCGTCTATCTCTGTATTCGGACGATAACTGCGCGACTGAGGTGAAGTTCTTTGAGCAAGGGGCGAATCATGAGCATGATGCGTGCACGAACCTTAATGGTGTGGGTACGGTATTGAGTTTGAAGAATACGAGTCATAAATGATTGGGTTGGTAGGTCTGGAGAGACGTAGGAATGGATTCTACGGTGCAAGCTGGTCTTACATTAATACCCACCGAAACGTGAAGAAGACCGTTCCATCAAATCAAGCTGATTTCAAGTGATCAAGTGAATACACGGCCCTGTATCTTATCCATCCCGGTGCTCGTTACGGCAGGTTTGAAGCGCATCCTGGGAAGACTGTTAACGGAGTAGTAGCTGGTCGTGGCAGGTAAGCTGGGAAAATTGATTCCAGACGCTGAGAACCGTGTGATATGACTCTCCTAGAGGGGAACAGGTAAAAAAAGGATTTGTGAACCTCACCGATCTGGAATAATGACTAAATCGACCTCGTTTTTAGTCCTATCAAATGCTCCGTCCTGTTCCTGTAACGAGAAGAGAAAAAAGCATTTTACGTGTCGAAGGGGTCAACAAAGGCCCAGTAACCCCTGGCCTTCAGTTTGGTCTAAAAGGCCTAAACCTCTTAGGGTGAACCTTGCTTTCAGACACCCTGCGAGAAGAGTTTCAAAATTCGACATTGGACGATGAATCTACAAAATTTAAACGAGTGCAAACAGCTCACCCTCGATCTACTTCAAGATCTATATACAGCCTTGGAGCATGCATACTGGTACCCACGCTCACTATATCCGGTGTAGAAGTCCCCCATTCGCCGCCATCATCATAAAAGCGCCCGACTGAAAATCCGTCAAAGTATTCTGCAGCGTGAAAGCCAAAAGCTTTCCCACGGTCCACTCAGCCGGGGGCTGGGATCCGGCGAGCTGTGCAACCTGAGGCGGCAGCGGTGCATCAGCCGGCGGCTTCCCTGCGGCATTCGTGTTCAATCGCTGCACGAACAGATCCGCCGTCGCGGGGTCTTTCGCCGCCGTCGGATACTTGCGCGAGGTGATAGAGCTGATAAGCCCATTGACGGTGCTGCTCGATTGGGGGGAGTACTGTGCATCGTGATACAAGGCGGTTACAAAGGATTGGAAGTCTGTGGAAAGGGTTAGTAGGCGAAGATGCTGGGTCGTGAGGGGGCGGAGCGCTTACATGAGATGCTACAGGCGCCGTAGAAGATCTCTGCGGGACCGGGGACGATGGTACCTGGGTTCGGTGCTGGACAGTTTGAGGCAATGGAGATTTGGGTGCAAACGACCATTGGGGAATTCGGGAGGGTGAGACGCATGAAACAATTGCCCCAGCCTTCCCCTGGTTTGCACACCGCGGTGGACACATTCCAGTTCTGCATCCAGGTGTCCATCTTGAGCGTGTTCCAACAGGTGGGGTCGATGGGAGAGGCAGATGGCCAGGCTCTGCACTTGGCTTCTTGGTCGGCTACATCTTGAGGCGATGGGGTCTGCGCGATGGGTGAGGCTACACAGCTCAGGAAGAGAGTGGTAAGAGAGATGAGGATTGATTCGTGCATTGCGTAGGAAATTGACGATGGATCATGTGAGAAAGGCTCCAGGAAAATGACTTGAGCATTCCACTAACTCTTATACTTTCTCATCCGCTGGCGCAATCTCGATGGCACATTTTTAGATGTTGCGGCTCTATCTATTCGGCCTGATTAAAAGTTTCGGAAAAGTGTCGTCGCACCTAGGACATTGCCGACCCGTAAAGAATTATATCCGCGGCGCATAAAGACTAATCTTGGCATCCTCAAATAATCTTTGTCAAGAAAGATTCATAGCGCAATACATTTGCTTCCGGAATAACTGAAACAGTTCAGTCCGCTTGGCGAAGGTTCCAATCAAGATGTTCGTCACAGGGACCGCAGCACCCAGTCAACAGAGCCATGGTAAAAATCCAGAGTAAAGTTGTAATAGAGAAGAAGATAATTGTCCCGAGACTCGAGCAAGAAAATCGAAGAACGCAGTAAAGATTCATCTGACTATTTACAGCAAATATTGAATGAAGAGCTGCATAGAGAATGTGGCTTATACTCGTAAAATTCTCTGGAATGTCAAATACCTGCGAGCTTTCCACCATTATCAGAAGCTGTCGCTATGGCGGTAAATTCTGACAGATCTGGGAGGACCTCGATCACTTATTCTCTGAAAGTCGGGATATCCGTTTGTCGCGTAAGAATAGGGTCGGGTATGATGTCGTAACCAGCAGCCTGAAATTGGACAGAAAGACGGGTCATTGATGTCTCTGAGGATCAAGGGGTGTCTTTGTCGTCTAAAGGCATCAAGACCATGGCAAAGTAGAGTTTCTCCTAATCGAGCAGATCCGGGCCGTCCAGAAAATACCAGAGGATCTATGGTATGTCCCCTAAGAATTGTCAATCGATTGCTAGAACTCTAGATTTCCGGTACATCATCCTTACCAGGCCTTTGAATACCATCCTGGTTTACCCGATTGCCATATCGCCACCTGTTACAGCGTCTAGGACCTCAACCACTACGCATACGCGCTCTGCTCCTCGTGTGAACGGACAGGCATAAGGTCCCACATCCCCAGCCTGACCCCACTTCCACATGATATCCGCTACCAAGCCTACCAAATACCAAGGGATTAAGTTCGTCGCGCTCCCAATCTTATCGAGCGAGATTTGCAAATGATCTCCATAGGTGAACGCAAATGGGCCTACCGTTGGTGGCCCAGCGTAATTGTCAAGGTGGAATCATTGGCGAAGTCCGCCCCACATGATCGTCATCGTTGCCGCTGCCGCCTTGACTGGAAACAAATGACCGTCGTACGTGTAGGTCATGTGCCAACCATGTATGAACGCGTGATTGTATTCGAAGGCGACGACTCCGTTGGCCGATGTGTGAATGAATAAGACTGCAAGAATCGCGACTAACAGCGACCTTAGATAATTGCGCAACATGATTCCAAGCTTGGGGTAGTATGCTGAGTCACAAGATGATGTCTCTGGTAGTAGAGAGACGGTGTGTAGTCTCGAGGTTTCGCTTGTCGCGAATGTACCTTGGAACGGCTAAGATGCTCTGGGAATGCCCGCATAGCTTCTGAAGGCCGTGCCAAATATAAGGTCATGTTCGCTGTGGCGAGTCACGGGAAGATGTACTTCAAAGATTAATCGCCCGTACATGATGGAGTTGGGGAGCGAACGGGAAATCGAGGTTCGGCCACGCGAGGTCTAGCCAGTCCGAAACATTGGTCTTTTATTGCAAATGGTTTTCCCGTTGGGTTTCCCAAATCCTGTATGTCAGTGCAAAGACTCCTGCGGTGATTGTGGGTATAATTAGTGATGCGACATAAGTCGGAGAAGAAGCAGCAGAGAGTACTTCCTCATATGAAGCCGTTCACTTGACAACGGGTCGCTAGCGTCTTGGCACTCTTTATCAACAGAATCCAATCGACTTATTAGCTGCAGTACATTCATCTAGGTCTCGGTTCTGGCGTTGCTGTCCGACGATTTAATCGCCTCCTAGTGCCATGGAATTCATTGTCGTCCCAGTGCAAGCTGGGATCCTCGAGATGATTCCAGGCTGGATGTCCAATGCCAGTACTCGTAAGTCGCAATCTTCCTGTTATGGACACTGACTACTAGTGCTGGTTTGCTATTGTACAGTCTTACGCTTTCTCTCAAAGCACATATCGGAACCCCGGCCCATAGTCTTCCACCCCTACATCTGAGCCTTTCTCATCCAGTTTCCCCACTACATTCCCACCATTCTCTGGCACGAATGAACGCGCATATTTCCTGTCGAGCCTACTGTTCTCCCACACCAGCAAAAAGCGGAGTGCCAAAGATACGATTGCGGCGAAGAACATGAAGCCGGCACATATGCTCATACCCTTGACATATCGAGGGCCTTGACTAGCGGGGTAGAGGCGTGTGCCAAGGACGGGGCCGCATTGGCCGACTACATTGATGAGGACGAGACCCGCCCCACGGCGTGAGTCACTGCCCTGGTTGTCTGAGGTGAAGTGTCAACTCTGATCTTAACGGTATCGCTGCTCAGCAGATAGCTAAGGGATGGGTGACAAGGGGAGCACATACTCAGAGTCCAAGCCAAGATGTTTGGGATAGTCGAAAAGACCCCAGCAGACGCCAGGAAGACGGCGAAATACCGCACACCGACACGCGTTACGGTTGCAAGAATTATATAACCAATCCCACCCACGAGAGACGTCGTGATGAGGACAAGGCCCCGTTGCTGTGTGCGGTCAGCGATGAACGTTGTGATCAGCGCAAACAGAAAGGCCACAAAATACGGTGGTGCAGAGAGTCCCTGTGCGTCAATGCTGCCGTAGCCCATGTCTTTGAGGATGGTCGGAAGGTAGACGGGTAAGCTGGCGTAGCTGACATTGGCGCTGAAGTACATCAACTGGAAGAAGTCAATGATAATCTCATCTAGGCTTTTATGGTGCGGACAGCTAGACACCAAGCCTTTAGATCTATAAGCGTCTGCGCCAACTGTTTGACGTTGATGCTCCCCAATCTCTCGCTTGTCCCTGTCTGCCTCACCGCTCTCTCGCGCGCTATGTTCTTCTCTTGGTGATTCAAGAATGTTGCCTTGTCCGGCGAATCAGGGATGAAAAACCATGCAACCGGTGCCATGAGGATCGTAGGCAATCCCTCAACCAAGAACAGGAGCCTCCAATTGGTGAGCTTGGAATGTCCGTTTACAATGCCATAGGCGAGCGCGCCTGCAAAAGTGGATGCCAGAGGGGCTGCAGAGGCGAAGATGCCACATCGAAATCCGATCTCGCGGCGCAGGTAGAAGAACGAGAAGAGGTAAATGACCCCGGGCCTGCGAGGAGTGAGCCATAAAGGTATAATCTACAAAAAAGCGATTCGCTCCTTTTCAGAGATCCTTACGCGTAGGCGGCCTCAAAGGCACCGAGAAGGAAACGTATTGCCATCATCCCACTCCAGCTGTGCACCGCAGCTTGCAACGTCGCCACTAGACCCCTATGGCGGGTGTCAGATCATCCAGCAAATTCGGTCTGGTGAGTTAAATCTCCCTGGAAGGACTGTCGAGGTCAACGGGCGGGACTTGAGGCTCGCGCTTACCAACAAAAGACGACGAGAGCAGCAACCCGGTGCGGTGGAAAGATTTTCCACAGCAGTAGCGAAAATTCGAACACAATGTAGGATATATAGAATATCGTCAAAAGCCATGGATATTTGTCACCTGTTCCCAGCCTCAAGTCCTTTCGCATTCCAGCCACTTGGGCATTGCCAATGTTGCTTCTGTCCAGGAATGCCAGCATATCTGAGATTTCGCAGTGTGTTCATTAGCTATACCGTTCACGGATTTCGGAGACTCTTCCAGCATCAAAACAAAGCCGAAGACGATCTTTCCATTATGACGTAGCAAGAGGAGAGGCTTCTCATGCTCACAAAGAACGAAGAACAGCGGCATAATGTTCCAATCCAGCTTTCGAAGGACGCGTGCCTCGACAGAGCCATGGTGATCGGAATCGTAACCGTCGGGTTCAGATCTCTCAGCGACTTGTTGCTCCTCCACATGACCGGCCATGTCCTGACGTGACCAAAGCTGGTTGTCGCACTGTTGCAGCAGGTAGAGTCACTTCCCCAGAGATGTACCGGGAAGAGCCGCGCGCTAAACAAACGAAAGAACGGATTGAT
>JAABUL010004925.1_pt1 | contig 17233 bp, 19 predicted proteins | sample 5559151 | NCBI WGS metagenome assembly JAABUL01 (sample SAMN10711876, study PRJNA513368) | rock metagenome | isolation source: Antarctica rocks | place: Antarctica: Victoria Land, Pudding Butte sud | reverse complement strand
GCTGCCCTCCCGTCCTCTTCGCTAGACGTCTCCGCGCTTCCGCGCGGGACCAAATCCCTCCTTTTCGTGATACCACACCCCGCTCTCACACCCGCTTATTACGCCCTGCCATTTACCAACAGCATCATTTTCGCGGTGACTGGGGTGATTGGGTCGCTGGGTATCTACTGGGACCGCCGCCGTCCCGGCGGCACACGGTCGCGCCCACGGCGTCGGCCAGAGGCCACACGGTCGCCTGCGGCGGCTGGCCGCCGGGACGGCGGCGGTCCCAGTAGATACCCAGCGCGAAAAAGGATACTGCTGGCGAATTCTGGCCGCCCCGCGCTTATGCGGATCACGACTCCTGTGGGGCTATAAGCGACGCGCGGACAAGGCTGTGGTCCCGCGCTTATTCGGCCATTGTGATCGCTCCAGTGAATTCGCCAACAGTATCAAAAAGTGGCGCGCACCCCATGTCGATAGAGTGCGCCATGCCATGGCGTCGGGATCAGGCAACGGTCGCATCTGTGGCGGCTGCGTGGTATATTACGTTGGTATGAAAGACCTTCCCGACTCCGCGAATTCGCTTGTCGTCAGGACCGACTTCTCAGATGAGGCTGCCTGGGCTCGCATCTGCGGCGAGATTGAAGCTCCTGTCGGAGAGTTCCGCGCATACGTCTCGTTTGTCAGTGATCCAGATTTCGATGGGCTCAGCATCAGCGCGTTGACCTCGTTGGGTCAGCGCGATCCCACTCGGGGCTACATGTTCATCGTCGACCGGATCTCCCTAACGGACGCGGAGCATCCGATCCTCGTCCTGGACCTAGCGGACGAGCCTGAACCCACCTTCCGCGTTGTCCCCCGAGAGATGTGGAGCGTCGAGAACAACCTCTCGATTGCCAATATGGACTGGTTGGACTTCGCCGACAGCGTAGACGCCGATGGGGTCTTCCGTGGATTCCCCGACGCTTGAGCGTGAACTCTGCTTGGCTCGAAAGCCCGCGATTCTGGGCCGGTGTACTGGGGTAGACGGTCCGCGCTAATGGAGAGGCGTAACCGATGACAGCGATCCAAGTCCGTGCGCGTGAGCCGCGCGATGTCGAGGCGATCGCCGCGATCTTCAACTGCCCCGGCGTCATCGCCGGCACACTCCAACTCCCGTACCAATCGGTCGAGGCCCGCCGGGAGCGTCTGGCGCGGCAGGAACCTGGGACGTATAGCCTCGTCGCTGAGATCGAGGGCCGCGTCGTGGGGAACCTGGGCTTACACCCCGAATCCTCCCCGCGACGCCGCCACTGCGGCGGCATCGGCATGGGCGTGCACGACGACGTCCAGGGGCGCGGCGTCGGCACGGCGTTGATAGCGGCGATGGTGGACCTCGCCGACAACTGGCTGGGGCTGCGCCGCATCGAGTTGTCGGTCTACACGGACAACGCGCCGGCTATCCACCTCTACGGGAAGTTCGGGTTCGTCATCGAGGGCACGGCGCGCCAGTTCGCACTGCGCAACGGCGTGTACGTCGATGCGCACATGATGGCGCGGCTACTGGAGTAGCCCTCACCCGGTCCCTACGGGAGCCGATCAATGACACCGGTAACACCTATCCACGACGACCGGCGCGTATACGCGCCGGTCCAGATGCGTGCAGCGCGCCAGCTCCCCTTCGCGAGGCTCTCATACGTTATCTATCGGGACCGGTTCGATGGACTCGGCAAGGTCGATGCCGAAGACGCGCGCGTAGAAGTACAGTTCGGCCTCGCGCGCCCTGATGATCGTCTCGGCGCGGCGGAAGCCGTGCCCTTCGCCTTCGAAGGCGAGGTAGGCCACCGGCACGCCCCTGTCGCGCAGCGCCGCGACCATGGCCTCGGCCTGGCCCGGTGGCACGACTTTGTCCTCGAGCCCTTGCAAGAAGATGACCGGCGTAGTCAGGCGCTCGACGTGGTGGATCGGTGAGCGCGCGCGGTACAACTCGGCCCACGCGGGGTAGGGCGCGACCAGACGGTCGAGGTAGCGCGACTCGAACTTGTGCGTCTCCAGCGCCAGCGCCTCCAGATCGCCGACGCCGTAGAGGCTTGCCCCCGCGCTGAAGACATCGCGGAAAGTCAGCGCGGCGAGCGTGGTATAGCCGCCGGCGCTGCCGCCGCGGATGATCAGCCGCGCGCCGTCGGCGCGACCCTGCTCCACGAGATAGCGCGCGCCGTTGACGCAATCTTCGACGTCGACCACGCCCCAGGCCCCGTCGAGCCGCTCACGATAGGCGCGGCCGTAGCCGGTGCTGCCGCCGTAGTTGACGTCGAGGACGGCGAAGCCGCGGCTCGTCCAGTATTGCGTGCCTAGCGTGAGCGCCGTGCCGGCCGCGCCGGTCGGGCCGCCATGGCTCACCACGATCAACGGCGGCCGCTCGTCCGGTGGGGCTACGTAGTCTTGGTTGCGCGGAGGGTAGTAGAAGGCGTAGGCCGTGCGACCCGCCTCGGTCGGGAACTCGATTGGCTCAGGCGTCGAAAGGTAGCCCTCGTCGAGCGCCATTTCGCCCGATCTTTTCACCACCCCCAGCCCTCCGCCGTCCAGGTCGAGCCGTGCCAGTTCGGGGGCTATGGCCGGCGACGCTCCAACGAAGACGGCGCGGCCCGGCGCGGCGCGCAGCCCACTGATCTCGGTGTACGGGAGGTCGACCGGCGCGTAGGCCCCGGACGCCGCGTCGAGGTCGAGCAGCCTCCACGTCCCGCCGCTCGTGCAGGCGCACAGGATGCGCTCCGGTCCGGCGAAAGCATAGGTCGACTGGTTGAATACCCACTGCGGGAGTCCGAACTCAGCATCCATAGGCAGCAGCGCCGCGCTATGCCCGTCCCGCCAGCGATAGAGGTTCCACCAACCGGTGCGATCCGAGACATAGTGCAGCACACCGTCGGGCGACCACTGGGGTTGGAAGATCGACTCAGTGGGACCGCCCGCGACCAACTCTGGCGCGCCGAGTCGCCCGGCGTCGAGCGGCGCGACCCACAACTCCGTGCCGTTCCAGGGCATATTGGGGTGGTCCCAGCAAAGCCAGGCCAGGCGCGCGCCGTCGGGGGAGAGGGCCGGTGAGGCGTAGAAGTCCGCCCCCTCGATCAGCACCGCGACCGCGTCGGCGCCGCGGGCGTTCCCCAGCGTGACGCTGACCAGGGTGTTGACCGGCTCACGCCCGGCCACGGTATGGTCCTCGCGCACGGCGATGACACGGTCGCGCGTGGAGTCGATCAACAGATCGGCGTAGCGCCGCGCGCGCGGCGCCGGCGCGTCGTCCGCTGACGCGGGCGTTAGCGGCTCCGGCGCGCCGCCTACGTGTTGGCGATAGAGGCGTCCGTCGGCGTCGTTAGAGAAGACCACCGTGCCGTCGGCGACGGCGTAGGCGCCGCCGCCGTACTCATGGACGCGCGTGCGTACGCTGAAGGGGGCGGGCGTCACGTCCGTCGTTGTGCCGTCAGGGTCACGCCGTACGAGGACAACGCGGCCGCCCTCTTGTGGGCGCGACTCGCTCCAGTAGATGGTATCGCCGTCGAGCGCGATGTCGCCAAGCCCGACCGTCCCGGCGACGAGCGATTGCGCCGAGATCGGCGACGCCCACGAGCCGTACGGCGCTGTGCGTGGTTCGTTCATGTGTGCCTCCCTTTTCGATTTATGACGTGTCCCCTTGCCCTGGGAGTGTCCAAGTCTACGTCCTTGGTCAGCCCCTTGAGTCCCTGATACATCAATCCCGTGCCGCCGACGAGGTAGACGCGGCCCGGCTCTCGCACCATGCGACCGAGCCGCGTCAGGAATTGCTGCAGGCGGGCGGGAGTGACGGGATCATACTGCGACACCGCCTACCCTCCCACCGCTGCCATGATGTGCTCGAAGGCCGCGACGCCCATTGTTTCGCGCAAGGCGTGCCGGGCGACATCCTCCCATCCATCTATGTAATCGAGCGTGCGGTGGCGGCCGCGCACCAACTCCTGCGCCGCGGCCAGAAGCGCTCGCCCGTCGTCCTCCTCCGGCGCTGGCAGGTCGAGCGCCGTCACGAGGTCGGCGACATCGATCTGCTGGTAGCCGGGTAGGGCGCGCGCCCAAGTCGCCGCGTGTTCACGCTGAAGCGCGGCCGCCGCGAGCAGCCGCGCGGTGAGGCTGAACCGGCCTGGATCGTCCGGCGGGAGCAGCGACATCACGGCGCGCACGGCGCTTGCGTACTCTGAATGACGGAGCAGCAGCGCGATCACGGCGTCACGCAAACGCGGCTCCGGCGCGCGCGCCAAGTCACGGATCAACCGGCCCAATTCGACGCTGGCCGACTCGTGGTCCGACGCCGACCGGCCGTAGGCGACGCTCCCGCCCGCAAGGTGCGTCACATCATACGCGGCCAGGCGGTCGACCAAGTCGTCCCATGCGGACGGGTCGAAGCGCCCTCCCTGGCGCGCCAGCGTATCTAGGAAGTCGTCGTATGCCTCTGGCGGCTCCTGCTTGTCGTCCATCATAGTCACCATATCCCCTGGCGCTCTAATTGACGAGCATTACAGCGACGCGAATAAGTTGTTGAACGACTCGGCGAGCAGGGGGTGGGCGAAGACGGCGTCGCGTAGCGTGGTGTAGGGCAGCTTGCCCATCATGGCGATCTCGATCATGGACATCAATTCACCGCCCTCAATGCCCAGGATCGCACAACCCAGGATTTGGTCGGATGCCCCGTCCACGAGGACCTTTATGACCCCGCGCGTTTCCGCTGTCTCGATGGCGCGCGCCACGTAGCTCATCGGCATCGAAGCCACACGCACTGTGCGACCCTGCTCCTTCGCCTCGTTCTCAGAGAGCCCGACGCGGCCGAGTTGCGGGTCGATAAAAACGGTGTAGGGGACCGGGCGGCCGCGTGTCGTGCGGTCGCCGCCGTCGAGTAGGTTGGCCTTAAGGATACGGTAGTCGTCGTAGGAGATGTGCGTGAAGGCGGGGCCGCCCTTGGCGTCGCCCAAAGCCCACACGCCCGGCACGTTCGTTTCCAGCCGCTCGTTGACCTTGATATGACCGCTCTCGTCGGTCGCGATCCCTGCCGCCGCCAGGTTGAGCGCGCCGGTATTGGGGACACGCCCTGTCGCTACGAGCAGATGCGAGCCGCTCAGCGTCCGGTCGCCATCCTTCGTTCGCACGTCCAACTGTATGCGCCCGTCGCCGCCGCGCGCGACCCGCTGGGCCGCGCTGTCGAGCAGGATCTCAACGCCGTCCTCGCGCAGGATGTCGGTGACGGCGTCGGCGATATCCCGATCCTCGCGCGCTAGCAGTTGCGGCCCGCGCTGCACGATGGTGACGTGGCTGCCGAAGCGGCGGAACATCTGGCCGAACTCGAGCGCGATGTAGCCGCCGCCGATGATGAGCAGGCGCTCCGGGACCGTGTCAAGCTCCATAATTGACGTCGAGTCGAGGGTTGGGACCGCGTCGATGCCCTCGACCTTTGGCGTCGCCGGCCGGTCGCCCGTGTTGATGAAGATACGCTCCGCGCGCAGGTCGCGCGCACCGCCATCGTTCATCGTGACGTGTACGGTATGGGGGCCAGTGAAGCCAGCCTCGCCCATCAGCAGGGTGACGCCCTCCGTCCCGGTCAGCTGTTTTTCGCTGCCGGAGCGGAACTCTTCCACGATGTCGCGTTTGCGCCCGCGCACTACGGTCATATCGACCGAAACGGCGCCGGTCCGCACACCGTAGTCGGGGCCGCGCCGGGCCAGGTAGGCGTCGCGGGCGCTGGCCACCATCGTCTTAGTAGGGGTGCAGCCCTCGTTGACGCAGCAGCCGCCGACGTGTAGGCGCTCGACGATAGCCGTCTTGTGCCCGGCGCGGGCCAGCGCGCTCGCCAACGGGCCGCCGGCCTGCCCCGACCCGATCACGATGGCGTCGTATGTTTCTTCCTGGGCCATGGACGCGTCCTCCTCACACCATTATGCTTCGCTTATCCTCCCAAGTGTACCTACTTGCTATACAGCTTTGTCGGGTGGATATGCCGCTGGGACGCTAGGGGACGACGAAGGGGATGCGCCAGGGGCCGCGCAGTTCATACCGCTCGCGTCTCCCGAGCACTCGCTGCTAACCTCGACCGCGGACTCGGCGCGACCGGCGCCGTTTACGAGTTGGGGATGTAGGGCGAAGGCCATATGGTTGCCGGGGAGCGCGTAGGTGTAGGTCAGGTGCGTGAAGTCGAGGTCTTGCACCGTGAGAATATATCGACACGCCACAGAATACGGAGTACAAAGCTCACGACGTCTCCCATTTTGGGAGGCGTCGTGAGCTTTGTATTATCCGGTTGTCTACCGGCTACTCGGCGTGGCGCGGGATCACGGCCTGCGACGATCCACCACCGCCAGCGGCAGGACGCGGCGCACGCACCAGGAAGGCGAGCAGGATAACGGGTATGGTCACGATCGCGGTTAGCCAGTAGACATCCTGGAAGGCTAGCACAGCGCCTTGCAGCGCGACCTGGCGCGAGAGTTGGCCGATGGCCGCGCCAACCGCCTGGCTCGCTGAGAGGCCCAGGCTCAGGAAGTGGTTGACCAAACCGTTGTACATCGCGTTGGCGGCCGGGTCGGCGCGCGTCACGCGGGCGGACAGGTTGGCCTGGTGCACGACCTGCTGCGTGCGGAAAATATTGGTCAGGATGGCGATGGAGAGCGCGGCCACCACGTTGCGCGCGACCACGTTGAGCGTGGTCGCCGTGGGCAGGTCTCGTCCGGTGATGCCGTAGAGCGCCGAGGTGTTGGCCGACTGTAGGAACAGCGGCAGCCCGAAGCCGCGCAGCAGCAAGATCCACGGCAACACGCTGTAGGCCGAGTCCGCGGTCGACCACCCCTGTAGCAAGAGGCTGCTGATAATGGTGGCGAGGCCGCCCACGATGATCAAGACGCGCGGGCCGACCCTGTTGTAGAGGCTGCCCGCCAGGATCGTGCCGACGACGGTGCCGACGCCCGAGGTGAACAGGAGCAGGCCAGCGGGGAAGGGGTCGAGGCCACGCCAGTTCTGCAGGTACTGCGGCAGCAGAAAGGTGGGACCGAAGATGCCGATCGTGCCGATCCAGGTCAGTAGGTTGCCCAGCAGGAAGTTGCGCTGCTTGAACAAGCGCAGGTTAAGCAAGGGCTGGCGCGCGCGCAGTTCGGCCGGTATCCAGGCGATCAGCAGCACGGCGGCGACGATCAGGGGACCCGAAACGGTCGAGACGCTACCGAAGCCATCGAAGGCCAAATTGGAGGCGCCGTAGAGCAGCAAGGCCAGACCGCCCGCTGCGAGCACGAAACCGGGCACATCGAAGCGCAGTTCACGGCGCGGTGGAGACTCACGTAGCACGCGCAGGGCCAGGATCGCGCCGACGATGCCAATGGGTACATTGACGTAGAAGATCCAGCGCCAGTCGACGTACTGCACGAGGTAGCCGCCGATGGTCGGTCCGATCGCCGGGGCGAACAGCACGGGGATGCCGAAAAAACCGTTGGCCCGCCCGCGCTCTTCCGGTGGGAACGCCTGGAACAGGATCGCGAAGGAGAGCGGGAACAGCGCTGCGCCGCCCGCGCCCTGCAGCACGCGGAAGAAGATGAGCGACGCCGTGTTCCAGGAGAGACCGCACAACGCCGAGCCGATGGTGAACAGGATGAGCGAACCGATGTAGATGCGCTTAATGCCGAAGCGGTTGGCCAGGAAGCCCGTCGCCGGGACGACCACGCCCGTGGCCAGCGTGTAGCCGGTCGCCACGTAGGATATCTGGTGCAGGTCGGCCCCGAAGACGGCCTGCAGCTTGGGGATGGCCGTGTTGACGATCGTGTTGTCGAGGATGGCCACGAAGGCGCCGAAGACAACGGTGATGAGGACCAGCCACTTGTTCGGCGTGGCCAACTGCGCCGCCGCGGCCGCCCCGTAGCCGCCCCCGGCCGTCGCCGGACCTCGCGCCCCCGCCGGGGCTAGTGCTTGTGCCATGTGAACTCCCATTAGTCGTCGGTCGATGGTCGATGGTCGATGGTACGACGAGGGGTAGGCGATCGGCCTGTACCCCCCCGTATCACCACCGACCATCGACTAGTCGTGAACGTGAACAGTGACAGTGGCCGACAAACCAGGATACAGGGTGTGGCCTTCGTAGCCGTCGAGGGTGATCTGGACGGGGATGCGCTGCGTCGTCTTGGTGAAGTTGCCCGAGGCGTAGTCGGTGGTCGGGATGGCCGAGAGCGCCGAGGCCGCCGTCGGCAGGATACGCGTAACCGTGCCGTGGAGGGTCGTGCCGGAAACGGCGTCGATTTTGACATCGACGCCCTGACCGGCGCGCACGTCGTTGATGCGCGTTTCCTCGACGTAGGCGGTGATGTACAGGCTATTGAGGTCGACCACCTGGGCCAGCGGCTGTCCGGCGGGGAGCACCTCGCCGGGCGTGGCGCCCTCCTGGATGATCGTGCCCGCGATGGGGCTGACCGCGTTGATGGTCTGGCCGTTAGCCGCGCGCAGGGTAGCGATGGTCGCGCCTTTAGCGATAGTGCTGCCGAGGCCATAGTTGACGCGGGTGATCGCGCCGGGCTGGGGCGGGGCGACGTTGGCGATGGTCCCCGTGACGGCGGCGTCATCGGTGTTATAAAAATAGTAGCTTTGATGCCAGAAGTAGTAGATGAGGGCGGCCACGACGATGACGATGAGCAGGCCGATTCCATTGATCAAGACGATGCGTCGTGTATTGGGGACGGCGGCGCGCGGCGCGGGCGCGACCGCGCTTGGCTGCGGCGCGGCCTGCTGTGGCGCGACCGTCATAGCCCCACCCTGGGGGCCGGCGGCCCGCGGCGGCTCACTCCCTGGTTGCTGATTCTGTTGCTCGTTCATGGTTGGCGTTCTCCTTGCAAGCGCTCTATAGTAACGACGGACACCTGTCCTCATCACCGATAAGTGAGACCAAACCGTCCGGTACCGCGTCAGTATGCACTATTTGCTCATGTTTTGTCAACGTATACTACGTACCGCATACCCTTTTTCGGCCCTTTTGTGTTACAGTTGATGGTAGAGCTATCTACTGTGGTAGGGGCGCGACGGAGCTGGCGTGCCCGCGAAGGACGATGGATATGGCGGAGGACGTGGAGAGGAACGGGCGGCAGGACGCATGCGGTGAGCCGCACCGCGCCCTTCGTGCGGACGCGGCGCGTAACCGCACGCGCATCATGGAGGCGGCCTGGCGCCTGCTCACCCAGCACGAACTCGGCGACCTGAATATGGAGCAGGTGGCGCGCGAGGCCGACATCGGCAAGGGCACCCTGTATCGTCACTACCCCACCAAGGAGAGCCTCCTTGAAGCGCTCGTCGGCGACGGCGCCGGCCGCATCGTCGCCGACATGCAGGAGCGCATCCCGCCCGAAGCCGACGCGCTCACCAAGCTGCGCACGGTCGTCGCGGTCTGTTACGACGTCTATGAAACAAGTCGCATCAGCGTCGACCTGTTGTTGAGCGCGTGGCGCTTCTCCGAACGCTGCGCGCCGCCCGAGCAACGCGACACGCACCCCATGACGCTCACTGTCGCGCGCGTACGTTCCATCATCGAGCAAGGCGTGCGCGAGGGTTCGTTCCGTCCACTCGACCTCGACTACACCGCCACGGCCATCTTCTCCCTCATCAGCCCCGTCGCCTTCGCCAAACAGAGTGAGCGCCTGGGCTATAGCCGCGCCGAGCTCGAAGAGCGCGTGATCGACCTCATAACGCACGCCCTGCGCAACGAGTCGGAAGTCGGAAGTGAAAGTCGAAAGTAAGTTGGTCCCATGTTATTGGCTGGGCAACGTGTATAGTATCGCCGTCAACACGTAGTAATGGCGCCTACGCTTCTTGCCAACCGTACCGACTTTCGACTTTCACTTCCGACTCGTTGCGCGATGCGATGTGGTATTATGATGTGGTCACAAGTGGTCACAAGGGGGATGTCATGAAGCACGTAGGCGTGCGGGAGTTCCGCGATCGCGCCACGCAATACCTCTCGGGTGATGAGGTGTTGGCCGTCGAGAGGCACGGAGAACCGATTGGTTTCTACATACCAACGCGGCCTAGCAAAAAAGAAAGCCTTACCCAAGCGCTAGAGCGGCTGGAGGAAGCCGTCCAGCATGTGTTGGAGCGGACGGGGATGAGCGAGGATGAGCTAAGCGATTTGTTCGATCTCAAGAAACCTCTACCCGAGCAATGGAGCCAAGTGGATGTGTGACTGTCAACGCGGGCGGCGTAATGGTATCATGTGACATACAGGCACATGCGTTCTATGTGGTATCCGATGTGAGGGCTTATGACGATGCTGGCGACGGCGGAGCGGCGCGCGCCGATCAGGCGGCTCGACGCGGCGCTGGCCGCGAAGGTGGCCGCCGGCGAGGTGATCGAGCGGCCGGCCTCGGTGGTCAAGGAGCTGCTTGAGAACAGCATCGACGCCGGGGCGACGCGCGTGCGCGTCGAGCTCGTCGAGGGCGGCCAGGCGCTCATCCGCGTGCAGGACGACGGCCGCGGCATCCCGCCCCCCGAAGTTGAGCTGGCCTTCCAGCGCCACGCCACCAGCAAGATGGCCACTCTTGACGATCTCTTTACTATCCGCACGCTCGGCTTCCGCGGCGAGGCGCTGCCCAGCATCGCCGCCGTGGCCGAGGTCGAGTTGGCCTCCTGTTGCGCTGACGACGGTGGCGAGCAGGGGGGCCAGGCGCATGGTACGGTTGTGCAGGCGCACGGCGCAGCGGTGACGCGTCAGGCGCCGCGTGGGCTGCCGCCCGGCACGACCGTGACGGTGCGCGACCTGTTCACGGCCGTTCCCGCGCGGCTGAAGTACCTCAAGAGTCGCTCCGGCGAGGTCGCCGCCGTGCAGAGCGTGGTCGCGCACTACGCCATGGCCTACCCCGCGCTGCGCCTGACCCTCTATAGCGAAAGCCGTCCCATCTTTTCCTCACCCGGCACGGGCCGGCTGTCTGATGTCGTGGCGGCGCTCTATGGGGCCGACGTGGCGGGGCGTATGCTGGAAATCGAGGGCGGACATCGCGACACGCGGGTGTGGGGGCTGGTGACGCCGCCCGACATCAACCGCCCCAGCCGCGCCTACCAGTCGTTCTTCGTCAACGGGCGCTGGGTACGCAACCGCATGCTGGCGGTCGCGCTCGAAGAAGCCTACCACACGCACTTGATGGTCGGGCGCCACCCCATCGGCGTGGTCTACTTGAGTCTGCCGCCCGACCTCGTCGATGTCAACGCGCACCCCACTAAGAGCGAGGTCAAGTTCCTCTACGACCGCGAGGTCTTCGCCGCCGTGCGCAACGCGGCCAGCGCGGCCGTGCTGGCGACAATGCCGGAGCCGGGCCGGGTGCTCGGCGGTATCGACACGCCCGATGGCGAGGAGATGGCGGAGCAGCAACCATTCGCGTTGGGCGACGACCCCGGTGCGGCGCCCACGGCGCCCGCCGGGCCGCGCGATGAGAGCGGCGGTCCGGCGGCGCGTCCGCGGCCGGATATGATGCCGGTGCTGCGCGTGCTGGGTCAGGCCAACAGCCTCTACATCATCGCGGAGGGACCAGATGGCGTCTACATGGTCGACCAGCACGCCGCGCACGAGCGCGTGATTTTCGATGAGTTGATGGGCGTTGCGCCGGACCGCCCCGTCGAGGCACAGTTCCTGCTTGAGCCGCTGCCGGTCGAACTTAGCGCGGCGCAGTGCGAGGCGCTGGAAACGTGCGCCGACGACCTGACGCCGCTCGGCTTCGCGGTCGAGCCGTTCGGAGCGGCGGCCTGCCTGGTGCGCGCGGTTCCGGCGGTGCTCGCGGCCGGCGACCCCACCGAGACGCTGCGCGAGTTGCTGGAGAGCCGCGCCACGAAGGGCGAGGTGGCCGACTGGCGCGAGCGTTCGCTCACGACCATCGCCTGTAAGAGCGCCGTCAAGGCCGGGCAGTCCCTGGCGCTCGAAGAGATGCGCCAACTCCTCTACCGCCTGGAGCGCACGGCGCGCCCGCGTACCTGCCCGCACGGCCGTCCCACCATGATCCTGCTCTCGGCCAGCCAGCTCGAGCGCGAGTTCGGGCGGCGGGGCTAGTGACGAGTGACGAGTGGCGAGAAACGCTGGCGTGTCGTGGGAAGATGGCATAGATGTTGCATGACGGAACGGACATGACAGCGAGTGCGCGCGGCGCCTCGTTTATGCCATAATAGAGCCTGCTCCTATAGAAGGCGTTGAGGGCGCCGCGCCGCGCTCCCGGCATGTTCTATTGGCTTTCTATGGCTGTGGCGAACCCAGCGGCCACTTTAGATAACGGCAGGCGGCCCGCGCGACGCGGACGCTAATGAGGAGGTAATGCTCGTGCTTCTACACCCCGTATTCCTGGACGCCTGGGCGACGATCGTAGACATCGCCGTCATCCTGGTGGCGCTGGCCTCCATCGCCGCGCTCGCCCTGATCGCCATGTTGGTGCTGGAGGTGCTCGGCCTGGTGCGCCAGGTACGCGGCGAGATCAAACCACTGGTCGATCAGGCGCAGGAGACGGTGCGCGCCGTGCATGGCACGACTGAGTTCGTGACCGCCGGACTGGTCAAACCGGCCATCCAAACGGCCAGCGTCGCCTCCGGCGTGCTGCGTACGATCTCCGTGCTGCGTAGCGGCGTGTTCCACCCCCGCCCTGACACGTTCAAGGAGGGTGAGTAGCGGCTATGGGCTATAACATCTTCAACGCTGTCGCCCACCTCGCCATGCTCCTGCTGGTGTTCTACATCCTCGTCTTCATGGTCGTGCCCGCGCTGCTCATCGGGGGTGGGGGGCTGTTCGGCCTGAATCTCTTGCGCAAGCGCACGCCGAGCTGGCTGAAGCAAGCCGGCGGCCTGCCCAAGCAAGGGCTCACGCTTGTCGAGAAGGGCTGTAACCTCGCCGCGTGGCCCGTCATCCAGTGCACGAGCCTGTGGCGCGGCGCCAAGACCGCCATCGCCTCGTTGCGCCGCCAAGCGACCTACGATTAGCCGCGCTACCGGCAACGCAACCAGGTCCTGACCTGACCATCGTGGACGGCCGCGAACGCCTTTGACTAGCCGAATGCCGCCTGGGTCGAGCCAGGACGTGTGTCACACCCACACAGACCTTTCAAGGTCCGTCGTCTGCCATGACCTTTTAAGGTCAGGCCGCATTCATCATCCATAGGCCCTTTGGGGGATTGTGGCCGCCCCTGCCCGCTGTGCTATCACTGATGTGGATGCAGTAGCATACTGGGACCACTGGCCGGCAACAGGCTCGCCGTTATGTCCTCGTACAAAAAACCATGCCAAAAAACACGACGTAGGCCAAGGCGCGCGTACGGTGCCGCGAGGAGACGAATAGTGGGAGCGGATAGCGCGTATGCGCGCGTCGACCAAGTAGACGTGGACATGGTAGAGTTGTTGCGCGCCGTCGGCGATGAACTCGATGTGACGTGCGGAGTCAGCCGCGGTCCGTTGCGCGCGCTCACCGTAGGGCCGCGTGAGATCGTCGTTATCGTCGGCGCGCTTACGCCCGGCGAGCCCAATACGCTCGTGCGCTTCGAGCGTGTGGCGCTGGCCCGCCTTGCCGCCTTCGGGCGCTCCGTGCGTGGGCAGGCGGTGTTGCGCCGGCCGATCCTGCACATCAGCCCCGCAGGGTACGCCGACCTCCTGCGCGCTGTCGGACTGCTGGCGGGGCGCTGTGGGTGGACTGATCTGCGTCTATTGCCATTCGAGCGCGGCCTCGTGCTCTACCACGATGGCGGCCGCGAGGAGGTGTTGGGCGAACGGCGCGTGCGCGCGCTCGTCAATGACGCCTATGCGCGGCGGGACGACGCGGCGCTGGTGGCCGAGTATTTGGGTCTGACGCGCCACGTCGGGCCGCCCTCGCTAGAGGCCCGCCACGTCGAGCCCCGCCCCTACACCTATGCCGGCGCGTTGGCCGCGTTGGGTGGGCAACTCGCGCGCGACGGGCGCCGGCATGCCTTGATTGCCGATGTCGCCGATGGGTTCGCACTCATGAGTCTGGCGCGTGATGGGGGCCAGCACGTCGAGGTCATCATGGCCGCGGGCGTTGAGGAGGATATGAGGCGCCGCGGTAAGCGCCGCGCCGTTGATCCGGCGGTGGAGGAGTGGCGCGCGGTCGGCGCCTACCTCGACCGTGTACACGCCCGCGAGATCCTCGTGCAGCAGCGCCCGGCCACACCGCAAACTCCACGAGGTCTGTTCGCGCTCGCGTTCACGGCGCTCTCTGGCGAGCGCGGCGCGATTGCCTCGTTCGAGCGGCGTCTCATTCCATCCTTCGCACCGGGGATGACCGATCAAGACATCGACGAGGCGTGAGGTCGCCGCGTCAGGATCGTTGTTGGCGGTGGCTGAACAGGCGCCGTAACTCTTCGCGGCTCTCTTGCGTGCCAGGCCAGGAAAAGCGGGCGGCGGGCAGCGCCTCGGGGTGAGCGAAGTACTTACGGATCGTGGCGACGAGGTGCTTGTATTCCACGCGCATGACAGGGCTATCGTCGTGGGCCTGGAGGGCCAGCCAGCGCGAATCAGTCGTCACGGTGAGCAGCGCGTCGTGGCGCTGGCGCAGAATGAGCAGATCAATCGTCCGCGGATCGGTCGAGTGTTCCTCGGCGACCGTAAAGCGTTTGCCCAGGTCGTGGCGCATGCGGTTCATGAAGAGGGCGTATTCGGCCATGGGGGTTAGAGTATAGGGCGTCGCGGCGGCCGTCACTGGCCCTGCACGCGTCGTGCTTCCTCGTACTCCTCCTGGGTGATGATGGCGCAACGCTCGGCGGTCTGATCAGTGGTGCGGTAGCGGCTATCGAGTTGTAGCTCGACGCTCATCAGGTTAGGGCAGTTGTTGCCCAGGATTTCTTTGCGTAGGAAATGGTGTGTGGAGCGTCCGCTCTCGTCGTATTCCGGTTGGGCGTCCGTGCGCGGGTTGATGCGCACGCGGATAGCCTCATCGCAGCGGGCGCAGCGCACGTAGAGCCATAGCGCGCCATCGGCGCCGGCCGGCGCCGCCGAACCGCCCCCGCCGAAGATGCGTGATAGAAAGCTCATACTAGTCGCCGGCTGGGAAGATGCGCTCCCAGTAGACCATCAGCGTCACGAAGATAATGATCCCCGCGCCGATGAGGGAGAAATAATTGGAGTCACCGTTGAAGTCGGTCGCCGAGATCGTGTTCATCAGGAAGACGAAGCCGGCCAGAAAGACGATGTAGATGAGGACGCCGGGCAACTCACGCAACATAAGATACGCGCCTCCGTAGGGTTTGGTGGTGGGGGCATGACTTTCACTTATACTTCACTATTATACATACAAATAGTGGACGTAACCCGTGCGACGGGAGCAACGTCCACATAGCGCTATGCTGGGTGGAAGGAGCCGTGTGAGCGAACAGTCGGCGACCGGGTCGCGCAAGGCCGACCATATCCGCATCAATTTGGAGGAAGACGTCGCCGGCAAGGGCATCACCACGGGCCTGGAGCGCTACCGCTTCGAGCACCAGGCGTTACCCGAGATCGACCTCGATGACGTCGATACCAGCACGCGCTTCCTCGGCCACGCGCTGCGTTTGCCCCTGCTCATCTCGTCCATGACCGGCGGTGTGCCCGAGGGCGGGCGCATCAACCGCAACCTGGCGCGCGCGGCGCAGGCGCGCGGCGTGGCGATGGGGCTCGGCTCGGGCCGCATCGCCTTAGAGGACGCCGCGGCGCGGGCGCACTTCCAGGTGCGCCAGCACGCTCCCGACGTGCTGCTTTTCGCGAACCTCGGCGCGGTGCAATTGGGCTACGGCTACGACACGCGGCGCTGCCGCGACCTTGTACGCGTGCTGGAGGCCGACGCCCTGATTTTGCACCTCAATCCGCTGCAGGAGGCGGTGCAGCCAGAGGGGGACACGCGCTTCGCCGGGCTGCTGGAGCGCATCGGTGAAGTCTGTGCGGGCCTGGATGTCCCCGTGGTCGTGAAAGAGGTCGGATGGGGCATCTCCGGCGACACAGCGCGGCGGCTGGGCGAGGCCGGCGTCGCGGCGATCGACGTCGCGGGCGCCGGTGGGACGTCGTGGAGCGAGGTGGAGCGGCGCCGCGGCGACGGGCGGCAGGCGGCGGTCGCGGCTGCTTTCGCAGGCTGGGGCATCCCCACGGTCGACGCACTTGTGGTGGCGCGGCACGCCGCGCCCAATCTGCCCATCGTGGCCAGCGGAGGCGTCCGCGACGGCGTCGAGGCCGCGATGTGCCTCGCACTCGGGGCCGACCTGGTGGGGCTGGCCTCGCCCCTGCTCAAGGCGGCGGCGCGCGGGACCGATGAGGCGGTCGAGGCGCTGGACATCCTCGCCGCGCAGCTGCGCATCGCCATGTTCGGCATCGGCGCCCGCGACATCGCCGCCCTACGCCACACGACGCGCCTACAACGCATAGCCCCATGAGCTATCGAGATTGGCGGTTACCGATTGCCATCGCCATATGGTGGGCGATCTGGTTTAGGGGGCTGTAGGATTCCAGTTGCTGAAACCCGCGCTGGTGTTCGGACCGCGCATGGCAAGATAAGGATGCGATCCGCCACGGCAAGAATGACGCCGTACGTTTTCGGCGTCGTGAAAGTGTGCGGCGAAAGCCTTGCAGGGAGGCTGTACTCACTGCCGCCGACAGACCGGCTAACGACGCGGTTATCATCACCGCGTCAGCTATCCCGATTGTCTTGTACGCGACGATCCGAACCTGTGGGAGAACGGTCATCACGACGGAGTTGCGTGTGCATGATTATGCAGCCTCGTCGCGACAGAGTGTCAATGGTCACGTTAATTTGCCAGGGGCGTGGTCACATTAATTAGCCACCCTCATCCCTTGTTCATGGTCTCTTGCTGCCCCTCTTGTCCGGTAGACGCGTCCTCCTTTCTCCCCTGGTGGGGGCGTGTGTCGCCGGTCACGCCCCAGGCCCCCCTCGCCATCCGTCAGCGTCCGCGCCGCTCCCGGAGGGCCCGCATCCGTTCACGCGCCTGCGCGCGCTTGCGCTCCTCCCGGCAGAGGTCGCAGTAGGCGGGCGGGCGTTCCCGCTCAAAACGAACGACCGTGAAACGCTCGCCGCACTCCTTGCACCGCACCCGTCGCTCTTTCATCCCCCCGCCTCCTTCTTGTTACGCCGTTGTGGAGGGCGCGATAGACGCCGCGCCTGATCCCGGCCGGGAAGTCGGCCTGGTGGGCGAGCACCCAGTCGAGGTCGGCGATCGCGGCGTGCCCCTTGCGCAGCAGACGGGGCAGCTCGGCGAGCGCGAGGCCACGGAAGTAGGTC
>JAABUL010004924.1_pt1 | contig 17235 bp, 15 predicted proteins | sample 5559151 | NCBI WGS metagenome assembly JAABUL01 (sample SAMN10711876, study PRJNA513368) | rock metagenome | isolation source: Antarctica rocks | place: Antarctica: Victoria Land, Pudding Butte sud | reverse complement strand
CCGGTGAGGGGTGGGGGGTGGGTGTCTGAGATTGTTGTGTTGGAGGGGATAATGAAGGCGGCTATGTAAATTAGGCCTATGACGCCGCCTGGTAGACCTGGATTGTGGTTTAGTTGGGATTTGTTTGATATGGGCGTCTTGTGCTGTATTTGGTTGAGGGGGAGTTGGCTAGGATATTCGGGTTCGGCTGTGATGTCTGTGGTGTGAAGGGCTGCTTACCTTCTTTACGTCTCTCCTCCTCGCTGAGTCCATACGCGGCTGCACTGCCGGGTAAACCGCCATAACTATGCATGGCTACGACCACGCGTTTCCCATCGTCGAGCAAGGGCAAGAGGAGCTGTGTGCGAATGAAATCGGCGTCTGTTTGGGCTGTGTGCTTGCTTGCGTCGGTACAGTCGACGCTTGGGAGTTTATGGGATGTTGTTGGGTAGGAACTCTTCTCCAGTTCTTTAAGAAGGGCGGAGTAATGGGCGGGCGTATGCCATGCTCCTGGGATGAGGAGTATGGTTGGCTTGGTAGTGGTCATTGTGGTTTCTATCACAGTTGGAATAGACACAGAAGCAAAATGTACGGTTACAGAACAGAGAGAGCAAGCCGAGAGATGATATAGAAGAGAAGACGATTACCTCCCTGGGTTTCTGCTCACCGCTTCAGGGATACTCATCCTTCGCTCCGTGTTTATTCTTGCTATTCTTATGCCGCCCAACCATATGTAGAGGATCTATGCAGTAGGATTCCTCGCTTTCGCAGGATCCGAATCTTCATCAATTTGCTGCTGTCATGTCTCCAATTTTGATGTACAACCTCAGTCGGCACCATGGCTTCTTGGAAAAGAGCGGCAAAAGGCCGACTAAGCTTTGAAGACTCACGGCGACTGAAATCGATCCAGGACTGCGCTGTCTAGAGTGCTACCGAAACGCGTGCAAATGGAGCTTCCTAAGCTACGGAGGCAGTGCAGAGGCGCAGTGCGCGGATACCCAAGCCGCCGACATGGCCAGGTTTCGGCGCTGTCTGATTTTCCAAAGTCGCTCGAACTGTCATGGTGACATTGGCAATGGATGCCAATTGTATATTCACCATGACCTATTGTCTAGTCCGCACAGTGTCTCCGCTCAAAGGTTCCCAACACTGCAAATTTGGAACGACGATGCAGTGAAGCCTATGCGGTCAATCCTTGGGCAAATTGTCATGCTCTATCCGCAGATTGATGCAGTTGCAGCGATGGGAAGTCCATTACTTTGTCGGATAAGAAGAGTAAGAGGACGAGCAGGGTGCCACGTTGCCACGGTTTTGGCTTGCAGCCTCGCCTTATGGTAGGGCTGGATGTCTTGGCGCAAACATCGAATATCGGTCAGCAAGTCAGAGATGAGTACAATCCACGCATCTCAATTCCAATATCCCCTTGACAAAGACCAAGTGGCGGAACGAAAGAACGAGGTAGAGACAGAGACTCGGGGACGGGAATTCTGCAAGCGCCAGTACGAGCAATGAAATCAACGAAGCCCAGAATAAGACGAATTAAGGGATAAAGAGCGCCTGTCAGCGGGGCTTGACCGTGATGAGATGTTGCGATGGGAAACTGATCATCTCGGTTCAGGCGTGGAGGAAATGATAGACAAGCCCTGGGCAAAGACTGCTCGGCAAGACTTCACTCAGATTGAACTAGAGGCTATTGTATTTTGTTTGTGAGGCCCTCTTAGAAACACTTTCAAGATAAGAATCAGTCTTTGTTTCCGTACAATGAGCTGTTGACTATTGCCTTCCGAGCACGCCCTAACGATGGGGGAAGGCACACTTTTGAAAGTGATGAGAACTATTAACCTAAGGATATATCGTTCTTGGCTTCTACTGAAACCTCATTGAAGTGGTGGTCGGCAGAACAAAGTATTTCGGAATGCATGCGATTCTAGAAAACTCGCATGACGAGTCCTATGTTGTTTCGGTCGGAGTTGGCAGGATTGATGTTCATTGATGAGCATGCCGTATTACCTTGATCTCTGTCGTCTTCCGAATCCTATCTTCACGCGCAACCGGCGAAATCATTCTGTGGTCCAAGCCCCATTCAGATCTTGGGTTGTCCGGCTCTTTCCTTAATTGCTGCGCATCCTTTGACTCTTCACTATTGCCTCGATATCTGTCATCTCCTTGGCTAGGGTGAAGATTGGTGACGCTAGACAGTTGGTAGCGTTCTATAGCAACATAATCGGAAGCAGATCGTAGAGCCTTTCGGCAAGTTGACAGCAATGATGATACCGGGGTTTTCAATTGCTTGAGGACCGCCATGGTGGTAGGCATACAGCAGACTAGAATACCAGCTGTGAACTCGACATTCCTATAAGCCTGCTCAGCGATATCCTAGGAAGACTGGATGACAACATACGTCACGACTCCTAGAGGCACAAAGAGCCATGTCGCATCCTGGCTCTGTGTGAGCTGGACTCTGTAGGCCAATGCGAAAGCACTAGCTATGCAGGCGCTACGAAGCTGTCAGTGGAGGCCTTAATGGTTTTAATTAGGCACTTCTTACGTTGATCCAGTAAAGAACATTGCAGATACGGCAATCTTCCGACGAAGCGGGAGCTGCAGCTTCCACACCGCAGGGAGTGGCAGTATCACCAAGTATAAGTCGCTGACTAGACTCACGACTCCGAGCACAATCACCAATCGCTGCGACTCGTTGCATTTCGGCGAGTGCAGAGCAGTCAATAAGGCGAGTTCACTGTGATAGTCTTTGGGTGCGCATAAGACTATGTAGCCGACCATGACCGCAAAATAAAAGAGTCCGGTGGTCACGGCACCAGCATAGGCTAAGTATCGAAGCCATCGAAGCGGTCGAAAAACCTGCAGGTATAGGACAAACAAGGACAGTTTGACCAACCATATGAATGGTCCGTATACCGCCTCAAAGACTTCCGCCAGCTGGATAGATTAGTAAAGATATCACGACTTCAGACAGCAGTCTACGCAAGTACCAGCAGCTGATTTGCCGAGAAATCTCTATAAGTGACCTCCCACATATGTCTTCCATAGACACCTCCAGTCGCGGCTGCATACTCACTTAGTCCTAGACGATCAGACATCTCGGGACATTCATACCTGCCAACGTCAGGCTGAGGTAGCTGAGCCCTGCGAGCTATTCAATCATCAGATTATGAACGGCTGCATTCATCATGGAATCGGTTACCACGCCCAGCGTACAGGTCACTATGAACGAGTCAGCAGAGTCAGATATGGCTTGATTCGAATCCTACCATCGTCCCAAGTCCACTTCTTCAAGATAACAATCCTAGCATATAACCTCATTGCAGCAAACATCACAATCAGAGGCAAACAGATGCATGCAGCAACATATATTTGAGAGGCTCGGGAAGCTGGGTTCACAAGGCTCGGAATTTGTCCAGGTGGGGGAGGGATGATTGGTTTGTCTTGAATATCAGGCCATATTGATGCGAGATCCATGATACTTCGCGTGATCACTATTCGACTTGTAGGGGAAACCTGTTGACGAGAAAGACTGGCAACACCAACTTCATTTGTAATATTGAAAGCATACCGAGCGAGGTTGCCGCTTAATGGCGGAAAGGTGGACTCACAGAATGCAGCCTACGATCGACTGAAAATCAGATTGCTGTGCCCATTCAATACAGTACCCCCTCTCAAGATTGGGAGGAGGTGGGACAGCGATTCGAATCAATGAAGCCCAGTGGCACGGTAAGTCTGCCTCGCAGAGAAAAACATGTTTTCCATTATTGCCCAAGGTTGCTTGATTCCCACGTGGCCATTGAGAGAGAGATCCTCTGAGTTGTGGGACCTACACCCTAGCGTAAGGTAGGTCAGAGTTCTCCCAGAACAGGCACTAAAACTCTCGGAGCTTGCCTTACACCGTTAGATGGAGAGCCTATACGCGCCTGCGCTATCCTCTTTGGCGATCACATGCAAAATAAAACCAATCGCACGATACAGACACAGCCCTAGCTGATTCGGACGCTCTAGAGTCAACACACGGCGCCTATCATAGTCCCAAACTGGCAGTGTTTGGCGATCCATAGAATCCTATGCAGCAATGCACTAGCCACGTTCGCGCCTTCTGAAGCGGCGCTCCTTCGTTGCTGTACCGCATTAGCTGAAACATTCGCTTAGCCCGCCACTGTACCTTTCTAGCTTTGACTTTGAAGGAGATAGTGCTCCGATTGGGAGTCCATCTCCACAACACACCCTCCCCTTCATTAATGTCCCACTACAGAATCTCCATAGCGTCTGCCTTGCACACCACCTTTTCCTTAAGCGCTATGCTATCAATTTTGCCTTTCCACCTGCATGATTATGATTGTAGTCATTGAGTGATTCATCAACGTAGGGAAGTAGTGCAATGACGTGCCGCCCACCATTAGCTCTGTGATAGCTAATTTAAGTTACCTTAAGAAAAGGTGCATGAGCCGGGGACGTGATAACTGGTCCTGTTCCAGAGTGAGGTTTGTGAACTTATCATTATCCCAGTCGAGCAAAATTGATCCACGGTTCTGACAACACGAGTATAGACTATGAGCAATATGCCAGCTCCTTACCTCCAAATTCCCCATTATGGGGTGTTGCCGTTGTATATTCCATTGTTTTTTCTGAGCGTGATATGCAAAATCCTCTTCTACCTGAAGTTTTGCTACTTACAGAGACAAACTTTGTCATCTGTTCCAGGACCAACTTGGGCTTCTTGGACCAGACTCTGGATTGTGTAAACGCTTGCCTTTGGCAATGCTGCGGAAAGATTCGTCGAAGTCAACAAACGCTATGGTAAAGATCTTACCAACCAGAGACAAATTTCACATTACTTATGTGACTAGGAACCCTGGCGCGCATTGGTCCTAATCATCTTCTTACCAGTAATCCGGCTCTAATCCGCAGGATCTTAGCTGTCCGGTCAGGATATACCCGTGGACCGTGGTTTGACTCTCTGAGAATTGACCCCCATTGTCCGAACATTGTCTCCGAAAGGGATGAAGAGAGCCACAGACGGTTGAGATACAAGCTATCTGCTGGGGTAGGTAACTGTCTTGATGCCATCCCCATCATATTCTAATGTCAAAAGTAGTATACAAGCAAGGCCGTCAACGCTATGGAGCCAGTCATCAATGAACAACTCGTCGAGTGGATTCGTCGGGTCAAGTCGGACTGGATTTCAGTACCTGCCCGAGCGAAATCTTTCGATATCGGCAAAAGAATACAGTTCTTGACAGTCGACATCATAACAGAGATTTGCCTTGGCACAGCTCTGGGCTGCGTTGCTAGTGACAGCGATAAGTACGAGTTCCTGGAGACCGTCGAAAAATCAAGTTCCTTCAATCAGCAATTCTCAGTCCTTCTCGAGCTAAACAGTCTGATACGTTACGTCACTAAAATACCAGTTTTGGGTAATCGCCTTCTCCCTCAGGCCAGCGATAAGTCCGGAGTGGGCCGGATTATGGGTGTGAGTCTTCCAACGAAAGGCCCCAATAGCTGGCTAATTCCGTCCAAGATCGTTCGCTCAGCCCTGGTTCAGCCTCACGAGGGCGCCTCCCGCAAAGATCTTGGTATGCTCGGGTCATTCATAGATAGGAATGTCCTAAGAGTGGATGCTGAGATGCTTATTACCTTGTAAGTGTGTGGACCTCCGCTCCATGCAGTAAACTGAGTGATACCAGAGTGGCGGGAGCGGACACGACGTCTACAGCAGTCCAAAGCACACTGCTTGCAATCATCCTCAATCCTCAGGTGTACCAGACTCTAAAACGAGAGATTCGAACTGCAGTCCAACAGAATTTGGTATCCGATCCCATCCAAAATGTTGAGGCCAGGCAACTTGATTATCTTCAAGCTTGTGTGTACGAAGGTTTGCGTAAGTTTCCTCCATTAAGTCAGCTTCGCGAGCGGATGGTACCACCCGAAGGCGATCAAATCCAGGGTCACCGCATTCCTGGAGGCACATACATTGGTCTTAATGCATGGGGTACCCAGCTTGATGAGGTTTTTGGAGCCGATGCGGAGATCTTTAAGCCTGAGAGATGGATGATACATGACGAAATTCGACTGAGAGCAATGTTTCAAACCCACGAGCTGATCTTTAGCTACGGCTCGTCCAAATGTCTTGGTATGCCAATAGCGATGATGGAGTTGAGCAAGATGATTTTCGAGGTTAGTTCCCGGCATTCACCAAGACATCTGTAACGGCTAAGAAAGCGTTATAGTTGCTCAGACATTTTGAGATTGCCATCGCCAACCCTTACAAGCCTTGGTCAAGTGTTTGTCGTGGCATATTCTTTCAGAAGGATTTCAACGTATACCTTACTCGAGCCGATCCTGCTGGCGAGCTCTACAGTTGAGACGTCCTAGAATGGTATAAATTCTCCGCTGCGATGTCTCCATGCTGGAAAGGAGAATGGAAACCGCCGAAAGCATCGGCGATCACGGAGTACTGCGCAAGCGAAAGGGTAGGCAGAGGTCAAGGAGACATACCGAGCTTCAGTCTTGGATTGGAACTAGCTGTACCGTAGTTCTGAAAGCAAGTATGTGGCATATGCACGCTCAGGTCTGGCAGCTGAGACTTTCCATCTGTCGTGACGTATAAGGTTCCAGACCCAAGATCCATCCGATCGACCTATCGGACATGGGCGAAGCGATAGAGGGTTTAAGGCTCCAAGTGACTACTTACTTACTTTAGATCATTGGCCCGTATCAAGCGAAGCGTCAAGATGGTTGGGCGTCTAACCGCTGATGCAGGTCATGTCTCAGATGGCAACAGGCCATCTTCCCGATAGCTGCCTGAATTGAGAAAACTAACGTCGGCCTGGAAACGTCTTGGTTTGACGTGCCACATCGCCCCACCCACCTGCATATGCAAGAAAGTGGGGAGGAAGGAACAATATGAGGAACGAGTCGAACGAGGAGAAGTTTACGGCGGGAGGGCGGCACGGGCGGTACCACTAGAAGGCGGCATAATCCTTTGCCGGTCTTGGCGTGATACAGCAAAGTGCAGCTCATTCGCCACAAATTTGCCACAACGAGCGAACATTTTGATACAATCAGACTCTGGCGAATGAATCACATAGCTCTGACTCTACAGCAGCCAATGTTACCGAGTAGTGGAAACTACCGTGGGCGAATACTACTACATCAAAAGTACGACTCAATCTCCGGCGCCTACTACGGCAAGGGTTATTCTATGCTAGTACTAGAGCTAGTGACTTCGCCTTATAGGGTATCAATCCTTGGCTCCGTGAGGGGAAACGCTGGCGACAACAACTTAGGATGGTGTGATGCGATTCGATCCGGTGATCTAAAAAGAGCCTGGATCGCATGTGTATGAGGGTGGCTCAGTCTGTAGGCTGACGTCGCGCGAATCAGATTTGGACGTGAAAGCACGAAGGATCGGTGAATAGTGGTGACCACACCACCACGCCTCAGCCTGACATGAAACTGTGGGATTCCACTAATAAAGCGAAAGAAACCATCATAGCATACCTATATGCAGGCATACGGCAACCCTTTTCACGCTACTGATTGATTTTTGCATCTTGTTCATAGGCAGAGAATTGGTGGGGTCGAATCGAGATTGCGTCTGTCCTCCATCCCTCATCCTCTTGTTGCCTTCGCTCTGCTTCGCCCACAATTATTTGCCTAGTACCACTCTCATATTTGGGACATTACGCTCACGATCTTGTGATTTTGCTATCGCGCAAAGCGGAATGGCAAGCCCGCAAGAACCGCCCTGTTTGACAACAAGTATTCCCTACATTGGTCATGCCATCGGGCTCATGAGGAACAAATTTGACTACTACCAACAACTCAGGTGAGAATGACTGTACAAATTAGTCTGCACATGAAGTACTAACTGCTCTCCAAGCCAACAAAATGCGCTACCCATCTTCACCGTCAATGTACCTGGTCAAAAGATATACATTATCACAAGACCAGACCTCATCCAAGCCACCCAGAAGCAACCAAAGATTCTCGCCTTCCCACCTATCGAGGCTAAATTTGCTTCAAAGATCTGTGGAGTCAGTCAAGAAGCAGAAGACATCGTGAACGACAACCTCAACGGAGAGAAGGGAGAGACAGGAATGTCAATAGAGTCATATGCATCCATGCGAGCGGCTCTTTCACCAGGTACGGGATTTGACGAGATGAATCGTCAGATGATTCAGAACGTCGCGGCATCTCTTGATGCCCTGAAGCCATCTTCAAACCAGCCTGCCAGGATAAGTCTAGTGAAGTGGTTTCGTGACAACGTAATCGCTGCTACGACGAATGCCGTATACGGACCACAAAATCCATTCAACGATCAGTCAGTCGCAGACGCCTTCTGGTATATATGACGAGCAATCTCTGTCCACATGCTCGCTCGCTGACACTTCTCGCAGGCAATTCCAAAGTGACCTTACACCTATGCTTGTCGGGATTCTTCCCTCGATGACAGCACGCAAGGGAATTGCGGGCCGCGCTATAGTGGCCGAAGCATTCGAGAAGTACTACAGAAATGAGGGTCACAAGTCAGGCTCAGACCTAGCAAAGAAACGATACGAGGTCGCGGCAAGAAATGGAGTGTCGCTAGAAGATACTGCCAAGTACGAAGTTGGTGGCGCTTTGGCGACTGTTTTCAACACAGCACCTACGGCTTTTTGGACCTTATTCTTTATATACTCGACGCCAGGCCTACTCGATCAAGTACGAGCGGAGATCGATTCAATCGTAGTCATGAACAGTGACCAACACGGGCCAATACGCAGCGTCGACATCAAAGGCCTGAAAGAACGCTGTCCCCTGCTAATTTCCACCTTTCAAGAGACGCTCCGCTACATCTCCATCGGCACCTCAGTGCGCCAAGTAATGGAAGACACAGTATTGAGCGGTCAATGGCTCTTGAAGAAGGACAGTATGGTCCAGATGCCAAGTCGGATCATCCACAAAGACTCCTCTCTTTGGGGCCCAGATGTAGATGAATTCAACCCAAGACGCTTTCTGAAGGACCCAGAAACTCAAAAATCCGGCAGCGGTACGAAGAAGCGTCCTCATGCAGCCGCCGTTCGAACATTTGGAGGTGGCACGACGTTATGCCCCGGGCGTCATTTCGCGATGAATGAGATCCTTGCGCTCACGGCGATGTTTGTTCTCCGCTACGACATGGTGCCTGCAGCGGGTATGTGGTCGATGCCAAGCACGAAGAACTCGGGCATGGCAAATTCTGTGATGGAACCGGATACGGATGTTGACGTCGAGGTCTCGCTAAGGAGAGGATTTGAGCAAGGAAGGTTTGCTTGTGGCTTGAAAGACTCGGATGTCATTCTTGCTGTGACGGAGGAAGATCGTCCTGTATGAGGTATCTGTATTTGAGACACGAACTTGGGCTTTTCTAGGGCCTGTAGGATGTTCAAGCCAGCCGCACCGTCGTCATGCTTCAGGCACTGTAAACCAACATCATTGATGCATACACATGTCTATTATGTTCCACATTGTATGAGGCTTGCTAATTTTGATCGATATAGGTTTAAGTGAATACAGGAGTTGTCTTGTTTGCTAGCTCAGGCAATCGGATGATGAGCGTTACTGATGAGCAGCATAGTTCACGCAGTCATCTTCTTGAGAGACTCACTTGGAACACTCTCATACCGTTGGGAGGCTCAATTCCCAACCACGAGCTGTATGAACATCAACATAAATTGGGTACACAACCAACTGCTCAGGACACACTTCGGCGATACTAGTCACCTAATCACCAAGCCCCACGTCCCCATCGTAGCAAAGGAGACCCGCTTAGTACTCAACGCGAGGTACTTTCACCGGTTAATCTTTGTTGCAAAAAAGGCAGCTCACACCCGCCCTCCAGTAAGCTAGTACCCTCATCATCGCCACGCCGATCGCCTACAGCTCGTAGGAGGGCGATTGCGTGAAGCCAGCTACCCAGCTGAAGGCGCCCTTTGAGACGTAATGAAGAATCGTAGGGATTCGAAGGAGATTTAGGGATGAAGAGACTACGAGCGAGAGAGCAGAGGAAGGAGACTGTGAAAGATAACCATGAGTACACCGGTAAATGAGATGGACTTCGAAGCCGGAAATATTATAATCGTTTTGATAGCCATTTTGACCGGGTCCAGTGAAGTTGGAGCTGAAGTCATTGACGTAGCTATATAATGTTGGATGCAAGTACGAGCAGACAGGTAGAGAAGCGGACTGAGGCTCGAGCTGTATGAGCGATATTGTACTGTTGTAAGGGGAGGCGTGTTGATTAAAGAGACTGCTTCCGGGGAGCTACTATTTGTACTACTAGGGTGCGGTTTCCGGGGTAGATGTCCTGGAAAGACTGGTGCAGCTCCCGTTAGCGCCACTTCGAGACTTTGGCTCTTCTGTTGCCGCTTTTTCAGTAGTTCTAGGACTAGTTCTAGATTAGGGCGGCGCTGACCCGATACCCAATTGGGGGAATGGTCATCGCCAGTTCTCATGGCACTTGCGGCTCAAACTTGATGTCTTCTGGACTATATTGTCAACATCATTGGCCAGCGATGGGCACGCGCGCCATGTCGATGTTCAGTAACCGGTCGAGGTTTGCTGGGCGAACAGACCTGGGCTGGCGGGAGCGTGGGGGTGTCTCCAACCCCTGTCAGCGGCGCAGATCGATACGGCCTCGATGTGTGAGGCTGAAGCGCTAAAGTATGTGACTGCAGCTGTTTCTTCAAAGACCTCCCGGCCGGACTTGTCCAGGCCAGGGTGCCTTCTTGAATACCGATAGGGTTCCTTCAGCTTTGGGGAGAGAATGTGCAGCCAAGCAGTGCCTCGCCCCAGCAAAATCGTGGCCAACCATGGACCGAGAACGGGCGAGCTTGTTCTTCGATCGAGCGGAGAGCTTCCCCCATGATCGAGGTTACCATTCACAAGCTCATTCCCACATAACCGGGCGGCGAACGAACGATTCGTTGCTTGATGACACACGACTGTATCGCCAAGGTACTGGGGACTTGGACGGGAGAAAGTCCAACAAGAAGCTGCGATATACCATCCCTCTACGACACAAACGAAAGATATCCGCAGATGAAGAGAAAGGTCTCGGGGAAGAGAAGGAATACAATACTGGAAACTTTACACCACCGGGCAGGAGAGGCAGAGAGAACTCGAGGGGTTCGTCAGCTTTCTTACTACCAAAGCTACTGGAGATTGTTTCCACGAAATGGGTCCCCGACGACGATGGCCGCGAGGTTGTGACCTTGACCACCAAAGACGGAGCAGCCAATATGGCCCATGCGTCGATGTGTTGCGAAAGCCGATGGGCGCACATACAGAGTGAAGCGATGACGTTCAACGGATTCTACAAGTGTATTATGCGCGTGCCGGGCCTTGAAGACGATGACCTTGCGCTCGTTCTGCGGCTCCTCAAAAAGGTGCAGAAGACATGTGAGAAACAGTATGTGCACGGCAAATACCTCAAGCCGCTTACTATGGTCTATGACGGCGAGGACCCGGATGGGGGTCCCAAAGTCACAAAGACTGCGACATTCGTCAGCCTACCCATATTCACGATCGAGTGTCCCCGTAAACATACGTCGACAAGAGAGGACGATTTCCACCCTGTGCGTGCTTTGCTGCAGTCCCGCTATCGTCTCGAGTCCACCAAGAAGCGGGATCGCGAACAGGTGATCACCAAATCCAAACTTCACGAGAACCACGATCATGTGATACATGTCCCACAAATCTGGGCTGTGATAATCAATAAACACACAATCATCACTTGTGCACCCCTAGATACTATCGCGTTGCGCGGGGACACTATCAAGCTGATATCATATGCAGAGGCACAATTGGATGAAGCCACATGGTCAGTGCAGTTCACCGATGCACAGGGCAGTGTTTCTTACTTACCTCTACGGTATGTGAGGTCCTTTTTCAGCCTGGTAAAACACATCTCGGATGATATCCTCCACGATGAATACAACCTTATCCGAGACCAGCTTCTCAAAGACGGACCGTTGTACAAATTGGTTACCAAGGATGATACTCCGGTGACTGCAGAGTCATGGCCAAAGATGGTCGAAAAGAAGAAAATGGAGGTCATTCAGCTCAGACTGATCGACAATCAGGGTGTTTCGAACCGGCTATTAGTCACGTATTGCGACCCTGATGGCAACGAAATTGACTGTCCGTCAAGTTCAAGCTCTGATGCGTCCTCCATCTTCAGTGACGATTATTATGCAAGTGATACAAGCGACGCCTCGACCCAAAGCTCCGCTGATTCCGAAGAGCTTGCACCAGCCGTGAAGAAGTTGCGTAACCTGCAGATCAAACTCAAGGGGGCTAATAATCAAAACGATATGAAAATGGCTGAGTATCTTAGAGATAAGAGGATACCGGCTTTAGAGGAAAGGATCCTGGATTCGATGGCTGAAGGTATTGGTTTGGAAAGTCCGGAGCGAAGACCAGTCCACCAGAAAGCCAGAATCATCATTCCGGAGTATGAAGGACGGTCGCATAGATCGGATCGTTGGTCATACGATAGTCCGCCTCTCAGTCCAAAATCAAATGCAAGATCTGTTACACCATTCGCAACAAGGCAGTATGAATATTCTCGATCAGCACATGATTTATCGCTTGACCGTTTAGACTTTCCAGAGCGTCAACACGTGATCCGCTCCAAGACCAAAAGTGCCCCTGGACCTCGTCATGCTCGATACCATGATTACGGTTTTTCCGATCGCTCTTACAGACGCTCCCAATCTGGACCACAAGCACTCAGCCGACCCCCTTTGTCGATGGTCTCGTCGAAGCCTGCTCGTTCGAGGTCTCATTGGGACACCGTCAGGTCCAGCGTGCTCAATGGCCAAGTTCTCAGTCTCCGTGGTGGGCAGTCGGACCCGGTAGAAGACCGCATCTACTATAAGCCTTCTGAAAAATATCTGGCGCGCTCCCGCTGGGACTTTGTGCGGTCTCGAGTCCTCTCAGGGGGTTTGTTGGCCTCAAGGGATGCCCAAGCTGTCGACAAAGCCACAAATAACGGCTTTGCGCCCAAGGCGCCTGTGAGTGTCTCGACTGCAGTGCATAGTCTCCCACAAGAGCAAGATTCATCTATCGAGCAGCAATCGCCTGTCAACAGTTTGCAAAGCCGTCCCACCGATGAGTCTGCGAAGAAAGAAGGAAAGAAGGTCACTTTCGGTATGAGATCGCAGGAGGTAAAGCCAAAGCTGAAGAGGTTGATTCAATTGGCGCAAAAAGAGGCACCCAGCTCGCCTCGAACACAACCGCAAGCGACGGCTGCAGAAGTCCCAACGCCGCCTGGCGTAAGAACAACCCAAGATATACCCATCTTTCTTTGGTCAGTTGAGCACAATATAACTGAGATGAGCAGCCCACATTTAGCTTCAGCATCGGCCAATCAGCAAGCGGACATGCTCAAAACACCGACCGAAGAGATCAATCAAGTCATGAGCAACTCAAAAATGGAAGAGCTAATCCTACATACTGTAACAACCGAGGTCCATGCCAATCTAAAGAAGCCGAAGAAAGTGTCGTCGGATTATGTCGCCCTGTACGAAAAGACTAAATCCAAAAATATTGCAGATATAGCGACTATGATGGACGACCTCAATAGCAAAACTCCAGTTATACCTGGTGTTGCCGACAGTAGTAATACTGTGCTAGATCGTGATGCGGCCCTAGCCACAAAAAAAGACATTGTCGACTCTGCGATCAAAATTCTGTACGCCTTTGTCCCTGAAGGCTATGAAGCAGCCGTAATCTCCAAATACTGGGGTGCTGTTTATAAACTGCTGAATGGACGGGTACGTTGCTCCCAAATTCATACCGACGGGAGCTGACCGTGTCTAAGGACGAGGAAGTCTTGTCGTTTATTGGCTTGCGTCTTACAGAGATGTGTGTCCTCCTTCGCAGTATCCAGATGGGTGTACGCACCGACGACGGGAGCAAGCAAGCGCGATACCAAATCCCTCGCGCACTTCCGGCTGCTTTCCAGCATCTTGTCATGTCATTGGTCATAATCAGCAACATTGAAGATTGGTCCGACTACTCGTGGAGCCAGATGCAATCAGCGTTCAATGACTGTGAGAGTCTATTGGTTGAAGGTAGGAAGCAATTGATCCTCATGATCCACACAGACGATTTCAGAGAGTCGGCTGGGTTTCAAGCTGTGGACTCCGAGGCCTTGCTATCTCTCATCTTGGCAAACCTCGTCGACAACCTTTCCACAGAGAGAGACTTTCGTTTGACTGAGATCTACAGCGAATACACCACAAGCATTCAATCAGTAGTCCGAGACCAAGCCTCCGTTAAGGTTTACGACGATATCAAGCTCCTCGGCGAAGAACTCGATGTGATCAAAATGACTCTTGAGCAACAACAAGAAACTTTGTTAAATTTCAGGCGCACTATGAGTGTCACCCATGGTGTTGCTAGTCTTAGCATATCGGTTATTGATCGCATGCTCGAAACCATTGAACAGCACATTGATGACTTTGATGAGCTACAGAAGCAGGCAGAGACTGCTCGCTACTTGGCTCAGCAGTCGATCTCGCTGAAGGCAGAGTCCAACAACAAAGCTATCATTGTCTTCACTGTTGTGACTATCATTTTCCTCCCATTGTCTTTTGTGACTTCGTATCTGGGCATGAATACGTCCGACTTGCGTAATATGAAGTCAGGTCAGACTCTGTTCTGGGCTATTGGAGCTCCCGTGGCATTTGTGACACTCAGTGTTGCGCTGGTGGCTGCGTTCTATGGGACTCTCACTCACCGCTTCACTGGTAGGGCTCAGAGGGACAAGGATAAGGTTGAGTGAGGGATAACGTGATGGTACTGCGGGGAGTTCTCTCATTGTCGCAATCAGTACTGGATCAATACTCGCTGCATTATCTCATTGAGGAGCGCCCAAAACATGCTCTTGGGAGGACACACCTTGGCTGCTGAAAACGAACAGCAGCCCCCGAAGAGTCTAGAAGTCTCGAAGTGGGCATTTACTCATGACATGTCAGGTGCACATTCGCTTGACCATTCACTGTCTGACATTGACGCTTCAAGTGAGGTTCCGCGATTACGAAGTGACAAACCGCGGCTTTGGCCCGAGGGGGCTCACTCACTTCATCTTACTACTTACATCACCTTTTCATCTCTCGCGTACCCATCATCTGCCAACCGACTCGCATTTAGAATCACGATAGTCTCAAGAGGCACAATTCAATACTCATCCCGAAGCGGTCAACATCGTCTTTGCACACAAAAACCGTCTGAGCGATCAAAAGCCTCAGTGTAATCTCTGAAAGCGGACAGTCACCTTCCATCCGACACGTCGCAAATACTGAGGGATCATGGAAACCGCTTCGAAGCCAGATACCCACAAGTGTGCGGTGTGTTCGAAAAATGCAAACCTCATCTGCAAAGCGTGCAAGGGCACTCCAGACGGTGTGGGAGGTCTGGTAGCTATCTACTACTGTGGCGCAGTATGTCAAAAGGTTGGCTGCAAAGAACACAAACCTTTGTGCAATGCGGCCAAAGACCGGAGGGCGTTGCATCGCGCGGGAGAGATTGCCCAGCATCTATACTTCATGTTTCAAAGGAACGCATGGATGTGGACGATTGACCGGGTCGAAAATATCGGCAATACCTGGCTGGTCTTTGACGGACAGTCGCATGGCAAAAGTATCGTGGTTCCTTTTCCATGTGCGGTGTTCCCAGTCGCCAGGGACCAAGAAGCAATCATGACTTACAACAGCTGCAATGGTGCAGTTGCTTTCATCCACATGCTTTTTGGAGACACGCTGAAAGGTAGGTCTTGATTTGTACACGAAAAGAGTGCTACATGCAACATTGCTGACTTCACCATAGACATTTACTCTGAGGTCGACGAAGTCACGGTAAGGGTCAAAAATACGCAATTGCAAATCGTATGGTGTCGGTCCCAAATGGTCGATGCGAGGAAGTACGCGCACACTGTCCTCCGGGTCGCCTTGAACAAGTATACGCTTTGGACATAACTGGGGCGCAATTCGGGTGGCATGGGTCTACGGTCATGCCCTGGACCTCGTTCTCCAAGAACAGAGTAGACATCGTCAAGGAGGTCCACGACTTCAGGGAGACCGCACGAATCAATCATGTGGAAGCACAAGCCGCAGGCGTGCTTCGCATCAACATCCAACACATCATTGAGCAGATAGAGCTCCACCTCAGTCATTACCTCAACCAGTGGCAAATCGAAAATGTCTCCCTAAAAGCCATGCTGAGGTGTTCGGAGGAGGAGTTCAAGCCGAAGCAGGATTCGCTGTTGAGGTTCATGGAAGCCCGTATGCTTGAGATCAGGACTTTTGCAATGAAGACAGGGTTCTTTGATCTCTTTACGGGCAAGCCACCAAAGCGTTGAGCCGGCGAGTTGGAAGTTACGGTACAAGAGAGCTCTGTACTTGTTACGGATTATCATCATAGGCAACAGTAGCTGCGGGTGAAAGTCATCCTCATCAGGGGTCAACATCGCTTTTACTGAAGACAGGGCTTTTCGACATTCTTACAGGCGAGCCACCGAAGCGTTGAACCTGCAACGGAAAGCATTTAGTACAAGAGAATTTTATGCTTGTTGTTGACAGTTCTGGAACTAACCTTGAACTGCGGATGAAAGGCGGCCTCATCAGGGGTCATAAAGAGATATGGTAGGAAGCTTACAACAGACTGGCACTCAAGTACATACTGACAAGACATACAACTCCTTCCATAGCGATACGATGACCAATCAAACTTCCTTCAAACCCTTTCCCAATGAGGCAGGTCAACAAACAAGCCGATACGCGAGCGCCAAGAGATGAGTAACAAGCCACCAATGCACTAAACCTCCCTCGACGATGACTCACCTTCCCTCTTTTCCTATATAAATCCAGCACTCCCATCCCTCCCCATTTACACACCCCATCCCCCTCCCTTCCCCTCCCCTCCACACATAGACTACAATGCCCTTCTCCCTCCGCCCAGCCGTCCCCAGCGATGCGGAATCCATCACGAAGGTTTTCCAAGCGGCGTTTAGGAATGATCATATTATGAGGCATTTCCATCCGCGGACGCCTGAGGGGGTGAAATGGGAGCAGGATGTTAGGTTTTTTGAGGGGATGGTGAGGGGGTGTGAGGGTGGGGAAAAGGGGGGAGGGGGGAGGATTTGGGTTGTTGTTGATGGGGAGAGTAGGAGGATAGTAGGGTTTTCGAAGTGGGATTATCCGCATACGCTTACGAGGG
>JAABUL010004922.1_pt1 | contig 17238 bp, 29 predicted proteins | sample 5559151 | NCBI WGS metagenome assembly JAABUL01 (sample SAMN10711876, study PRJNA513368) | rock metagenome | isolation source: Antarctica rocks | place: Antarctica: Victoria Land, Pudding Butte sud | reverse complement strand
GCAACCTGTGCTCTTAGCGAAGTGTCAGACTTGTCTGTCAGCAACTAGGGGATTGGGAATCCTGTCGCTTTATTCACGCCTGACGCCCTTCTAGGCGCAGACGGCGTCAAACTTTCAACTTTCAACAGTTCAGACATTGCGGTTTCTGCAGCATTGTGACTGCTCAGACGCGATGGCGGATGCAAGCGCAGAGCGTCAGGCGAAGAAAGCCCGACTTGACACTCCTCCCCCGCCCAACAGCAAGAGTCGGCCGTCCTTGTCTGACGCCTGCTTCGCGATGTCCTCGCTGGGCAGGGCTAAGCTCGGCCTGCATGCCAACTCCTTCTGCGACGTCATGCCGGGAGTGAGAGAGGTCGATGCGCCCATCACGGGCAAGGTCGGCATGCTAAACAGGATCGCCGCAGCTGACAGCCTGAAGTTCAAGTGGGCCGGCGCGCCACTGCTGATGCTGAAGCTGTGGATCCTGCAGAAGGGGCTAAACACCCTCAGCCTCGTCCCACTGACGGAAGCCTCGACCGCAGCGGTGCTTGGCTCGATGGCGGCGCTCTTCAGCATTGTGTGCGGCGCGACCGTCACCAGCATGGACGCCGCCGTTTTGCACGACAGCCTGCCGGACAGCCTCGACTGGGCGGAGCAGCTGGTCTCCAGTGACCACCCTCTGCCGCCCAAGGGGCGGGCATCTCCGCAGCGGACGCGCATGGGGGGCCACATGTCGCTGCTGGGTCAGCAGGCGCTGCGCGAGGTCTTCGTGAAGGTGAGCGAAGTGCAACACACTGTGGACGTGGTCATCAGCGATTGGCAGTGCTGCCTGTGCAGATGACCTGTGCTGTGCGATGTGCATCATCGGCGATGTTCAGCCTGCCGGAAGCATGCGACCTGTCTTGAGAGCTCTTCTCTTGGCAGCACATGTGTCACTCATCTCGTTGTCAATCGAGAGCTAGGCTTGGTCGATCATTGCCTTTGCCTTGCCGGGCAGTTCCGCATGCCCCTGTTGCATACTGTGTGAAATCGTCTCCCAACGCCTGGGAGGCGCGTTGGGGCATCCACCATGGGACGCACTGATCAGCTGCTGGCAGAAGCGCTCAGATACACTCTGGTCGCTGACTCTGTGATCGACCTGCACTGCAGAACCTCCGGGTGATTGGCTATGTGGACTTTGCAGTCGTGAAAAGGGACGCAAAGGCTAAAGAAGACTGCTTCATCGCTACGTACGAATTCAAGCACCGAATCCTGCCTGCGGACATGCGGCCAAACAAGGTGCAGATAATCACTCCAACGTGAACCTGTTCTCGTGACACGATTGCTTTCTTGCAACATGCTCGTTCTTTCGGTGGACTCGTGTGAGACAGCAAGTCTGCACCGTCGCACAGGTGCTGGCGGAGGCGTACGCGGGCCTGATCTCCAACGCCTGCGTCGGCGTGCACCGCACCATCAGCGCGATCCTGATGGCGCGCAACTATGTGGTGAGATAGCTGTAGGAATTGCAGTGGCTGTAGAGCAAAATCTGCCTGTTGCAGTCAGATGAGCAGGCATCTGGGCAAGCGCCCAGGTGGTGGCAAGCAAAGCACCTACATGGTGGCAAATTCAGCAACGAGCATGGCCTATAACATTGATGCAACCCCTTCGTGTCCAGGCGATATACGAGTGCAGCCTGGACGAGGAAGCCTTCAACGAAATCTTCGCCAAATACTCCGGCAAGCAGAACGCCAAGCGGGTGAGCACAGCAAGATGCATTTGCCAGCAAAGGGACCTAGTGACAGGTGCTGTGCTCTCTTTTTTAATCGTAGCGATCACTTGCCGGCATCTAGACTTTGCATGCTCAGTGCAAAGTGGGCTTTCTGCCCTTCTCCGTTGGTCCAAGCGTCAGTCTGCTCTGACGGTTTTTGGCATGTGCCGCAGGTGCCGCTCCAAGCTGTCAAAGGCGAGTACAAATGCGTGTACGCCGACGCTTTCCTTGGCGAGGACTTCAGCTTCACACCTGAGTCGGTGGCAACGTTCTCCGCCATTTTCGCCAGCACCGCACCAGAGGCGCGCGACATGGACGAGATGCGCTTCTGCACCTACCTGAAGGTAGGGTGACATAGAATCAAAATGATGATATGGTTCATCTGGTTGAGTCAGTGACTGCTATCGTCGACACGGGCCATTGCATACCCGACTCGCGAGCTTCACTCACCAGTGAGCGTTCTTCGACCTTTGAATCGCTGCCATAAGCCAGAGTGCGAATTGCAACCTGGTTCTGTGTGGTTTGGACTAACTTGCCCCAGGTCCCAAAGTTCTAATCTGGGAATCGGTTTGCAGGAGGGCTTGGCGCGCCTCAGCGCTCTCTGGGCCAGCGACTTTGGCGCCGTGGGCGGCGAAACGCTGAACCCGGACTTCTGGCAAGCTGCCGGTGCACTGAAGGCCGATGGCGCCGGCGCCGGCGCCGGTCTGCTCGCCAGCATCGTGCAGGCGGTGCGCCCAACCACAGTCCCCGCTGTCATGCTTCAATGGATTCAATTCCTGTTCAGCTGGTGTCAAGGCAGGGGAAGGCAATGGCACCGAAATTCGAGTCCTCTTGCACTGTGGCGCTGCAGTCACACATGTGGTCCTGTCGACTGGTGGTGTTGCAGGCGTGTGCAGAGCCTGCTCTGCGCAGCTCGCGTTTACAACAACATGGAGTTCAGCATGCAGCGGCTGATGATAGTCAGTCTTCCGTGCAGGCAGCAGCTGGCGCGTCGTCCTCCTCGCTGGGCCAGGCGCCAACTGGCTTGACGCCAGAGCACGCAATGGCAGATCCCTACGACCTGGAAGGAGGTGCGTGCGAGTGCCACGAAAGTCTGGATGTCGTCCTAATCCCGCTGCAGCCTGTCACCACTTGGCATGCGGTGTAGCTAAGCGCTATGTGGTTGACAACTGGACTGCCGTGGTGGTCAAACTGCAAAAACACAGCACGCTGCATGCTTGCACCGCCTTCATGCTGTGCGCCTGACTTCTTGCAGCTTGCGTGCGGCTGAGGATCAGCATGAAATCCGATTGCCGATCAACAGAGCGCCCCCTGATAGCGGCTTTGACCTTGCAGTCGCACGCACACTGGCGGGGGTGCTGGGGAACAACAGGGCGGGCGTCTTCGTGGGGTTCTTTCGCTCCACTGGCCTCAGCTTGAAGTCTCTGATGCGGCTGGGCTTCGAGAACCTCAAGCGCGAGATTGCAAGCTTTGCACAGAGGCAGAGGGGGCAGGAGGCCATGGCTCCTCTGAGATACTGGGAATTCACCATGCTGGAGCACATAACGCAGGAATGCGACAAGCCCTGACGGCAAATTGCTCGGGCTTTTGAAAAAGAGAGACTTGGCAGAACCGTTTGTTCGTACCACATGTCCCCTTCAACTGTCACAAATACAGGACAATAGCCTGGTGGGCTTCAATCGCAAGCCCTCGGTCTCTGGTTAACCCTACCACCACCCTCATGAGGCTTATAAGCTTATAAGCTGGCCTCACAATGCACATTTTGTCACGCGGTCCAAGTGACCTACGATCCCTTGTGCTGCCATGGGTTAATGCCAGCCAGTGCCTTGTAAGGCGACACAACGAAAGTGACAGATTTTTTCACGACAGGAGGGTCTTGCCACCGTGCACAAATTCAACTGAAGGTCCTGGAGTGCGGCGCGTAGGGATAATGCGGTATCGCTTCGCACTCAGGGTGCTGTGCAATTTCGACTACCTCCGCCAGCGCGCTTTCTTGTTAAATTGCTGAGCGCCCAGCAGCACGCCAGGACCGCGTTGATCGCCATGTTCTGGCATGTCCCGTGGGGCGGGCCGTGCATGCTGCCTGCAGGCGGCATGCCGACGTCGGCCGCGCGTCCGGGTCGTTGATGTAGATGCCGTGGGACGGCGTGCGCAGCTCGGAGACGGGGGCACGAGCGTGATTTGATCGTTGATCTGCAGTAGAAGGACAGCCATCAGCTTCTCATTGGATTGAGTTGCGAATCTGGTAAGGAGTCAGCAGACTGTGCCGCCTTGCGCCTGCATGGCAAATATGGTTTAGCAGACACCTCACTGAACAAGAGCATTGGATCAACTGCTGCCGCGTCTTTCCAATGCACGATTTGTTGCAATGGAGGCCCTTGTCACATAGAACGCCACATCGAAATGGCAAGCAGGTTTGCCAGAACGATCCGCAGCACAAAGGGTAGCTGTCTTGCGGAGGAGCAGCAAGGCGTGACAGTGAAAAGCAGTCCGGACTGTTGCCACCCTCCGAACCAGACACGCAGCTGTCGCCGATGTGCCGGTGGGGGAAAAGGCGACAGCCAAGCGCGGAATGCAGCCCGTGGCGGAAAGGCATCTAGCAGAAGCACGTCGCACATTGATCAGCTGGAACAGAAACACAGGATATTGCACCTGGGACAAGATGGCGGCAGCAAAGTTCGGTTGCGGCCGCCCACCCTCCGCCGCCGGCGGGCGCACCCGCAGCAGGATCTGCACCAGGTGGTTTGACACACCTAGGTCGGTCTGATGAAGCCGGCAGGGGAGCACCAGCGAGTAGACATCCCGCACGTTGCCGAACCGGCTCAGGATGGGCTGCACGGCAGCCAACAACAGTGTGAGAAGATTGACGCCGTCGTGGCACAGGAACGGCAGCACCCTGCGACGCAGGGCGACCACCAAGGCATGAATGAAGGAGTGCTTGGAGCAAGCGTGATCTGTGAGGTTGCCGGACCACGTCCAGCTGATGCAGCTGACCCTGCATGGCCAAAACATGTGGTTTCTTCACTCACAACTCGAAAGAAGCACAGCGCTGCAGATTCAAGCCGTGCAGACAGCCCGCGGCACAGCTTAATCCTCGTCGCACAGCCAGCGCCGAAGATGCGACAGGGTTGCCCATGCCAGCAGGATGCCCAACAAGCAATGCACGGGAGTGGCTGATGTTCACAGCGGCTGGAGGGCAGAATTGAGCTCCCAAGCGGCAGGTTTGCAGTCGTTTCGTTGCAGTGGCTCCATCAGGTCAAGTTGTGGAAAGCGACACAGTGCAGCGACCACCCACAACAAGACGGTGCACACCATTTTGCTCAGCAGCAGGTCCTGGTTTACGTCCTTGGCGTCGCCGCTGCGCACCAGCACCGTGGCCTTTGCCGATACGTCGCCAGGCACGACGGGGCGCTCCAGAACCACTTCCTCTCGAAAGGCCCGTACACAGCTGCACAGAAGGGTCAGGAGCAGTGCCAGGCGAGATGATGCAAGGCTAGCAGCCACAGACGCGGGGGACTCAGGTGCGAGATGGTGCATGCAATGACACAGCCAGGTCGCATGCTGCAGTCAGATTGCTGCACTCGTCAGGGCTTTGGCAAGGGCGCTGCACACCAAGATCGGTCACGTTTCCACATGCACTCGCTGGGAAGGGTAAGGGCGCACGTGGTCTTGTTTCAAGTCCGCCAGGAAGCCGTCCATGCTGCGCCATGCATGGGCAGCGTCGATTTGCTTGTTGTACAGCAACATCAGGAGGGCGGTGCCGCTCTCCTTCGACATTGTCGCCAGGATCGGCGCCATCATCCGCTGCGTCAGGCTGAGCCTGGCCGCGAGGCGCGCCGCCGAGTGCTGAGCTCGGCGTCCGGCGGCGGGGCCGGCGATGGCCCTCTCGCCCAACTGACCTGTCGGAGTGGTCCGGGTGGCAGGCGTACCCGCGGCAGCGGCTGCTGCAGCTGTGGCTGCTGTGCAGGCTGCTGTTGCGCAGGTAGCGGCTGCGGCTGCGGCTGCGGCGGTTGTGCAGGCTGCGGTGGCCCAGCTCCGAGCTGGCCCTGGTCCTGAGACTGCGGCTGTGGTTGAGGGCCTGCTGCAGGCGATGGCGCTGGCGCATCGTCGTCTTCTTTGCGAGGTGGCTGCGGCTGGCCTGGTGCACCAGCAGGCCATTCGCATCGGCGCAGGGCGTAGTGCAAGTGGCGCAATAGTAGGCTGACGCATCCTGGCGCGACCGCTTCGGAGCCGCCAGTCCTGGCTTGGCCTGCCGCATGCAGGCCTTGGCAACGCCCTCGAATTGGCGATCCCAGCAGCAGCTCCGCCTGTGGCAAGCACCGGACTGCTCTGTCGCTGATAGCTCCAATGCTGTGGAGAGGGCGAGAACGGTCGAGCCTGCATGCACCGCCGTGGCGTCTTCCTGTGTGGTTTAAAAGCAGTCAACTGAGGTTGGCCTGACAAGCTCCCCAACCAGCCAACACGGCAAAAGTCCAAAACCCTATTGGTGTCGGAGCAAGGCAGCGTGCTGCACTTTCCATCACGCTCGACGGCTCGGCGTGCTGGTGCATTTCTGTCTCTCCTGTCTGGTCATCTTCATTCGTATACCGGCTGCGCTGCTCCTGTGGCGCCTCGCACTGCTGCTCACCTCAATCTGCCAGCAGCGGACATCCCGGTTGGCTTCGTTCGCAGTGTCACTGTCAGCGGTGAACAGCCTCAGAACTTATTTGCGCGCCAGGACAGAGGCCGCCATGAGTCGCACGACACGGCGCAGCAGCCGGCATACTGAAGGCAGCAACTCGCAGCCGATGCGCCTAGCGGGCCAATCCATCAGGTGAGACGAGAATTCTTGATCCTGCTGCTCTGTTCTTGCCTGCGATGACATGCTGAGTCTGCCTGTGCTGCACGGCCGCGCGGATCCCATGCGCGTTTCTCATGTCCCAAGTTTGAACTCGGATGGCGACCTTGTGTGCGACTATGTGTGCTGCAGGCGGCCGCCAGAGACAATGGCAGCACCCGCCGTCCAAGTGACCAGGACTCTCAGGCCGTACAGCCGGTGAGCAGCCTGCAGGTTTCCAATTTGACAACTGCTGTGCAACTCCACAGTGCAACCCCACATCGCAAGCAAGTGCAGCAGATGCTCCCTCTGCTGTCCTGCTAATACAAGACCGAAAGCGCACTTGTCTCTGATTTGAACCTTCCTTCCCGCAGGCTGTGCGCCAGCGGCAGGAGTCCGAGTCTGTCGTGCCGCAGGAGGCAGCGCTCATGACGGGTGCGCTCCTCGGTCTTCAACTACCTTGCCGACATCGCTGCTGCTCGCTGCTGTCAACATTGCATGCAGCCGTATTGCATTTCAAATGGAGGGACGCTCTCGCCACGCTCTGCAAGTTGAAGCCATCCAGCACCGGGTCTGAGAATGTGACTCGCCTTGCGCCTCTTGCTGCAGAGCTGGACAGGCCAGAGATCCTGATGAAGCGGGCGCAGTACGTGATCATGAAGGAGCTTGTGCGCCAGCTCAGCTGCGGCTTTGCCGACCTGGCGTCCGTCTTGCGCACGGGCTTCAGCACCTCTGCCGTCCGCGCCCTGGTGCGCCTTTCTGGTCTCTTTTCACATGTCCGACAAGTGGATCGCCAGGCCTAACTGATGCTTTGGCTGTGCGGGCAACGCAATGCTGTGCTGCCACACAGTGCATGCAATGCCATTGCGGTGTGCACATCATGCATTCTGCCGTCAGCTCCTGACGCCTGTGCGTGTCGGCATTTCCGCAGGCGGCGTCGCAGTTGGGCGTGGCCAACCTCGAGGTGCGTTCTCGTCAGTCATCCTGTTCTATCCCGAATCTACTGCTACAGCTCTGCAAGTCTGCATGCACAGCGCCAAGGGCGTGTACATTGCAGCTAAAACACCTCAGTGCGCGTCCGCCGACGCCGTTGCGCTGTGTTCCCAGTGACTGAACTACCGCAACATGGCTTAATTTCTCAACATACCCCAAGCAGTGCATGTGCATGCATGACTGCCACGCGGGCGCTGCCGCTGCGATCGTTTCGATGCTGGCGACGTGCCGCAGACCGGCGATGCCGGCATGGAGCCCTTGTTTTGGTATAACGATCCAGAAGTTTTCGTCTATGGGGCAGGCTGTGTGCTGAAGCCATGTCTCTCTTGCAGAGCGACGCTGTGCGGCAGATCAAGGCCAACCTTCAGCGCTTTCTTCTTCCCTTTTCGCACGCATGCGCCTATACCATGTACTGAACACTATGCGGTGTGCACCTGATATGCCTCAGCATAGTGTTCAGGTCTCAACTTGCTCCTGAGGCATATCAGTTGCATTGCATGAACTATTGCCAACTGCAGCTGCTTCGCTTTGGCGGGTCTGGAGATCTTATGCTGCAAACTGGCGCCTTTCGGCCGCTCAGCACCATGCAGATGTCGACACCGATTGCATCTCTTCGTGCCCAGCACCCATCGCATTGGCAATTCCAAGTGCGCAGCAGCATCTGCAATTCTCCCATTCAGCGCCCGCTGCTCACTTCCGATGGCGGTATGCGGCCTTCCAGTTTCTTTCCAGCGCAGGCATGCAACTCGGAGCTGGCAGCGATGGGCTGGACGCTTTAATGAGCAACTACTCCAGAGGCCTAATTGCAGCATACTCAACTGACGTGCGTGTTGTTGCAGAGCCGCGAGTTCCTGCTGAATCCATCCGCAACCTGGTGGTCGGCGAGTGCTTCTAGGCGCTCGACAACGTCCATGACGAGGTGGAGCTGCAGACGTCAACCTGGGACGCCGACTACGCGAAGGACCTCATGGCGGGTGCGTGCTTGCAATTCAACACCGGCTTTTGGAGTCAATCACCGGCTTTTGGAATCCACCTCCGGCAATTCACGGCTTACTCAAGAACGATCTTGTTGCATGCCATGGTGGCGATCCAGCTGCCGTCATCACCTGCCGGCCGCCAGACTGTACAAAGGGCGCTTTACAGTTGCACATGTCGCTGCGGTTGCGAAACATGCCAACCACTTTTCACCACACGAGTGCGGCTGCGGCGTGACCAGCTTTTAGACGTGCCTTGCCCACTTCGCCCACAGGCTTCAAGTACCGCTAGGCCGACAGCGGCGACTACGCCGGCAGCCGCAAGTGGCGGGAGTACCTCGTCGAGGCGTTCGAGGTGCCGGTGAAGGACATCGGCACGGAGCGCAGCACGATCGACAAGATCAACCACATCGCGGCGCCGGAGCTGTGCATCGCTGAGATCGTGGTGCGCACCGCCTCTCTTCAATAGCAAGTTTGAACTCCATCATGTATTGTTTTGCTTGCTTGCCGTGCTCGGATGCCGCGTCGGCTGCCCTTTGCCGCGCCCGACGCTGCAGCCGGGCCAAACGCTTTTGACGCTACCGCCTATCCAGGACCACCTCATGGGCAGCGCGGGTTGTTGTTCTTGTTGTTGTTGTTGGGCGATCCCCAAGTACCTAGCCATGCTGCTGTACCCCGAGGAGATCGAGCAGCTCGCCGGCTTCGGCGCCGCGTTCACAGCGCGCTTTGAGGCTACACGCCAGGACATCAATGCCCTCGTCGCTCTCACAAACCACGTCCTCCGTGACCGCGTCTGCAGGTCGGTCTGGCCTTCAGCTGCTGCCTTTGCAGCAGCTCCAGCTTTCCTGTGAATAGACTGTTGTAACGCCGATGAGAACTGTCCCTTCAGTATGTTCCTGCTCTACTCGGCTCCTTTTCAATGCAGGTGTGGAGTACGGCGGGGTGGAGTCTAGCCCTGCACCAGGCTCATTTCGCAGCATATTTTTGATCCAGTGCCGCCCTCTTCCACAGGTGACGGAAGGCGGAGCGCATGCGCATCAGCAAGATGCTCGCAGAAGCGGCGGAGCCCTCGCGCACACGCCGGTCCCGGAGTGCGGTGCGGCCTTTTGCAGGGTTTAAACGTAGCTGTCAGCAAATCGTCGCCTTTGCCAAGCCCTCACCCTGCCTCCTCGTCTTTTGCATGTTGTCTCTTGTCATGCACTGCTTGCAAGTCCGAGTGCGTGCATGCACCCAGTCTCGTGCTGGAGGGCGATCTCATTGCTCAGCCCTTCTCCGGCGCTTCTTCTAGCGTCCGAGAACCGCAAACGATCTTGCGAACCAATGCAGGCATTCCGACTGTGCATGCTGGCGCACCCGCAGGCGCAGAAGGCGGCGGCCTCCGGGGTGCCGACGCTCGCCACCACCCGCCTCCGGCTGGCCTACAGGGCCGCCGACGCCAGCACGCCCGGGCGTGGCCTTCACGCAGGTCATGGCACGCCTGCCGGCCTCGGCGCGCGCAGAGTTTGCGGAAGCTGCGGCTGCACATGGCGGGCGGCGGCGACAGCAGGCAGATCACGGCACAGCTGCCCGACACGCCCGACGGGCTGGTGCGTCCTCCATGTTGCTGCAGCTCGACTGGCTCCTGCAACCACTGTGGTCTCTGGAATGGGCGCCTGGCATTGGCCTGGCGCAATACCTCTGAATGCGTGGCGCGGGAGGGTGGAAGTGGCTGTGATGTGACATCAAGGCGCGTCAGGACATGGTGGGAACTTGTGCAGAAGCAACAGTCATTACCACAAGGGCGCTTCATTGTCGATGCGCCTGGGCAACACAGGCAACGTGCTTTTGTAGCGCTTGGACGCTAGCGGAAACGGCATGGCTTTGCGGTACAGCAAGAATCTGGACTCATGCACCACAGCAAGCAGCGATGATGGAGGAGGCAGGTTCTGTGCCTTTGGACAGGTCCAGTGCCATGGAATGCTCTCCTTTCAAATCACAGTATTAGGATTGCACAGCCACAACCCTGCCACGTGCATCCGCTGCAGATGTGGCTCGTGCGCACCGCCGGCGTGCCCTTTTCCGCGCACCGCGGCAGCGTCACCCTCCACGCCGACCCGGCGGCTCAGAAGTTTGCCGACATCGCTGTCAGGTGCGCTGATGGACACTTTGAGCGGTGCTTCCATATGGTGTGTGCCAAGCAGGCTACCAGATTCAAGAGCATGCGCAGTCCAGCTATCTTTGTCTTGTGCTCCCTTGTGCGCTGGCCTGCTGCCGCCGCACATGTGTTTCCTTGTTCGACGCTTCCGGTCGCTCAAAATTCAATCTGACGCATTATGCGCGCTTCGCCCCATCAGGAGCGCCGACGCGGACGCCCAGGAGCGGCTGGATGTCTGGTTCGGGCGGCTGCTCTGCTTCTTCAACTACACCTCCACGGACGGCACGCCGCATGCCGCTGCGTACCTGCGGTGGTACACCGAGACGCAGCCCGACGGCGCCGCGGCGTCCAGCCTGCGGATGGTCTTCCTCGGCTGGGCGCACTTCGGCGCCAGCTCGCGGCCGCACTACGATGTCGTGGAGCTGGAGCGCATCGTGTGCTCGGTGTTGCTGCAGCAGCAACCGCTCAAGGCCAGCTCGTGGTGGCCCACCCGGTGGGTACACCAATTCGTGGCACCATACAGCCTGTGAGCGGCACAGCGCACGCTGTTTGCAATAGCGAAAAGGCGCACACGACAGCAGCCGCTGTGGTTTACATTTGATGTCTAGTCAGGATTTTGACGGCATTGATATTGTTTTCGAGCAGCGCCCGGGCTTCTCCTCTGCCGCTTGCTGATGGACCCTGCTGAACTTTAGGCCTTGGACGACGCAGCACCACAGCCGTTGATTCTTTTGCAGCACCCCCGCACAGTAGCCTTGCCAATTCTTGTTGCAGTGCAGCGATGCCGTGCTGGACGGGAGCACACATTCGCATTGATGGGCTTCGCATACCTAGGTGCTTTGCTGACCAGCCACGGAACGTGTTAACGAGTTGTGCCATAACTCGTTGCACGGCGCATGCCACTGCTGCGGCAACGCCATTGCTGGTGGATGCTGCTGCCTAGCGTCGCAAATTACACTGGCACTTGCATTCGACGTGCAGCAGAGTGTACGTGGCATGCCGTGTTTTGCTCATGTACTGTGGCCGCCGAGCTCACATGACCGTCACACAGCATGCAGTGTCCTAGGTCACCAAACCTGCGCCAAAGCATCATCGACCACTACAGACGTCTGCAGACCCAGTACACTATACGACAGTCCAATCACAGCACCGTCGCACGTCGTCAGCAGACCCTGACGCCAGTTGACGCCATGTGACGCTCATGTCACATGCCGCCGCCAGGCCGCCGCCGCCCCCCACCGTCACACAGCCGCTGCTCCTGGATGCTGCCGGCTGCCACCGGCCGAAGGACGCGACGATACAGCTGGCGTCAGCCGGCATTGACGGTTGCAGGCACATTGTTCTTGGCGCCAGCTGGACGTGTTCTGCTCTATTTCTCGATAAACAGATGTATCAGTGCGTAAAAATATCTCGGGAAAGCTATCTGAAGCGTGAGGATGATGGTCAGGACCCCAGCGATCGTGGACAGTATGTCAAACTTGGAGAAGACCTGCAATCATGCAGCGCCCATTCGAAGCAGTTCTAAGAAAGTACCAGGTACGAATCATGCAATCGTAAATGTGCGTTCAGCAAAGTCCTTGCACCAGTGCACTCACCTTGCCAACTTTCTCACAGAGCTGCCCCACGTCATGGAAGCCTTCTTGCTTAGCCGTCACAACGGCACTCGCCCTCCGACTGCAAGAGCATTGGTAGCTGCACTTCGGCGCTGCCTTAGAATTAAGTTCTGTTGGTGCTCGATGAACACCTCCCAAGATGCGCCGGTCCAATATGATGCGCCGAAGACAGCAGCAGCTTCACCTGGTCAGGGTGCTTGGCAAGACGGGACCTCGCAGGACGTTCACCGAGGTTGTAATGCTTGAACGCAGGCTCCGTTGTAGGGGCGGCGTCAACTTCGTCAGGCCGCGTGCCAGCATCCGCACTTGCATCCTGTGAAATCCTGGCGTGCAGCGAATGCGTTTGGCTGAACACTGTCAATGCAGCTCGGGATGCAGAACCACTGTTAGCCGGCAGTTCAACTCTGGCGCACAAGAGAGATATGTTACTGTCGCAAGCCCTGAGGGGCTGAAAGGGTGCCAGCCGAGGTGGGGAACCCCTCACTGCTAAGCTAAGCTGTCGAAACTGTCGAAACAAGCAACGACGAAGTCCATCACAGCAACCTGGTCTGCCTGGTTGACGAACTCACGCATGGATTCACCGTCCCAGAACAAGTCCGGATATTGGTCGCGAATATGCTACACTGCTGGGCACTCAAAAATCATGTGCCGCTCGTCGCCCACCACCGCGGCGTCGCGCTGCTGGCAGTGCCGCCGGTGCCTGGGCGTGTGGTCCCGCCTGCCCAGCACCACTGGAAGTGTGCTGCAGCCAAGTCGAAACCGTAGATAGCTGCCGATGCGCCGCGCCGAGTGCCGCTGCCGGAAGATCCGCAGGTGCACCTGCTGCCGCGGCGTGCGGGAAAACCATCGCCAGTACGTGCACTTGGCTGCACCCTCGGTCAGGCACGTCCGAGGGAACACGATGAGGGCCTCCCATGCCCGCTGCTGCTGCTTTGCCTGCAGGCCCAACACACATTGCACGTCGACGCGTCGCGCTCGCTGCGTGCTGAGCGGCAGCTCATACCCCAGCCTGTACAGGCTGGGGCGAGAGTGCCACATGTGGCACTCTCGCCGCAGCCCCCCACACCCAGTTCCTAGTGCCGACCAGCAACGCCTCGCTCTGGGCGTCCATCTGTAGACGAAGACTGCCTCGCGGCTGGGCGCATAAGCTGTTCCAGTTGCGCAGGCTACGCGCCCACCACCGGGCCTCGAACCTGCACCTCTGAGCTTGCAAGGTGACTCTCCGAGAACCTACGCCCCACACCTCGAATGACGGCAGCGCCGTGGCGGTGACGATGGCGTCGTATAGGTGAAGCTGTAGGTGGATGTTGCTTGAACAGCCGAGGCGGTCGAACTTGAAGCGCACGCAGTGGAAGGCGTTGCCGATGCTGCAGCGGAGCCGCGGTAGGCTGCCGCCGGCGACGCCTGCCGGCGTGAACGTGGTGCCGAAGTAGTTGTAGCTGACGGCGTTGGGGAGGTCGCGGCCAGCACACTATGATAGGTGAAGGCGGGGCGCGGCGTACGGCAACTTGCCAGTGGCAGTCGGCGGAGGCACCGAGCACACGACCTCGACTGCAATGCAACGCATGCAAACATTATGTAGGGAAGATCAGCGAAACGTAACCCCTGTCCGCAGCATGTCCCTTGACTGCTCCGCTGGCAACTTCTTATAGCCACGGAAGAGTCTTGGTGTGTAGAGAACACACAGGCCGTCATGCAACAAGAATTGCTGCGACCGCACATACCGTTCTGGGCAACTCACGACGAGCAGGCCTACCTCACCTGGGCTGGCCGCCGCATGTGCAGGCCGTGCTGCCGCCGCTGCTGCCTTTGCCGCTGCTGCTGGCGTCGCCGCTGGACAGCTGAGTCTTGCAGCTGCGGTCTTTCTGGGCTCTGTCGAAGCTGTCTCTGGCTCTGCTGAGACGTCTGCGCACGTCCAGCGGCTGGAATCTGCACTTGTTCGCAAGATGCCGGAACAGGACCTGCTTGCAGTTCAGGCACGACCTGTTCATCAGCGGCAGGCCGGGGTCGAGCTTCTGACGGCGCTCTCAGAGTCTGCACAAGACCCACAACTTGAACACCACAGACACATAATGATCGGCTCAGCCATAGCCAGATCGAGGCAGGTGCAAGTCAAATCTCAACGCATCATGAAGTATTAATGTCAGGAGGAGCACACCGTGTTGTGTCTTGCAGACCTTGCAGTAGCCATCCTGATGTTTCTGGCAAACTACTGTCACCATGTCAAACACGGATCTCGCTGCCACAGCATCGTCGGCCGAGTGCTGAGCACTGGCAATGCATCCTCGCAGCCGATATCCTCTCCGTCGCTGTCCGACAAGCACGACTGCGCCATTCAAGACGTCAAGGCGTAGAGAGACACTGAACTGAACTGCGCTGAATATAACTTCAAATGGCGCTTGCCGCTTGCTGCTGCTCGAGCTGTTTCAAAATTGCTGTGCATGCTTAGCGTCCCATCAGCCCCAGAACAGATTCCCAGGCCGGTAACCGCAGTTGAGCGCTGCTCCCCTCCGGTTACGGTTGGGTAACCGCGGTTACTTCGGCTGGGTAATCTTAAATTACCGGTTGCCTGCCAACCCTAGGGTACAGCATGCCTGGACTTGAAATGTGCAGAAGCGCTTTGCAGACGACTTCCAACACGTACCTCGATCGAACGACTGGAGACTCGCATAACCTAGGCTAGCCAAAAAATGAGGTTGAATCGTTTGGAGCGTCAGTCGCGGGGCCGTCACCACTACCGCCATCAGTGCCGCCAGTGGCACCGACGGTGCCTTCCAACTCCGCCGGTCTCGTCAGGTATGGCCAGCGAATCTCCAGGATGTGGGATGTCCAGCGATGGTCGCCGCCGGCGCCGCCGCCGGCCTGCAGCACAGACTGTGAGGATGGGGCGCCTCGAGGGCCCGCGCTGGCGAGCGCCGCATCCCGCATCCGGATGTCCTGCGCCTGCGGTGCCAGTCGGTTTAGGTAGTGTTTGGGTTCTGGCTAAAGGGGCATCAGCATTATGCTAAAGTGCAGACCTCCAGATTGCAGGGCGTGCGACGTGTGTCCTCCGAGCATAGGTACCGTGTCCTTAACAAGCGCCTAACAGCGGCAGCATGCGCCCTTGCTGCACAGCTTGCAGCACATCCCAATCCTCAAGGCACCTGTTTGACTCGTTCTGATGCTGGACCAGTAGCTTTGAGTCCAGCTGCACAAAGCCTAGCAATCGAGAAGCGCACCTGGCGGGCGATGGGCGTCCGGGCTCCCAGACGCCGGCCGCATCCAGATTGCTGCGGTTGTTCTCCGCCCTGCACCACATGTCACACCCTGGCCCCGGAATCTCAGCAAAACATCCGCTGAGACTTACGTCCGGCATTGCTTCCTCCTGGAGACTCAAGCGACTCCAACACCAGGATAACGGCTCGGCTCGGCTGTTGGGCTGCGTGCTCGGCGGCTGCTGGTTTGCAACCGCGCAGGCGGGCTGTGTCAGCGGCGTGCCCCGCGCCAGCTGCTCAGGCGCCGCTGTCGCATCCCGTAAGCACGCTGCTGGCTGGGTCTGGGGCTGTTGCTGCTGCGGCTGCAGCGAGTCGACAGCCAGCCGCGTGCAGCAGGCCCTGGACGGCGGAAGCTCCAGCCGCACGAGCGGGACCCCAGCTTCGAGTTCGGGCGCCTCTCTCCGCAGGTGCGTGCTGGTGCATGCCACAGGGCAGTGCACGCAGGTCGCCCCCTGCTGCAGGGAACGCTGCAGTCGCGTGGCAGGACCATGCAGAGGGGAATCACTCTGGTGGTCATGCCGCCTGGCTTGCCGCTTCATACCTGGCCGCTGGAGTGTCTGCCATCTGATAAGACTTGGCATTTGCGACAGGCACTGTGCTCGATTTCAGACATGAAGCAACCCCTGTAGCAACCCCCCATCAGAAAGGGCTTTGGCGCCAGCTGCCAGCCGTAAGAAACAAACCTTGATTTGTTCACAGACCTAAGTTTCATCGTACGCAGGGATCCGTGCCGGGCATCGGGGAGGGTTTTGGCGCGGGACTGCCGCGCATCGCGACATCGCCGCAGCCACTGCTGCTGCCCAAAGCGGTCATCGAGGAGCTCTCTGCCCACAGAGAAGCAGGCGCAGAGGTGAGGCTTTTGCAGGTGCAACTTCGAGAATGATGCAACTTCAAGTGCAGCCCTGGCGTTAAGAAAGCCGTGAAAGGCCACTTTGCAAAGCATTTGTTCAAGACAGAAATGCAGCTTATTCAAGCAGGTGCTGCTGTACGAGGCGGTCGCCGAAAAGCTGTCTGCACACGAGGGGGCCATGGAGAACAGCATGAGTACTGGACGCCTGCTACATCGCTGCATTGTGGCGCGCCGCTTAGTGCCGGCTCTGCACGACTGCGCACCGGCAGCAACAGCACCGACTACACAGCAGCCAGCAGCCGCTGTACGGACTCACATTGTGTCTTCTCCATCGCAGGGTGGATCGCCGCTCAGTGCCAGCTCCGCGTGGCTGCGCACCGGCAGCAACAGCAACGACTACAGCAGCCAGACACTCGCGAGCCTCGGACTGCTCGCCAGCGGCTCGCTGCCGCGCCCGCTGCCGCCGGGAGCACAGGTACACTCAACACGCGGATGTCACACTAAATGAGGATGGACAATGTGTTTGCCCCAACCTTGCTGAGATCTACAGCCGCAGTGCTGCCCTTTTGTCCTCTTTCGCATGTTGCAAACACCCCTGAACCCGTCCCTGGTACTGAAGGCGCTGCTGCTGGCTCCTGCAGCGCATCTTTGGCGTCGACGTCTCGCCCGGTGGCTCGCCGCTGCTGAGCGTGCGAATCAGAGCGAGTCCGCGGTCAGCTTGCAGTCGTCGCCGCGCTCGGCATTCACGCCCGTAACCTCGCTCACAGTGAGTTTGCGACTGTCTTCCTTTGGACGCCAGCAAAGATCAACAGCACTGCTGAAGATCCGGCGCGCAGCCTGCAATTGTCGCCGCGCTCTGCGTCCAAGCCCGCTGCATC
>JAABUL010004921.1_pt1 | contig 17243 bp, 29 predicted proteins | sample 5559151 | NCBI WGS metagenome assembly JAABUL01 (sample SAMN10711876, study PRJNA513368) | rock metagenome | isolation source: Antarctica rocks | place: Antarctica: Victoria Land, Pudding Butte sud | reverse complement strand
GGGTGTAGGGTTTAGAAGGCACTGGCTGCGGACGGTGCTGAGGATGCTGGCTGCTTCGAGAGTGCTGGCTGCGGCGACATAGACCACACACAGGCAGGCTCTGCTGTCTGCCTGGGGAGGCCCCCGCCGCGCACAGAAGCCGCGCTATTCATGCCTAGTGCTGCAGCTGCACAAGTCGCTGCCTTCATCAAAGTCGGTGGTTGAAGCCGACAATGCACCTGCGGGGATCTCGGAGGGGCCCTCTGCAACGCCGTGCTCGATGCGCCACTGGCGGTACTCGCGGCCGTAGATGACGGACGCCGCCTCCGGCCCCGGCGGGTCGCCCTCCACGACGGCGCGCTGCCCCAGGGCCGTCAGCCGCGGGTCGAAGGGCCATGATTCTGTTGCAGGCCAACGCGGAGCTATAATGTATAGACACAGAGCTGTGACACATGGACACAGAGCTGTGGAACGCGAACACAGTGTCAGTGGGACAGAGTGTGGCTGGGCACCTGCTGGTGCTTTGCCTGGCACAGCAAGCGAGGGTTGATGTGCGAGTTAAGCTGGGCAGATGCACCGAGACATGAGTATTGCGACTGGGATGTGTGGCTCAGGTTCACGTTCACATACGGGAATGGCGGCACCGTGCTCATCCTTCTGCGACCCGATGTGGACCCAGACGCTGTTTGCTGAAGACACATCTGCCACATCCACCTTTGCGCGCAGCTTGTATCTGCCACGAATGAGACGAATGAGAATATTGCCAGTCATGTTGCCATGGCACCTGCTCTCAGCAATGCCATGTGTCAGCGATGCGGGGCAACAGCAACAGAGGACCTGCACGCACCTATTCAGCAACTTCACAAGGTCCGGCGCGGCGTCCCGGTCAACGTCTGCCAGCAAGACGGGCTCCGTGCCTGCAGTAAAAGAGCAGGTCACACACCGGCTAAAACAAGACACATTCACCCCACATGCGCAGCAAACAACATGCACAGGCATGCTGTGTAGCAGCTGTGCGCAGCGCACCAGGCTTGCGGTGGAGGAACAGGTCGTGCAGGAACCGCCCTTGCGCGTTCAGGATGCACGCATACATCGGCCGAGCGCCCGGCGCCTCCAGCGCCACGACATCATTTGTCACCAGCCCCTGCGCTCGCAGACATGTGCATGTGTCGTCTGCAGACCCGTAATGGATGGATGCCCAATGAAGGCACGACGTTTAATTGTCCAAGCATGTTGAGAGGCTCACCTGCAGGAAAGTCAGTAAGTCCGAGCCTGCGAGGCGCAGCACAGACCGTGAAGCGGACAGATTGGCGCTGCGCGGCAAGAAGTCCGAGGCCAGGCTCTGAGCGGCAAAAGCGCTGCTGAAAGAAGTAGATTCGGTCGCAGACGCTGCACATTGGGCCGCTGGCTGCCGCAGTGCCTGCAGCACGCCTGGAGCCGTGCGCTTGCCATGGCGCAGCATCGTGGTGGTGGTAGTCCGAGACTATTGGACTGAAACACGACGACAATAGAGGCTCGGATTCACTTTCGAGATGAGTATCGAGCTTGTGAAGGAAGTGCGCAGAAAACGTGCGGTTGGCTTGCTGATGCTCGCTGAAAATCGTCTGACCAAGCGAGCGACAAGGGCCTGACTTACGGGCAGTTTCAGCCAGGTAATCAAGCGAATCACTTGGCTTACTCCCGGCGCTGCAAACTGGCACCAAGGAAGTGTCAGCTGGGCTTTCGTGGCAGTCTATTGGTTCCGGAACTCAATGCAACTCACCTTCCGGAAGGGATCACGGTGGCGTGAGCAGTATTCTGGAGCTCGCAAGATCATACGATTGATGCAGGGACCTCAACTCTTGCTTGCCTGGATCGGCCTGGCAGATAATGGAGCGAGCGAATTTGCATGCAACCACCATCGATGCACTGCGCGACATGCTGGCGCCCAAAGCTTGAGCCACATCGTTGCCCCCTGAGCAGCACAAAACGCTACTGAGAACCCATGTGGCGCTTGAGGGAACCTCTGGCTGCTCCTCACTACTGGTAGATGAACTCCGCATGGGACAACGCATTGGCGGCGCCTCGGCAGTCCTCCTCCTCGGTTTTCTCACGCTGCTTGCGCCGCTCGTAGTGCTGATCGTCAGTAGGCAGCTCGAAGCGGCACACCTGCAGGGCAGCGCATCGTGAGCTCAGACACGGGCCTGGGCCGCAAGCATATCATCTTGAGCGCATCACTGATATGACGGCGTATGAAAGTCTCGATGGGCCATAACAGAATGCTGGGAGGCACGTCAGACACCACATGCGGGGTGAAAGAGACGTACTGGGCAGGAGTTGTGTTCCTTGAGCCAGGGGGCCAGGCATGGCGTATGGAAGACGTGATGTGCATGGCACGGCATGACTTGCACTTCCTCGCCCACAGCCAGCTGCTCCCTGCATGATGCAGCGGCATGAGTAAGTCCCTTCCTTGACTTGCCATGTGAAGTTGAACAGCGATTGATCTTGACCAGAACAAGCGGTGGCAGGGACACCAGGACAAGAGAGAGCGCAGTGCTGGCTGGGCATGTGCATGTTGCCTAATGCAAGGCCTGCTGTGGGCAAGCGTCTGGCAAGAGTGGGCCAGAAAATGCACATTGCGGCAAGCACTGCCGCAACAGATACTGAAAGATCACAGCAGCACAGGCAGGCATTTGCAAAATGCCTGCCTGTGCAAATGATGGATGCAAATGATGGATGCGCTGCCGATGCTTTTGGGGACATGCCGCAAATGCTCACCTGCACACGGAGCACTCCACCTCGGCGCCGCCCAGCTCGTGCAGCCGCTCCGGCGACAGCCGCTCCTTCTGCAGCGCTCTGACGGCGCTTTTGGCGGCAGGCGGCGGCCCTGTAGCGCCGCCGGCGTCCTCCAGCGACGACCGCAGCGCCTCCTCCAGTCCCTCCGCTGCGCCAATGACACATCATTCTCAGTAGTTGCTTTTCACTTTCTCTACGTTTCATTAGTTGCTTTCGGCGTTCCGGATCTTCACTTGTCGACTTGAAAGGGTGGATCGTCGACAGCGGCAGCCTGAAAGACAGTGGCGTGTTGTGCACACCTACATGCCACAATGCATCATGATTGGGCGCTGTTGATATGCCACCAACGTCCGCTGCATGCCGCGGCGCCAGCCATGACATGCTTTGCGGCCGAAGCCGAGCTGCCGACGGTGCCTGCATCTCGCATCCCCAATAATGATGCATGCAGCGGGGCGCGCGGACAGTTCTCGTGCCCCATGAAACCCATAACGGACATTCGTGCGCGCACAGTTCTCGCCGCCGAAGGCATCCCGGAAGTGCTCGAACAGCTGCTCCAGCACGCGCTCGCGGTCCTCCGGCGTCTCCGCCGGCGGCTGCACGGCGGCGTCATTACCATCGCCATGGCTGGTGTCCGCATCTGCATCAGCACCAGCGGCGGCCGCGCCACCGCCCTGGACCAGCTGCATGAGCACATCCTGAATGCCCAGCGGCCTGGGCGGCACCACGCCACCCTGCATAAATGGAGCATAAACGGAGTTTTCAGGCTGAAAAGTTGGTCACACTCGGAGTAGGGATGTGTCCCAGACCATGCGCACTGACATCGAAGCCACCATATTTGCCCAGTCGCGCTGTACATCTAGAGCAGGGATTTAGTGCTGCACTGGTGAGACTGCAGCAGCGATGTGGATTCGCACCTCTGACATCAGGCCCTCGAACAGGAACGGAGCGGCGCCGCTGCCCGACGGCTGCGCCGTCGCCGCCGGCGCTTCCGCCTCCTCCAGGTGTGCCTGCATCGCGCCCAGAAAGCCCCGAGCCTCACTGCGCTGCGCCGGCGACGCCGCCGCAGCCACCGCAGCCTGCATGGAGGAGACGCGGCAGCATTGGACCCCTTCAGCTCCAGCCGCAGCAAGCCATGTGTGACAGAACGGGAAATCAGTACAATTGGCTGAATATTGCAAACGTCTACAAGGTGGGACGTGCAAGCCGACACTGGCAACTCACTGAACAGCAGCGCTGATACGTCTCACTTCTCAAGTATTCTTCACACAGCTGACCTGGAACACCATGCTTCCTGCGCGCCAGAAAGCTGGCGCCGTGTAGCGCGATCGCAGCAGCGTGGAGGTGCGGCGCACCGCCTCCCACACCTCGGTGTCCAGCGGCTCCAGCGCGCCTGCCGCGCCCAGCTGCCGACAGCGCGCCCGCCGCAACAGCACGCTGCGCATGCACCGAGATGATACATGAGGGGACAACAATGCAGTCGATATGCATGATGTGGACACGGTCGACATCAGCTACGAACCAAGCTTAAACTCGGTTAAACAGAACCTCTCCCAGCTCAGCGAAAGCTGTCAGCAAGCTACGAGCGTCCTCACCTCGTGAGCTCCGCGGCAGCGCCCTCAAAAGTCAGGCGTTTGCCAAGGCGCGCCTTGATGTCCGCTACGTTCACTGTCGGCGCCGCAAGTGCGGCCCGTGGCGCCGTCTCCGCCAGGGCGGGCATTCTGATGTGTGCGCTGGCAGCCGCTGCAAAAGGGCAAATGCGCCACCGGTAGACGCTGCGGGGGCGGTTGATACGATGTTGCAGTCAGCGATGATACCTGTGAGCGTGCGTCTGTTGACGAGTATGTTGGAAAAGTCCTTCAATCGAGCGTGAGCCGAGCTGTCTGCAGCACGTACACGGAGTGAGGTGTCTGTGCTGCATTGACCAGCCGAAATGCTTGCGCGAGAGCGGCTTGCTGATAGCACAACATATCAACGTATGTGCCAAACGCAAGCACCTGAGAGCGTATCTGTGTATTCCGTCGCTTCGGCAGCTCTGTTCTCGAAGTTCCGACATCAGGGGCGAAGAAGCGGCCCTCGCTATCGCATATGTGCGAAAGGCCAGCAGAGAGGCTGAGTTTGCTGAAGGTACATTGTGCATACACCTGTGGACGTGGATTGACGTTGTTGCGGTGTCTGTGGGCGACCCGTGCCGCTTGTGGAAACTTGAGCAGTGGCATCACCGACACCTCTTAAAACATTTCGAGCGAGCAGTGTGACCCCGCGCACTTTGAGTTTTTGGATTAGCGCGAAGTCACTCGGGAAACGTGTTTGGCGGGGAGCACGAAATCCACTGCGACGTTTCAACCTGGCAGAGTGATCTGCGGCGTCCAGGGCGCTCATCTGGCATCTGGGAAGCATTGGGGTCCGAAGGTCCCGACTTCAGGGATTGAGGTGAGGTCCAATGCGTGTCCCATATGCACGCAGCTCGATGTGCAACATATTGCTATTGGCATGGTGCACTTGGGTCTTTTGAAACTAAATCAGTCGCATGGCGATGCTGACGCCATCGTCCGTCCAACTGCCCATTGCAGACACTTCCGGTAGCCTTGGAGTCGGGCAGCAGCAGCGGCGGCAGGCGCCTGCCGCCTCCCGGCTGGCGCCATGTGGCACGGCGCCAAAATCTTCGACCCTGTGCTGATAGTCGCCCAGATCTTCGTGCTGCAATGCGTGTGGTACATCAGCCTCGGCTGCCTGCTGTGGCTGCTCCTAGGTGCGCTCTATATCCTGCTGTTCTCATATCGCATGTCTGCGCAAGCTGTGAACCGTGCATGCGGAAGACAGAATGTGCGTTAAGACATGCTGAAGATTTTAGATCGGTGCAGGCCCATATGTGGCGCACCTGTCACTGCACCACTTCTTTGACTGGCGCTGGATCAGCTTCAGCAGCTTCACCGGCTGGATGATCATCCTGGCCAACTGCTTCAACGCCCTAGCAGCCGCAGCCTACCTCATGCTGGTGGTGAGCCCTTGCATTGCTGTATTGCACTCTGCAGGTGCGTGTGGCCTCTATGCAGCAGTCTGTGCGGTAGTGCTCACAAAGCTGGAGTCAACTGTCTCATAGGAAAGCTGTGCTGCAGGTGGAGCGGGCAAAGAAATGCCTGGACTTTGCAGCGACGATATACCTAATACACCTGGTCGTCTGCTTCTCCTACTGCGGCTTCAGCAGGAGGTTTGCCTGGTAGGAGGCACTTTTACAACAAGTCCCGAAATCTATAGTATGAGGAAGTGCCGTGAATGTGAATGCGGTGGTTGAGACGTTATTGCACATGTCCTCCAGCCAGCTAATGATATCGTTCAATCTGCAATGCAGGTGGCTCACAAACCTTATCGGGCTTGCCATCACAGCGGTGTTGGGCGAGTGGCTCTGTCTACAGCGGGAAATGCGCGACATTCCAGTCGGTGTGTGTTCTGTTTTTTTAGCAGTCACAGAGCATGATTGCGCCTGCAGCAGTGTGCAGAACGACAAACTTTCGCATGTAGCCTGTTTAAAGAGCCTGCATGTCAAAGCATGCTTCTGATGAAATGCTGCTGCCAAGCGGCAGGCTCGGGCTCGCGGAGACGAGGCAGCGGCACGGAGATGGTGTCCCTGCACTCATCTTCAGGGCTGCCCAGCCCCAGCGTTACGCCAAAGGCGGTCACGGCCAGCTCCTTCCAGGCGCTCAAGCTGCCTGGCAGCGTGTCGGGAACGCGCAGCAGCTCTAGCGCCGCCAGCCTTTTGCCGGTTTGAGCCACCTAGGAGGAATCTGCACCGCTACAGTGCCCAGCGCAAACGTGTTCTTCTTAGACACAGGTCAAAAATGAGGGAGTGTGAAACAGAGAAAAGCAGCTTCAACCTGGGAGGTCATGAGACATCAGCACTGCAACAGTCTCGGTGAAGGAAGGGAGTCCAACGCTGAAGCAGCATGAACTTTCTACATGCGATGCAAAGTGCTTTATTCATCCCGGGGGCATCCCTCATGACCAACGCCCGTCTTTACATCAATGAATGCCAACGCAACTGGAAATGGCGACAGAGGCACAACGACCCCGCAAACGGTCTGCAGTTGCCGCTGCCTGCCTCGAACCAGCTGCGCCAAACACTCAGCCACAAACCAGTGTTCTGCACGATCAACCCTGTTGTTCAGCCGTCAAACAAGCGCAACGTCACTCCTGAGAGGCACACGGCAACAGAGCCCTCCTCCTCAGTCACGCGGCAAGGGCCTTGCGACTGGCGGCCGCGCCGCTGACGGCGCCGGCGACCTGCTCCGCCAGTGAGGCTGCCGCCGCGACGTGCGCTGCGGCCGCCGCCTGCGGTAACACGATTGCGTTAGCATTACACATTTACCTTAGATGTGTGAATAGGGACCTTTGTGTATGAGCCACCAGTAGGGGTCAGCTTCGGTAAAACATACAGCAGGGCAATAGAGCACGGCCGATAGGGCCTTGCCTGCAGCGCCGCGAGCTGCGCCTCCACCGCTGCAGCTGCCGCCGTGGACGCTTTCAGCGCCTCCCGAGCGGCGTCCGCCTTGACGCCCGCGTCCTGCGTCTTCTTTGCCTGCGCCTCCAGCTTCCCCTCAGCGTCCTTCGCCTGCAGGGGCACTGACTCCCAAGGCCGTTTAGCAGCAGAGTCCACTCCTCGACAGTTGGTATCCAGGGTGACGTGTCAAGGCAGCAGGCCTTGGTTTGAGCCTGCGCTTGCGTGCGCGCAAGTCAATCGCACCTGATCCATGTGAAGTCTGGAACAAGACTCCAGGTGCACAATGCACAGGATTGGATTGTGCATCCAAGTGTGTCCAGGCGCACCTTGCGCTCTGCGGCGCGGCGCAGGCGGCCGTCCGCCTGGCGGGCGGCCTCGGCCTCGGCGGCGTGCGCGTCAGCGGCGCGCCGCGCCTCGCGCTCCGCCTGGAGCGCCGCCGCCTTCTTCTCAAGCGCCGCCTGCACGCAGAAGGACCGTTTGCAGTGCGTGGTTTACAAGGTTGAGACCAGTCAACGAACGACGCATCAGGCGGCATGTTGTGGGAATGGGCACTGCATCCCCGCAGCAAGGACAAACGCCCCAAGGGCACGGCAGGCGAGGATGCTGGGCCCCCAAGCCCGGGGACAGGGTTTGAATCTTCATCCCCGCAGTCACCTGCGCGTCCTTCAGCTTGGCAGCCTGGCGGGCGTCCGCGCGCCCGCGGGCCTGCGCGTCCGTCACCGACGCGGTCGCCGCAGTCTTGGCAGCCGCCAGCTCCGCCACCTGTGCCTCCAGCTTTGCCGCTTGCGCTTCCAGCTTCGCCTGTAGCGCCTTCACCTGCAGCACGAGATGCATCTCGACTCACTGAAAAAACACGACTGTGGATGACAAGTGCCCCATAGCCGCCGTTGCGTTGTGAATTGCCGTATGGATTGCCGTGTGGATTGCCGACTGCGAGGACACCTTGACTCCGGCGTGGTGGTCGACGAATATGAACACACAGAGCAGCGCAGGGCAGACGACTTGCCTTCTACATGTCCCAGGCGATGTCAGTTACTCACCTCTGCATCTGCCGCCTGCAGCTGGGCGGCGGCTTTGGCCGCCTCGCCGGTCGCCCTGTCCACCGCCTGCGCGGCAAAAGCATCCGCCTGCGCCGCCGCCGCGGCGAGGTCCCGGCTGTGCTGCGCCTCCGCCTGCGCCGCGGCATCGCGCACAGCCTGCAGCTCCCCCTGCAGCGCCGCGATCTGGTGCGCGTGTTCCTGCTCCCTGGCCGCGGCCGCCGCTGCGGTGCCTGGCGCAGAAAGCAGTCGTTCAGGGGTTGATCTGCAGCAGATTTTGGCATTGGAGCAGCACCCAGCACTACCTGCCATCAGGATAGTGACGACCACATTGCCACCACCATTCGTTCACACTCCGCCGCGTCAGTGCTGGAAGGGCTTGGGCAAGGTGGGCTGCACAGGAGCTTTAGCCGTGCAGGCAGCTCTGCCACAGCTGGCGAACTGTGACTCCCGATCACTGATGGACGCACCCTGCTCAGCGCTGTTGACGGCAGATGCCGCTGCCGAGCGGCTTGCTGGCTCGGCAGCGTCGGTCCCCTTGGCATCCACCGCCTGCTGCGCCGCGTCTGCAGACTTGCCCCGCCGGTGCGCCGCCGCTTTCTTGGCCGGCGTTCTGGAACGCGTCATGACGGGCTCCACATCCGCTGCGCCAACCGGCCGCTGCGCCCTCGCCGGCTGCGCTGTTGCGGCCTCCGCCGGCGCGGCTGCGGAGCGCTGCGCCTCTGCGCGCTGCGCCGCAGCCGCTGCGGCGCCCCCCGCTGGCGCAGCAGCGTCCGCAGCCGCCGGCTGGGCCGCGACAGCTGCAGCGGGCGCGGAGGCAGCGGCGGGCTTGCGCGGCCGTGGGCTGCGGGCCTCCTCCTCACTCTCCTCCGCGATCTCCTTCAGCCGGTCGTAGTAGCTCTGCATATGCAGTCAAGATTTCTCACATTCTGCCGCTGCGCAGGCTGGCACGTTGCTTAGACCTGTTCACTTTCGCTATAACCTTTCACACCCCGGACCATCTGCTCTCGACAACGAAAGCAGCCGGAAACACAGTGGCAAGAGCACATAAGGGTCATGCTTGTGGATTCATGAGCATGTGCACCTTGCCCTGCCAGGACTGCTGCAGGCGCTGGCGCAACGGCGCGGAGGGCTTTGCGGAGCGGCCCGCGTCGCGGCCAGCCTCCGCGGCGCCCGGCAGCAGCGCCTCCGCCATGCTCTCCAGCTCCCTCGACATCGCCGCCACGGCCGCCGCTGTGTCCTATTCATGCCGGAGAGATCTCTGTCAGAGACAGCTTAGGCTCACAAGGCAGGCAATGTCGTCGCTCTGCGGTGTGAAGGTGCTTGCGCATGCCTCACACTACGATTTCAGAGCTTAGCGAGCTGCCTGATGCATTGATTTCATCCACAGCTGCAGGCGACACGGCTTGCCTGGCCGGGCGCGAGGGTAGTGCGCCGCTGCCGTGCCGCACGCCTCCCCGCGGCGGCCGCAGCGGCCGCCTCCTCGCCGCCGAGCGCCAACGCCATGACCGGCAGCGCGCTCTTGCGGCGGCTGCCGCTGCCCGACGCGCTTCTTGCGCCCGCGGCGGCGCGGTCCGCTGCCTGCTGCTGCCTTGCCGCCTCCTGCTCCCGCATCGCGTTGTAGTCCATGAGTGCCGCATCCAGCTGCGCGCAAAACAGATCAAGTGCATCAGAATCAGTGCTACGTTATGATCAGAGGCACAAGACACTCTGCCAGACTGTAGTGCTCGATTGGCTCTTTGCGCCACCTCGGTACCTCATCAGCCTTTCACGAGCTCTTTCGAGGTAGGGAGATCTGTTGGGAACGTAATTAGTTATGGGCTGTCGGTTGCCTAAACAGGACGCACCTCGCCGTCGTCGCCATTATACCAGTCGCCAAAGCGCTGCACCACGGCGCCTGACGTGCGCCGCCCGCGCCGCTTCACGATCGCGGTCTGGCACGCCAGCGGCTGGCTGTCCTCCGAGTCCTGCAGCATCAAACAGTGAAATATTCGATGCATTTGGGCCGGGCCCATTTTGGGCTGTGAACACAGCAATGCCGAAGGTCGAAGCAATTCCACTTGAGCCAGGTGTTGTTGGCATGGGTCCAGGCATGGGTCCAGCTGGAAGGTGAGACTATCACACGGGGAATGCGTTTCAGAGCACTGTGCTGCTCACCGAGTCGTCCTTGGGCTTCGGGGCCGATCGCCGCCGCTCCTCGGTCGGGCAGTACTCTGGGCTGGCCAGCCCCTCCACTGCATCGTCCTCTTCGTCGCTCTCCCCACGAGGACTGGCGGCGGACGCGTCCTGTGGTGCTGCGGGCGTCTGCTGCACCAAAGCGCCTGCAGGCGTCTGCTGCACTGTGCTATGCATCTGCTGCACTGTGCTATGCATCTGCTGCACTGTGGCCGGCGCCTGCTGCATGGCCGGCGGCTTTGCAGCCGGTGGTGACTGCGGCGGCGGCGCCACAGGGCTGCCCTCTGCCATTTTCTCCGCGGGTGCTTCCTCTGCCTCGAGCTCTGCGCTGCCGCTGCCTGCTGGGGGCGGCTCAGCAGCGGCCGCCTTGCTCGGGGTGCGCACAGTCGCCTCAGTGCGTGCCGCCGCGGCAGGCATGCGCTGCTGAGCAGCCGCTGCCTCGACCAGTTGCGCATCAGCCGGCTCGGCAGCTGACAGGGTGGCGGCGGCGGGCGCGGCAGGTTTGGCGGCGGCAGGCACCGAAGCCTTGGTGGCTGCCGCCGTGCGGACGGGGCGCCGCTGCGGAGGTGCGTGGCTCGGCGGCAGCAGGCGCCGTGTGCCGCCGCTCTGAACCTTCGGCTTGCCTGCCGGCGCGGTCTTCGCAGCGCCTGCTGCAGATGCAGCAGCAGAGGCGCTGTGCGGGGGTGCCAGCACTACTGCTGGTGCAGACGCGCTGGGGCGCGCCGCAGACCGGTCGGGTGCACCGCCCGACAGGCACACCGGCGTGCTCCCCGCCGCGGCAGCGCCCACCGTGCTGGGCGCGTTGCCCGCCGCCGAGCGTGTCGCATCGCCGCCGTGTTGTTGGCGTGGGGCGTGGTCTGCTGCAGATGCCGCTTGCTGGCCGCCTGCATACTCCGCGGCCGGCGCCGGCGGCGCCACTGCCAGGGGGCTGCGGCGAGGCTGCGCTGCCTTGTCTGCGGAGGCTGTGTGCGGCTGAGAGGCGGTGGCATCCGCGGGCTGGGCGGCCTTTCGCGCCGACTGCGCCGCTGGAAATTTCAGCTTCGGGATCGTGAAGTTGGACAGATCCTCGGGCGCAGGCGCAGCATCTCCGGTGCGCTTGCGCGCCGGCGTGCGCAGATTGGTGAGGCTGTGCAGCGGCCTCGCCTGCTTTCTCGCTGCAGCACAACAAAAGATAATAACGCCGCGGAATATTCAATGAATGTCTGCATGCTGGCATATCAAGACGGCCGAGTTGCCGAGGGCGAGAACAACTTGTTCTGAGGATGTCTTGGTGAGGACCCAGATGAACGGCACGAAATACACGTCCGGTATTTCCAGAACCCACCTGACATATTGTGCCAGCTGATACTCGACTCAAATCAAAAGCAGGTCAGCAAGCAAACTGCACGCCCTGCCAAGCAGCTTCCGACAGGATGCAATCACTCGAAGTGCATCAGCAAAACCGCCGAGAGCGGCAGAATCTGCACATCGCAACAAATTCAAAACTGACCGCGAGTCGGACCAATGTGAACGTGTCCTGACGGTGTTGTGCGGTGCAGTCCCGTCTGCGCATGCCGTCTGTCGCCTTGGGCTTTGAACATCTAGAATGTAGGAAGTAGCACAAAAAATTTCAGCTCCTAAATTTCAGCTCCTAAATTCCAGTTGAATTGCTCTGATAGTTCCCGGCGGCTGTATCGGCGGTGCAAGCAAACGGGCCGCTCTTCGTGAAGCTCCAGACTGTGTCAGAGTGTTGTATTGACGGATTGAATACACCCTCGGCTGCTCCCGTTGGCATGGCAGCTACGGGCAATCCTGAGCCATGTTCACGACAACTCGCTGCCTGGCCGTCGGTCGCCAAATCCTTCACTACAGATCGGCAAGAGAATTATGGCTTTGCGTGCATACGTTTGCAATTCAAGATCTGATCACCGTTGCCAGCAATAATTGTTCCGCCGAGCTTTAGGGCATCCCTCAGCCCTGCTGCAAGATTGAACCGCTGCAACTGTTTGCAGCGCCACCTGGAAACCATGGATGCAATCAGGGGAGCAATGTCAACATCCTTCACGCTGGATCACGTATGATATCCCTCCCAAGAATGTTGTCGTGTGAAGCTCGCCAGGTTCTTGCAGCTACCGCAGCCGGCTGCCTGCCGTTATGCCGCGCGGCGAGAGGGCGCTCAGCACCGCCTTTGCTGTCGATGTGCCTGCGGACTTGCCGGCAGCAAACGGGTTGCTGATCCTCCTGGTGCTGTCGTCGTCCTGCGACAGGAATGTCACTAAAGATGTTAAGATGTCCAGTTTCGATGTATCACAACTTTGGCGTCCTTGAAGCTTCAATCTTCGCCTTCCAGTGCTGCAGCATGAGTCTCATGAACCTTGCATGTGCTTCACCTGTGCATCCCAGATTGGGGACATAGCGTCTTCGTCGTCCGGCAGGATGCTGCGCCTGCCGAAGGCCGCAGCGGCCGGCGACGTGCCCGCCGCCTCCGACCTGTCCAACTGACCCGAAATCGCGCCGAGCGGCGGCCGTTCCAGGACCTTGCCGCTGCCCGGCTGCCGTCGCGCCGCCGGCGGCGGCGCGAAATCTGCCGCCGGCAGGCCGCCTGCAAAAGGGTTGCTGCTGCCTGGCGCCGCAGCAGCACTCGCTTTCGCCGCTGCTGACCGCCCCATTTCCACGTCGCGCTGGGCAGCAGCTCGGGCGGAGCCGCCAGCAGCGGTCGCCGTGTTGCCGGGCCAGGCGTAGGGCGGCACCGGGTGCTCCGCGACCTCCGTGAGCTGCAGCACGGGCAATGAAACTCTAATCAGCCTGTGTGAGCCTATAAAGGTGCAAGTTCTTGCTTCCTTTCGGCAAGCTGGCGCAGAGGCTGCTGCAAGGTGGGATGTCTTCTCAGTCGAGCGGCACTGATAGCATAGCATGGCGTGAGTGCAGAATCAGGATGCACATGCAGCGTGCAGCAGTGGGCCCACCTGTCGTCTGGTGTCTGACAGAGAGATGCTGAAGTCTTCCGCCAGGTCTGCGAACAGGGAGCTGCCCCGTCTGTGGTGCGTCGGCGCTGCCTGCGCCTTTCCCGCCGGCTGCGCTGCCGCCTCTGCCGTTTTGTCTTCTGGCGACCTCCGGCTCGTTTGTGCACGCTGTGGCGTGCGTGACACAAGGATATCACAGAGAGGGCATGGTGGCGGGCGAGCCATGCTGATGCGCGCTCGAGGCAGATGTCTGCTCAGGAATCGAGTTGATCAAGAAGCAGGTGCGGAGCAGATGTGCATGTTTCATCGTTTCATTGCGGGAGCTACAGACCTGATGTGCGCGTGACGGTGACAGTGGGAAGCTTTCGTCCTCATCTTCAGGCAAACTACCGAGCTGAGCATTCCTCGCTGAGCTTTCCTGCAGCATTGACAGACGCTGCAATGTTACAACTGTATGTGTCCCGAGGATTTCTCGGCACTTGAAGACTGTATGACGAAACCGTTACTCAGAACTCATCCGGAACCGACGTTGACACAATGACAAAAGGGTACACACACCTCCTGGTCGCCGGACCGCCGCACACTGCCACCTTCACCTGTGAAAACAACACCGGAAATGCAGTGTCAGATGCGCTGGGTGCATGTGGCAGCGAGCACGCCGGAAAGCAGTTGCACCGCCTGGCAGCCGCAGCGTCAGTTGCATGTACGGGCAGCCTGCCACTGACCATGCTGACTCTGCCTCACGACCAGCCAGCAAAGCAACAAGCGCGACCAGGCACAGCACAGCGCAGCAGCTGGAGCATCTGTCTCTCCATCACATCACCTGTACCGGCGACCCACCTGTGGTGCCGTCTCTGACCAGCTCCTCCTGGAGGTCGATATATGTGGTCGGGTCTGGCGGCGCCTGGCGGTTAGTCAGCACAAATACGCCCACAAACACGATCTGCACCATGATAGTGCATACTGTGACTCTCTGACAGTGTACGCTGAGACTCCTCTGCCCATCAATGCCTCATACTAAGATCAAATTTTGACGACAACAGCTTGGCAGTGTCGCGTCGGCAGAGGCGAATCGAAGGGGGAGGGGCTCACCAAGACGCCAAGCGCAAACATGCATCCTTTCAGTGCGTTGAAGCCCAAGTACTCTTGGTAGTAGATCATGCCTGTCGAATTATGATCAACTGTTATTCCAGCCTCCGAGATGCACGGCCGACATGGGGTGCTCAACAGGCAGCGCACAGGCACTAGGTAGCCGCCCACCGTTGACGATGCTGAAGAGCGTCCAGCAGATTTGCATGACGGGCACAATCACCGCCGCCTCAAATAATCGCAGTGCCTGCGCAAAAGGCATCCGAGTAACAGCACATCCGATCACTCAGCAACAGGCCAACATAGATCGTGGACCTCACAGGATCCTGAGAAACAGGTCCTGAGGTGGTGGCGCAGACTGCAGCTCAATGGGCTTTGGAAAACTTGGCAGAGCAACGAAGTGCGCACCATGTTCAGCCGTGTGACCCAGAAGGCTGCAGCAATGATGAACAGCACCAGGTTGAGCCAAATGAACCAGGACCCCAGCTGGCTGTTGCCGGAGATGGTGGTCCGCAGCAGCAGCGACAGCGCCTTGCTGAACAGCACGCTCTGTGTGCCCAAAAGCGCTGCAGCAGCACAGAAAGCCATGGGTCCCGGTGACAGTTATCGCGGAAGTGGTCCCGCACAACTGGAGGCTCAGCGCTGCATGGGGCGGCTCGTGGAAATAAGTCATGTGCCCGGACACATGCACACTTGGCAGACTCGAGAGCTGGTGCATGATGGCAACTGCAATGTGTCGGCGCCTCACCAGCGAACACAGAGTAGCTGATGGGCAGCGTCTGCCGCCATGCTTTGGAAACACCCTCCATGCTCTGGCCTCTCCGCCTTTAGCGATGCACAAGAAGCCGAGTGGTCCAGCACCTAGCCAAAGGCGCAGTGTTCGAAGAGCAAGTGCACGTGCAATTCGCATTGTATTACTGCAGTGCATCATTGAGGGGGATCACGCGCACTTGCGGAGGGCGTTGCCCTCGCGGTACACCGCATATGCCACGGCGACAGAGACGAACATGATACATAAGTATGTGATGTAGCCAGTGCTGCAGCAGGCAAGAACGAGTCAGCATGTTGCCTACTCCTGATAAAACCAATAGTGACTTCGATGGGCTTTGCCACAGTTGCTCAGGTGCAAACACAGGCATGTACATAGTATCACTTTCTGTAAAAGTTCTGAAGTTGCTGCGATGTGTAGCTTTCGCTGGTGTGGTTGCCAAAGGATACCAGGACCACGCAGCCAGCAATGATCAGTGCTGTTGCCACTAAGATGCGCTTCGTGACCTGTATGTGACAAAATTGCTTTTGGAAGCACTTTCATCTGCAACAGTAAATGTGTGCGTTGCTTGTGAGGATCCAGAATTAAACACAAGCCAGGATGTATGGAAGGTGCAAGTCCTCACCGGCTCCTTCAAGATGAGCCTCCCGAATGCGACATTGGCAAGGAACTGAACCGAGCCAAGCGCCGCCAGAAGACTCTGTGCGGCAAATGCTGCACAGCGCCATTCCAGTTGCTGTTAGCTGCATGGCATGATGTGAGCCCATCAATGTATGGAGCGCGACACATTGTGGCAGAAGCAACTTACCAAATGAGCCGAAATTCATGAGATTGCCGACAACAAACAGCCCCACGCCCCATTGCCACGCGCGTATCTTCCTGCATCTCACACAATAAATACCAGCTTCAGACATTTGACGGCAGCAAGTTCTGTCTCACAACAGTTGCATGCCCTTCATGCGCATATTTCGCACCTGATGGGAGGAAATGTGTTGCCATTCGAGGCAGCGTCAGCCTCAAGTGCACTTGTTCTGTTATGCCCAAGCTTGGAATGTGTTGCAAAAGCCTTAACCCTCTGCAAAAAATGTCACCTGATTGGAGGTACTGTGCCGCCATTAGCGGCGGCGTCTGCCTCAAGCGCTGTCCTGATGTTGTGACCTGCCTTCATCACGTTCTGCACAGCACAAACAGCTGTTATGGACTCGTCTGTGGGCTGGCATCTACGACTGATTGAGCATGTGCTGCCGAAGTGGCGTCTCATGCGGCATGTCATGCGCTGCGATGTCGAGCTGCGTGCTAAAAAAGCAGCTGACCGTGCCGCCGTTGATCAGGATGGATCCGAATACGTTGATCACGGCTCCCACTGCCCAAGTCACCATCCTGGCAGCGGGAGCGGTCTGGAGAGGCCCTCAGCGCTCAAGCATGCGGCATGTGCTCGGTGACGGCTCTCGCGGCGGCCTCAACCCAGGCTCTTGTGTGTCCGTTGTGTGGTGGCACAGATCAAGAAAGCTGACACTCAAGTGAGCCGCATGTGTCACTCAGATCCTCGATGGCGGTGCTCGCGGGCCAATAGGCGAGCTGTCAGTGGGGTCTTCCCACTCAATTGGCACCTGAGAGTTGTTCTGCAACAGTGCGGCCAGCCGACCTGCACGACGAATATGTGCTTGTGCGATCACAATGCAGACAATCAAAGTTCTGGCTCGGATATCACAGCCAAGGAAAGACCTATGACTACGCTCCAGCTGCGCTCAAAACACTTTTGCTTCCCGCGAATTTTCAAGGGTTCAAGGCCACCTTGACCGCATCCAACCACAGCTTTGCAGCACATCGTTCACTCATGTAGGGTAGCCTTGGAGGCCGCTGCTGCCGCTGCCTCGATCGGTTTTGGCCAAGACTCTGACCTGCACAAAGTCAGCAATTCTCCTCATAGGTGACGCTTCGGGTAGCTTGCAGATGAGCTAGAGCTCCGGCCTGTGGGGGGG
>JAABUL010004919.1_pt1 | contig 17258 bp, 21 predicted proteins | sample 5559151 | NCBI WGS metagenome assembly JAABUL01 (sample SAMN10711876, study PRJNA513368) | rock metagenome | isolation source: Antarctica rocks | place: Antarctica: Victoria Land, Pudding Butte sud | reverse complement strand
GGGCGCCATCCGAGCCTTCATCGACGGCTGGAACGACCGCTGCGAACCGTTCATCTGGACCAAAGACGCCGACACCATCCTGGCCAAAGCTAAGCGTAAATGAACTTCAAACACGCAACACTAGACGATCGGGCTGCGGGACGGTCAGGCGTCGGTTACACGCGCCACGTGCTCCGCTGACCGTTGACAATCAGTACATGACGGCTAGTCATTTTAGCCGGGCTACTTGAACCTGAAGGTCGTCAGCCCAAGTGGCGGGCCTTGCCCACAGGGTGGCCCATGCCGCGGTGGGGCCGGTGCACAGCCAGAGCTGTTCGCCTTGCTCGTCATTGTTCAGGTCGACTTCGTTATTGATGGTGGCGATCGGCGAGGCGGTGGCAAACCAGCCGCGCAGTGTCGTCTGGGAGTAGCCGACGATGACGGCCGTACGGGTGTCCGCTGGCGGGGCGGCGAGGTTCCAGTAGCTGTTTTGCCCGCCGTAGGTGGGGATGGTCCGTCGGTAGCGGTGCATCGCGCCGGCCTCTCCATAGTTCGCGGCGATGACCACGGCGTAGCGGCGCTGCGCCGGGGGGATCGACCTGTAGGCGTGGGCGACGGTGGCCGCGAAGGCGGGCCAGCCGACCTGCTCGCCCGCGTCGTAGTTGATGGCCACGATCGGGGTGTCGTGCAGCACGCTCACCGGGACGATGGGCAGCATCAGCACGGCCGAGACCGCGGCGGAGAGCGCGATCGCGGCGCCGAGGATGACCGCGCGCGCTCGAGTGGCCCGGCGCTGGACCCAGCGCAGAGTTGGTTCTGATCCGGCCGCCAGCAGCACCGGGTACATCCCGCACAGGTAGTACGGTTTGCCGCCCACGGCGACAAACACCACCACCAACAAGGCGAACGCCACCGCGAACGCGCGCCAGGTCCGCAGCTGCCGGGCGCGCGCTAGCCGCCAGAGCCCGGCGATCCACACCGGCACCAGCACCGGGCTGATCAGCACGCCCTGATACGGCACGAACAACCAGCGGGGCTGGCTGGTGCCCGAGGACCCACTGGCGATAGCGGCGGACAGATGCAGCTGCGGCCAGCCGTGGCTCGCCTGCCAGATCAGGTTCGGCGCCCAAAGCGCGACAGCGATCGCCGTGCCCGCCCACAGCATCCGGGAGGCGAACACCTGTCGCGGGCCGACCAGCAGCAGACCGACCGCGACCGCGAACAGGAAGAAGATCGGAAGCGTCTTGATCTCCAGCCCGATACCGGCGATCACCCCGACCAGCAACCAGGCCTTATCCTGCCCTCCCAGCGCCCGGATGATCAGTAACGATAGGTCCGTCCAGATCAGCAGGTCGAAGATCGTCGTGGTGTCCAGATGGCTGGCTGACACCAGGATCGCCGACACCGCAATCGTGGCGGCGGCGAGCAACTGCGCACCGCGTCGGGCGCCGAACTCGCGCGCGATCAGACCGGTCACAAACACGATCAGCGCACCGGCCAGTGCCGGCGGCACCCGCAGCCAGATCAACGAGTGACCCGACACTGCTTCCATCGCGTGCGCCAACAGCGGGACCAGCGGCGGCTGGTCGTCGTAGCCGAACGCCGGATGCCCGCCGATCGCGAGGAAGTACAGCTCGTCACGGTGATACCCGTACCGGCGCTGCCGACGATCAACACGACCGCGAACGCCACCGAAACCGGCACCAGCCCCCGCCACGCCAGCGCCGTTCGAACCCTCATGGCACACATTGTCTCCGACACATGTGCCGGGAGAACAGCGCGAGTCACAACAGGTCCTGCACATGATGCTTCCGCCCCAGGTGGCGAACGTCTATCGGGAGCGCCACAGGTCCCCCGGGTGCGCTGGCCATCTTGTCCCGTAAGACGCGTCCGGTTCAATTCCCGCTCACGGGTTCGTCCGGCACATGATCCCCACTTCCTGGGGTGGCGTCCGCTCAAGTGGTGTACCTCGTCGGAGGGCCGCACGCTGTAGGCCTGGCCAGGATTCGAGTGCGCTTCGGGGGCCGAGGTCGACCTCCCACTCGACTCGGAAGGCGTCGACTGCGTCGTCTTGAACAAGCGCGTCGCGCAGGACAAGCAGCCGCTCGTGACGGCCGAGTAGGACGGCCAACGTCCCATGCACCTTCGCGTCCAACACGAGACGAACATCGGAGTCCGCCTTCGCCGCCCGTCGAGGCCCGAATGCCACACGGCACCGAGACGGTCTCGAAGAGCCACTTGTTCGCCGATCTGCCGCAGCCCGTCACTGACGAGGCGTGCCGGCACTCTGCCGGTGTCGTGCGGGTCTCCTCGGCCGGCCGCCACGCAAGGCCGCGGCACGACGAGGACGATCGCCGATTCCCGAACCAGTCACGTCGTGATGAGCGTCGCCTGGCGCAGTTGAGGGCAGCCGCTCGTTGCGTGGCCGGGAACCGGAGCCGGTCGACGTCCGCACATCGGCAGGAGCGCCGTCAGCGGCAGAAGAGGGCGTAGCCGGCCAGTCGCCCACCTTCATCGGCCGGGGTGACCCTCATCGGTAAGTCGCGCCGGTTCTCGCAGGTTTGTGCTGCACGGCCACCGGATTCGTGGCGGAACTAGCGATCTTGTCCGGCTTCGATCGGCAACCGGGCAGTCACGCTGAACTCGATGGCCCGTTACCGTCGCACGCGGGAGGCAGCACAGATCGCAAGATCACCCGGTTGGACCCGCCGGCCAGGTCACGGCAGACGAGGGATGTCTCGCGCCGTCACCCATCAATCGCGCCGCCGGGTTGACCTAGCCCCTGCCGTGTGTCATCGTACAACCAGATGGTTGTACGAGTTACATTGAGCGAGGCCGAGGTCGACGGGATCTTCCGGGCCTTGGCTGATGCGACCCGGCGCGACATCGTGCGGCGAACGCTGGCCGCTGAGACGTCGGTATCCGAGCTCGCGGCTTCGTATGACATGTCGTTCGCCGCGGTCCAGAAGCATGTGGCTGTGCTCGAGGGGGCTGGCCTGGTGATGAAGCGCCCCGATGGTCGGAAGCGGATCGTTCGCGGCAATCCCGACATGATCCGGCGGGCCCAGGCACTGCTGGATTCCTACGAGCAGATCTGGCGGGCGCGCATCGAGCGACTCGATGCGCTGCTCGCCGAAGACGACTAAGTCGACAAAACGAAGGAGCCCGCGATGCCTATCACCTCGGTCACCAAGGACGCCGACGCGCTGACCATGACCGTGGTCGCCGAGTTCGACGCCCCGCTGCGCCGACTCTGGGATGCCTACCTGGACGCGCGCCTGCTCGAACGTTTTTGGGGGCCGCCGACCTATCCCGCCGTCTTCACCCGCCACGACAGCTGCGTCGGCGGCCGCAGCGAGTACACGATGACCGGGCCGGACGGTGACTTGTCGCGCGGCTACTGGGAATGGGGCGCTGTCGACGAGCTGAAGAGCTTCGAGGTACGGGACGGCTTCGCGAACCCGGATGGAACCGTCAACGCGCAGATGCCGTGGATGCGGATGGTCTTCGCGTTCGAAGCTAGCGACAGCACTACCGACAGCGGCTCGCGGGTCACGACGACGACGTACTTCAACTCCGCCGACGACCTGGAGCAACTGCTCGGCATGGGCATGAAAGAGGGTATGGCCGCGGCGATGGGCCAGATGGACGCCGTTATCGCCGACCTCGCCGCGTTCGCTGCCGGCAACGGGACAACGACACAGATCCTCAGCGACACTCAGGTGCGGATCAGCCGCATCGTGCGCGGCAGCGTAGGTGCAGTGTGGCGCGCCCACCACGAGCCGGCATTGCTGCAGCGGTGGCTGCTCGGTCCGGACGGCTGGACGATGCCGGTCTGCGAAATCGCCGCCGAGGTGGGCCAGACCTACCGCTATGAGTGGGCGCACGTCGACGGCGAGGAGCGCTTCGGCTTCACCGGCGCGCTCCTGGAGTCCCTGCCGCCGCACCGCGACGTCACGACCGAGGCCATGATCGACACAGACGGCCCGTCGAGCGTCAACGAACTCACGCTCACCACCGTCGAAGACGGCACGCTGCTGTCCCTCCTCGTCACCTACCCCGACGCCGAGGCCCGCGACGCCATCCTGGCCACGGGCATGACCGACGGTATGGAGGCCTCCTACGCACGCCTCGAGTCGCTGATCGGGTAACGCGCCGAAGCAGCCGCGCCTCCGTAAGCGGATTGGCCTAAGGCGCGGCCTGGTAGAACCGCCTACGCTTCGGGCATGTCGGTGAGGTCGGCCCGGGCACGGGTCGAGGACGTGCACGAGCTGGCCATGGCCAGGCCGCATGTGACTGTTGAATCTGGATCGCGCGGTAACCCCATCTGTCAGGTCGGCGGCAAATCGTTCGTCTTCTTCCGCAATCCTCGTGCGGACGCCACCGACCCCGAGACCGGAGAACGCTACGAGGACGTGATCGTGTTGTGGGTTGGGTCCGAGTTGGACAAGCAGGCCATGGTCCAGGACCCGGCGTCACCGTTCTTCACGACTGCACACTTCGACGGTCACCCGTCGGTGTTGCTTCGAGCGAGCCGGATCGGCGAGCTCGCCCGGGCCGAACTCGCTGAAGTAATTCAGGATGCTTGGCTCGCCCAGGTTTCTGAGCGCAGGAGGAGGTCCTGACTTGCCGCGCAGGCGGGCCAGTATCGAGACGAACATCGAAGTCCGCCTTCGCCTCCCCCATCGAGGCCCGAATGCCGCACGGCACCGAGACGGTCTCGAAGATCCACCTGTTCGCCGATCTGGGCAGTTTTTCACGGACGGGGTGTGTCGGCACTCGGCCGGTGTCATGCGGGTCCCCTCGGCCGGCCGCCACGCGCCGCCGCCACCCTGGACGAGTCACGCCATGATGAGCGTCGCCTGCCGCGGTTGGTGGCAGGCGACCGTTGCGTGGCCGGAGACCGAAGCCGGTCGACGTCCGCACATCAAGCAGAAGCGGACGTTCCAGCGCGCTGTGTATGACGGCTATGTGTGCCTCCCAGCTCTTTCCATGGCAACAGACCCGGCGCTACTCGCTCCGACCAGGGCCGCCGGTAGGCGGCGTTACACGCGGTCGAGGAACCGGCCCTACAACCTCGTGTAGTTCGGTGGCAGCAGCAGGCCGAAGCGTGCAGTTAGACGCAACATGTCCTCCACGTCATGGGGCCGGGGGACGTAGCCGCTGTGGTGATCCACCTGCACGGCAGGGCCCAGACAGGGCACGGACTGATCGGCGACCGTCCCTGTCACGAAGCCATCCGCTGGGTAGCGGCAGTCACCTCCATCGGGTGCGGCAGCCGCTTGCCAGCCATCGCCGTTGCCGTCGAACGTCACGGGATGGACGTCGATTTGCTGACCCGCCATCGTTCGTAGGACAAGGCGAATCGGAAGGTAGTCCTCGGCTAGCGCGAAGCCTTCAGGCGTGAGCACCGTTATCAGGTGCTGCACCTGTTGGAGAGGCACGACAAGGTCAACGTCCTCATGCTCCCGATGTTGTGCTCCCAGCAGCGCGTCAACGCCCCAGCCGCCATCCAGCCACACATCGACACCCGCGCCGACGGCGACGCCGATGAGGGCGAGGACGCGCGGCGCGGGCATGACCACAGGGGGAACGTCCCACAATCTCGGCCCATTGCCACGACGTTTCGACGATTTTGCCCTGAGCCGATAGGTGCCGCTCTGCAACGCGTCGATTCCGAGGCCCCGCCCGACCCGGGACGATCGGTAGTGCCAGCGATGGTGTGAGTGACCGCCGCTGCAGGTTTCAGCGCGGGTGATGATCGTCGCGGTGCCGGGAGACCGGCTTCCGCTGTTCGGAAGGAGTCGCGATGAGCACGACAGAACTGCTGCCGGGCTACCTGGACGTGACGAGGTTGGCGATCGCGTCGTTCCCGGCTCGCTACCGCGAGCCGACCCTCACCGCCTACAGGCAGGACCTGAAGGCGTTTGTGGCCTGGTGCCAGCAGTACGACCTGGAGGTCTTGCGGGTGACTCGCGGCGAACTCGAGATGTATGTGCGGCACCTGGAAGGCCGCGGGTATGCCGCGGCCACGATCGCCCGGCGGTTTGGCACCGTCGCCACCTTCTACAAGTACGCCGTCATCGACGGGGTCATCCGGCGAACGCGGCCGCTGCGGTCGCCCGGCCGAAGGTCGCCTGGGAGGGGCAGAAGCGCACCGTCCTGCACCCGTTGAAGTTCGCGGCGTTGCTGTCCGCCGCCCGCACGTCGGGCCCCGATGATCAGGACTGGTGTGCCTGCTCGGGATGCTTGGGCGGCGCGTGTCCGAGGCGTGCGCCGCTGACATCACCGACATCCGGTACGAGTCCGGCTACGAGCTGCTGCGCGTGATCGGCAAGGCCGCCAAGCCGGCTGGGATCCGGCTGCCGATCCCGGTCCTGCGCGCCGTGCGTGAGGCGATCGGCCGACGGTCCACCGGGCCGATCCTGCGGACCCGAACCGGCCGGTGGATGGACCGCGCCGGTGCCAGCCGCGCGCTCACCCGGGTCGCCCGAGCCGCCGGCATCGGCCACCCGATCAGCCCGCACGGGCTGCGGTGCACCTTCTGCACGACCGGCCTCGTCGCCGGGCTCGCCATCCGGGACATACAGCACGCGATGCGGCACGCCGACCCGCGCACGACGCTGCGGTACGACATGGCCAAGGCCAACCTCGACCGCCACGCCGCCCACGCACTCGCCGCCTATCTCGCCGGCATGAGGCCCGGCTGACGCGCCGGCGGGTACGTCAAGATCGACGACCCAACCGGCGATACCGTGCGCTCGTGCCCACCGTTGACGATCTCGCCGCGGTCCCTCATGAGGTGGCTGAGTCCGCCCATGGCGATGCCAACGGTGAGGTCTGGTGGCACTCCCAAGACGCACAGCGCGCCGTGAACGCCCTTGCCGACACGGGCCACGTGATCCTCGGGCTCGAGTGGCTCCCGTTACCAAGGAGGACCTCTGATGCGCAGCGTGACCTACTCGATGGGCGTGTCACTTGACGGCTACATCGTCGGGCCGGACGGCGACTTCGACTGGACGGCGCCCGACGAGGAGGTCTTTGGCTTCGTCACCGACGAGATACGACAGGTCGGCGTCCACCTGTTGGGACGCCGGCTGTACGAGACGATGCTGTACTGGGAGACCGCCGACCAAGAGCCATCGCTCGACGACTCAATGCTCGAGTGGGCCGCGATCTGGAAGCCGCTCCCAAAGGTGGTGTTCTCCACCACGCTGTCGGCGGTGCAGGGCAATGCCCGCCTGGCCTCCGGCGGCCTGGCGGAGGAGATCGAGGGGTTGCGAGCCGAGCCGGGGGAGGGCGACATCGCGATCGGCGGCGCGACCCTCGCCGCCGAGGCGGCCGCGTTGGGTCTGATCGACGAGTACCGGGCCAGGGTCCACCCGGTGCTGGTTGGCGGTGGCATTCCCTTTTTTCCCCGGCGCGACCGCCGGGTGGCTCTCGAACTCGTCGAGACCCGCACCTTCAGCTCGAAAGTCGTCTACCTCCGCTACCGCGTGGCGCGCTAGCGTTGGATGGCGAAGCCCTCCCGCCCGGTCTGACTCTGGGAACGGCCGGCACCTTCACGTTGTCCAGTAAGTGCCGTTCCAGGGCGGTCGCCCTCGGAGGCGAGAGCGTCGAGTAGCCAGTTCTCGTGCGTCCGCTTCTCGGCAGATGCGGACGTTGCTCGGTTGCCACGTGATCGGGCCGGTTCCGCCCTGGGAACGCGGCGGCGCACACGACAAAGCGGCGGCCGGCCGAAACTCGTCAGCCCACCACAGTGTTGCCGGTACGTCATTGTTCCGCCTGCTCGCTCGTGTCGGCGTTGTTCTCATCGAAGAGCGCGAGTTTCCATAACGCGGCAAGCCCGCCAGCTCCGCCGTGCGTCGTGCTGGCACGGCGAACAGACAGCGCGAGTAAGTCCCGTGCGACGACAAACAGCAGGACCGCGAGCGGAAGTTCCAGCAACAACGCCGAGGCGATTGCAACCGCGACGTCCACTCGACCCAAAGACGTCGTGACGTCGAACCACGCGTCGCACGTCAACAGCGCCGACGCTATGAACGCGGCCACGATGACCGCATGCCGTCGACGCCACGCCAAGTACGAAGTCAGCGCAAGCGAGACCAAAAGAGCCATGTCGAAACCCACCCACGCTAACCGCCAGTGACCCGCCACATAGTGTTTCGGCAGCTTGGCTGCCAGCACGACTACCCACGGGATGAGCGCCAGAGCCGCGATTGTGACGACTACTAGGAAGAGTCGCCGACGTCGAGCGCCCTCGGTCAGACTGGGAATATCGGAGCTGATGGAGCCCAGCCGGCGACGGAGGTCCGCCCGTTGGGCATGTGTCATCGCCCGCAGGTCATCATCGCTAACCATGCCCATCAGCCTCCGGATCGCCTCCCCAACGGCGACGTTACTGTCCCGCGTCAAGAAGGTGGCAGGGTTTCGGCCTCGGGAAACGTCGGTGTCGCCGCGTCCGCTCGTCCCTCGTGGACGTCGGCTGGCCGGTTCCAGGACAGCGCGATGACCAACGCCGGGTTCTTGCTCCCCGACCCCGGCTTCCACGAAGGGCTGCGCGAGGTGAGCCGCCGCCACGGGACACTGCTGGGGATCGACGAGACCCACACGCTGGTTACGGCGTACGGCGGGCTCACTACGCAGTGGGCTCTGGAGCCGGACCTCCTTACGGTCGGCAAGTCGATCGCAGGCGGAGTCCCGCTGGGCGCGTATGGGATGACTGACGACGTGGCACAGGTACTGCGGCCGCCGACGGGGCGGGGCCGCGGTGGCCGGCATCGCCTACGACGAGGTAGCCACCGGCGGCACGCTGTTCGAAAACGCTCTGTCGATGGTGGCCGCTCGCGCGGCACTCACAGAGGTGCTGACCCCGGAAGCGTTCACCGCAACGGCGAAGCTCGGCGAACAGCTTGCGACGGGTCTTCGCGCGCTCATCGAAGGGGCCGGTCTCCCGTGGTCGGTGACCATCACGGCTCGCACGCCTTCTACGTCTTCAGCCCGCAGCCTCCGCGACATGCACGTGACTCCCGGGCCCCGGACGACCCCGAGCTGCGCGCGCTCATCAGGCTGTCCCTCGCGAACCGCGGGATCTGGGAATCTGGCTGGTGGCTGGGGCCTTCGGCATCTGTCGCTCATACTGCGCAGGAGGCGGACGTATACCTTGCCACGATCGGGGAGTGTCTGAGCCAAACCCTGACATGAGGTCCACTCGTCGACGGGCAACTGACCCACAGCTGGCACTACCGGGCGCTTGCTCGTTGACCCCGAGCGTTGCGTAGCGGCGCTTCTGGTCGTGCCACCAGGCGCCCGAAACGCGGCATAGTCGGACGTTCGTCACCGGCGGAGCGCCTGCATAGTTCTGCAGGTCGAGGCTTGCTCGAGGCTTCAGAATCCCCCGTAGGCGCGTCGGCGGCAGAGGAGCCCCGCCCCGAGGTCAGTAGCGTCCCCAGTTCCCGAAAGGGACGTTGAGCGGGCCAGCAGGTTCCAGTCGTAGTCACGGACCCCGACCGCGTACGCACATGAGTGGACGGTAATCCTCCGTCCGGCCGGGCGCTGACGCTCTGCCGGTCGGATTGTTGGGGCCGGTGTGTCGTAGCTTCCGGCTGGAGGCACGTCGGTGTGCGATTCTGCGGTTACTCCACACATGCGACAGCCCCCGGTTTGTGCCTGTCGACGCCGCCGTGCCGGATCCCGTCGTTGTCGATGGTGACGGCGCCCATGCGCGCAAAGTGCCACGACGTCGGGTCCTCAGACACGACTTCAGTACGGAAGCCGGCGCGGTGTAGGTCTTGGATAACAGATGGCGGCCAGCGGTTGTCGACGAGGGCCGACTCGGCGTCGGCATGGATTCGGGGCGCATCGATTGCCTCTTGCGCTGACGCACCGCGGACGAGGCTTGGGATGAGTTGTGCGGTGGATGAGATGATTTTGCGTCCGCCCGCGCCCCCCACTGCTGCGATGGGGCCGCGGCGCTTGTCCTCGACGATTACAGGGCTTACCGCCGGCATTCCTGGGGTGCCCGCCTTGATCCCGTTTCGGGCGCCGGGTCGGGGATCGAAGTACGTCATGCCGTCGTTCAACAGCACACCGGTGTGTGGTTCCAAGAACCGTGCACCGAAGCTATCGAGAATCGTCTGGGTGAGGGAGACCACGTTTCCTTCGCGGTCTACGGCGCTGATGTGTGAGGTGCAGCCCCAGCGGGCGGGTTCGCTGAGGTCGGGCCGATCGCGATTCGACTGTTCACCATCGTGGGTTACTGGGTTCGGTCGCGGTTCTCCTGCGGCATGGGCTTGCCATAGGTCTGCCGCATACCGGTGAGACAGGAGCGCCTTCCACGGCACGTCGACGTCTGGGTCGGCGGTCATCCACCTCATTCTGTCTTCGTGTGCCAGCCTCATAGCCTGCGCCCAGGCGACGGCCTCATTCTCGGCTCGTTCTGCTTCACGGGAAGCGATGTCGAATAGGTTGAGGATTTGCAGAACGGTGGATGTGCCGGTCCGCCTGGTACCGACGATACGGGCGCCGTGGAACGTTCCTTCCAGCGGGGTCTCATGGATTACGGGGCGATAGCTGGCGAGGTCCTCGGTGGTGAGAATGCCGCCACCTGATCGAACGTAGTCGACGATTGCCGCGCCGACCCGACCGCGGTAGAACACGTCTGAGCCCTGCTCGGCGATAGAGTTGAGTGTTTCGGCGAGGGCGGGCTGGCATAGTCGGTCACCGGGCGTCAGGCTTGGTGGCCGTAAGGGGAATCCGCCGGGGAGGAAGAGCGCGGAGCAGCCGGGATCACGCGCGAGTTGGCGTGCCTCTTGGACGATTGCGGCTGAGGTGAACCAGTTGACCTCGATTCCGTCGGCTGCCAGTTCGATGGCCGGCGTGATTACGTCGCGCAGCCGCAGGCGGCCCAGCTGGCTCTGTGCCGCGCAGAGGCCGGCTACTGTTCCTGGGACTCCGACCGAGCGTGGGCCTAGGAAGTTTTCGTCTCCTTCGACTGCCGGCCACCCGTACAGGCTGGCCTGGCGCGGTGGGTCGGCCAGCCGGAACATGTCAGGAGCAGCGGCGAGCGGGGTGGTGATCGGCGCTTGGACGACGACGTATCGCTGTCGATCGCGTAGCCCGGCGACGAGCCAAGTTCCCCCGCCGAGGCCGCTCATCTGCGGTTCGACTACGCCAATGGCAAAGGCGGCTGCGACCGCCGCGTCGACTGCGTTTCCGCCGCGTCGCATCATGGCGACACCGGCTTCTGCCGCCCGCCTGTCTGGCGCCGCGATCATTCCAGCGCGGCTCGTGGCGTCAGCCTTAGCTGGGCATGTCATCGAACAGTCCTCGTCATCGTCGACGCATTGAACGACCCAAGACCTCGCGGAGGCCTGCAGCGCCGGCGCTTTGTCACGTCTACGCTCCTCGCCTTTTCGCCTCGCAGCGGTCGAGTGTTTGGTGGCGGTGGGCCGAGGTGACTTACTTGCAGCCGCCCGTCGCGGCCTTGTCGGCGAAGGCGGGGTCAATGGCAGCTGCGATATCCTGCGCCGAAGGGGCGGCCGGGATCTTGCCCATTTGCTCCAGGAACTGCCCGGTCTTTACCAGCACCTTCGCATAGAGACCCGAACCCGGATCGCTCGTTGTGCCGAGCCCCTTTGCTCCGATCTCCTCCGCGGTGGGCCAGTAGGGCCAGTCCGCACCGAGCTTGACTACCTCCGGCGTGTTTGGCTTTCCTCCGGCGTAGTCTCCTGCCGTGTTCAGCACCTGTGTGGCGTTCGCACCCTTCACCATGCTGGCGGCCTGCGAGATGGCACAGACGTAGGCTTGAACGACGTCGGGGTGCTTCTTGATCAGCGTTCCGTTCACAGCGATCCCATTGACTCCGGGATACCCAGACTGGACCATATCGGCACTCGTCGTGACGATGTGACCTCCGGCGCTGGCCATCAAATGGGGGTAGGGCTCGCTGACCCATCCACCGTCGATGCCCCCGGTCTTGTACGCCGCTAGCATCGCGTTTGGCTGCATGTCAACGAGTTTCACCTTGCCATCCAGCCCGTTCGCCTTGAGCCACCCGTGGAACGAGAAGTCCTCGGACGATCCGATCTGCGTCCCGAACGTGCGCCCCGCCATATCCTGGGGGCTCTTCAGGCTGTTGCGGACCGCCAGGCCGGCGAAGTCGTAGTACTGCGCCCACACGACCTTCATGTTGGTGTGCTTGGCGATGGCGGCGACAACCGGCGGATTGCCGACCCCGCCAACGATGCTGAGAGCGCCGGAAGACAACGCCGCCAAGGCCGCCGGGCCGCTGTCGATCGAGCGGAAGTCGAGTTTGGCTGGAACCTTCGCCTGGAGGCTCTTCTGGGTCGCCAGGATCGTCTCGGGCAGCGGGGTGGGCTGCTGCCAGTACGACACGACGATCTTTGGCTTTGAGGCGCCCGTCCCGCCGGTCTTGCTGCCGCCGCTGCACGCTCCCGCGAACACGGCGAGTAGGACCGCCGCTGTCGTCGCGGTTACGGCGCGTGCCACCGTGTGTCGGCTGCGTGTACCTGCCGGGCGGAGGTGTAGTGCACTCCTAGGCATGAGGGAATCTCCGTTTCATCGTCGTAACGTTTCTGCTGGGGGGTTCGGCGGCGGCGCCAGCCGGTGCGCGTGGCAACTGGGTTTCGGTTGACCACACGGTGCTACGCGCGTTTCGCCGCGCCCGCCGGGTCAAGCCGCCGCAGCAGCAGCCGTAAGGCGCTGTCCATGACCAGGCCAAGTACACCAATGACGAGGATGGCTGCGAAGATCAGCGCCGTATCGAGGAAGTTGCCGGCGGTCAGGATGACGTATCCGAGTCCGTTTTGGGCCGCGATCATTTCTGCGGCTACGATGCTTGTCCAGCTGACGCCAATGGCCAGCCGCATCCCAGTCACCACCGTGGGCAGGGCTGCTCGGACCCGGACGTGCAGCATCGTGTACCGCTCCGACGCTCCTAGCGAACGGGCTGCGTGCAGTAGCTCCGGCTCCACCCCGTCCAGGCCGGAGATGGTGGCGATCGTCATCACCGGCACCACCCCGATCAGGATGAGAAGCACCTTCGGTAGTTCACCGATGCCTGCCCACACGATAAGGAGCGGGATGAAGGCGAGCGGCGGCAGCGGCCGGGTTAGTTCGATGAAAGGGTCGATGGCGTTGCGCACGACTCGCACGCCGGCCATGAACGCGCCTAGGGAGATGCCGATCGTCGCTCCTACTGCGAAGCCCACGGCGATGCGCAGCGCGCTATAAAGTGCGTGACCCCACAGCGGTAGGCCATGGGACGGGTAAGGGTGAGTCGTATACTTCACCAGGGCGGCAACAACCGCTACCGGAGTCGGCAGTGTCACCGGGTCTCGTACGATGACCGCCGAAACGAACTCCCACAGGACGACGCCAACGCAGATGCTGGCAAACGCTGTTAGCGGGCGTCGCATTTGGGTGCGGGCGTCGCGACGCTCCTCAATACCCGGCGTGGCAATCGCCGCGATGGGCGTCGACGATGGGCCGCCACTCAGCTGAACAGTCGAGTCGCCTGCAGCTCGGTTAGTCTGATGGGTCGTCACTGCGCACCCCCTTCTCGATAACTGACCGGATCTCCATCCGGACCTGTGAGTAGTCGGGGCTGTCGATGAGGGAGTAGTGGCGCGGACGCGGCATGTCTACCGAACGGATATAGTCCAGGCGCCCGGACTTTCCCGCCATGATCACGACCCGGTCGGCGAGCAGCGTGGCTTCTTCGACGTCATGGGTAACGAAGACAATGGTCATCCGGCGAAGCTCCCACAGCTGAAGCAGAAACTCCTGCATCTGTCCCCGCGTGATCGCGTCGAGGGCGGCAAACGGCTCGTCCATCAGCAGCACCTTCGGCTGGTTGACCAGCGCACGGGCGATGGACAGGCGCTGCCGCATGCCTCCGGAGAGCTGATGCGGGTACTTCTTGGCAACCCGGCGCAGCCCGACAACCTCGAGGAGGTCGAGAGCCTGCTGCTTCGTCGCGTCAGTGACCTTGTGCTGGGCCCGGGGACCGAACATGACGTTGTCTATAGCTGTCAGCCAACCAAACAGTGCCGGCTGCTGAAAGATCATGCAACGATCAGGTCCGGGCCGCCGAACCAGCTGGTCGGCGAGCCTGACACTGCCCGCGTCAGCCGGGAGAAACCCGCCGATGATGTTGAGCAGCGTCGACTTCCCACAGCCCGACGGACCGAGCAGGCAGAGGAACTCGCCGCCGGCCACGTCCAAGCAGACATCGTCTAGAACGACATGGCGAAGTGTTCCGCGTCCATAGACCTTGGTGACATGATCAACCGTGATCGGTGCTGCGGATATGACCTGCTGTGCAGGAGCTCCAACGCTCACCGGGCCTCCGAATCCATTGCCTCGGCAGTCCTCGTCGCCGCGGATTGCCTATCGCGGCGCGCCGGCAGCGAGCCACACCCTAAGACCGTTCCGCGGCGACCGTCTCGGAATGCGCCACACATCTGTGCCTCCCGCCACCAGGCATCGGCCCGGCTTGAGGACATGCTGGCACGCCTCGACCTCCGATACAAGACCCTGATACGATCTTTGATACAAAATCGCGACTCCTCTGGCGGCGCGAGTCGGTCAAGACGGCGAAGGTGAGAACCATGGGCTGGCATAGCTACCTCACCCACCTCGAGTGCTCACGCTGCCACGCCATCGGCGACGCCGACGTGGTCACCAACACCTGCGCGTGCGGTGCTCCAATGCTGGCCCGCTACGACCTTGACGCCCTGAGGCGGGAGGTCCCACGCTCGACGATCACCGATCGACCGCACACCCTATGGCGGTACCGCGAGATGCTGCCGGTCCGCTCCGAGGGCAACGCCGTCGGCTTCGGAGAGGGCATGACACCAGTGACGGCTGCTCCCGTCCTCGGCAAGCAGATCGGCGTGTCGCAGCTTCTCGTCAAGGACGAAGGCGTCTTGCCGACCGGGACGTTCAAGGCGCGTGGAGCGGCGGTCGGGATCGCGCGTGCGCGCGAGCTGGGCATTGAGCGCGTAGCGATGCCCACCAACGGCAATGCCGGAGCCGCATGGGCCAGCTATGCTGCCCGGGCCGGGATCGAGACGCTGATCGCGATGCCAGTGGATGCCCCCGCCGTCACTCGAGTCGAATGTGCCCTGGCCGGCGCACGCCTCTACCTCGTCCAGGGACTGATCGGCGACGCTGGCCGCCTAATCGGCGGGGCGGTCGCTCGCGACGGTTACTTCGACGCCTCGACGCTGAGGGAGCCCTACCGGTTAGAGGGCAAAAAGACTATGGGCTTAGAGATCGCTGAACAGCTCGGCTGGCACACGCCAGACGTGATCGTCTACCCAACCGGCGGCGGTGTCGGGCTGATCGGGATCGACAAGGCCCTCACCGAACTGCGACGACTCGGGTGGCTCGACTCAGACAAACAACCTCGGCTCGTCAGCGTCCAGGCAGCCGGATGTGCACCCATCGTCCGTGCGTTCGACTCAGGTGCCGAGGTCAGCCAGCCGTGGCCGGATGGCAAGACGGTCGCCTTCGGCATCAACGTCGGCAAGGCGCTTGGTGACTTCCTGGTCCTTGACGCCGTGCGTCGCAGCGACGGCACCGCAGTCGCCGTCGAAGACGACGCAACCATGGAAATGCAGCGCCGCTGTTACGCCGAAGAGGGGCTGTTCGTCTGCCCAGAAGGGGCAGCTGCGCTCGCCGCAGTGGCGCAGTTACGCGAATCGGGTTGGATCAAAGATGGTGAGAGCGTGCTAGTCCTCAACACTGGCACTGGCCTGAAGTACGCTGATCTAGCGACCGTCAACGCACCCACTCTCGCGGCAAACGGGGAGATCCCCTCAAGAGTCTGAAGCTGTCGACAAGGGAGCGAGCGCCAATGAGTTCGGAGGTCGGTTCGGTCCTTGTCCGGAATACTCTTGCGACGCAGGCCTATGAACAGGTACGCCGACGTATCGTCGACGGTCGGCTGGCGGCCGGATCACGGGTAGTCGTCCGACCATTATGCACCGAACTGGGTCTGAGCCCAACGCCCATACGGGCAGCGCTGGCAGCGCTCGAACGCGAGGGGTTCCTGGTAGCCACCCCACACCGGGGATACACGGTTCCCCAGATCAGCTACGACACGATGCGCGACATCTTCGAGTTGCGTGAGGCACTCGACGGGATAGCCGCAAGGCGGGCAGCAGCTGGTCCCTCCCACAGACTTAGTCGCGAGCTCCGTCGGCTCCTCGACCGCCAGCGAAAAAAGATCAGCGCTGGTGGCCTGTCCGCCTATAGCGACCTCGATCTGACCTTCCACCGGCAGATTTGGGAGGCGTCAGGAAATACCCGACTGCTCGACGTCGCCGAGACCCTTTCAGGACAGGTACGCCTGGGATCCGCTAATTCCTCCCAAGTCCCCGGGCGGCCGCCTCTTGCCTTGGACGAACACCTCGCAATCATCGAAGCTCTGGAATCCGGCGACGAAGAGGCCGCGGCGGCAGCAGCACGAGCACACGTCCGTAACGCCGCCGTCGCACTACAGGACCACTTCGGCCAAGGGGACCCTCCAAGCGCCTCTGACAGCCGCTGGCCGACTCGCCTCGCCGCCAACGGCTGACGGTTTGGCAAGCGGCGAGGTGCGAAGGTGACGGCGCGGGGCATGGCTTGCGCCTGCAAGGATCTAGAGCGCAGGCTCGGTCGTGTCGGGTCAGGTGGGCGAGATCACCCCTGCACGGGCTAATCCGACAGTGCCGGGTGGATCGCCAAACAAGTCACGGACATCGAACCCGTCTGACGCGCAGAGACTCCCCGTTGCTTGCCTGCTCGCCGGGCTGTTAGCGCGGGAGGCGCACTGCCCTGCGCGATGGCACGCAGAGGCGGCATCTGGTGGTCGTCCTGTCATCGGCGCGAGCGGGCGCGCTGACCCAGCGAGCGACGCAAGATCAAACACCGGGTCGCTCAGTCGTGCGGCAGGGTGGCGAAACTCGGCAGTCACTTCGAGCCTCGCCGCCGTCGCGACGGCGAGGACTGCTGGGGCGCTGAGGAACGCCATCACTCTAGCCGCGACAGCCGTCCAGAAGACCAGGTTACGCGCGCCACGAAGGCGTCCCGCAATCGCTCGTTTCCGCTACAGCGGCCAGCAGCGGCTTCGAGATCTACGCGCCGAGCGTGACGCTTGTATCGGAACTGGCGTACGGAAACAGCGTGTCGCCGCAGCCTGGCTGGGTGGTTGCGTCACATGGGATCCGCATGCGAGACGATCGCGTGGTGCGGATCGAGCTCGTGGGCAT
>JAABUL010004916.1_pt1 | contig 17262 bp, 19 predicted proteins | sample 5559151 | NCBI WGS metagenome assembly JAABUL01 (sample SAMN10711876, study PRJNA513368) | rock metagenome | isolation source: Antarctica rocks | place: Antarctica: Victoria Land, Pudding Butte sud | reverse complement strand
CCTAACATCGTTCGAACTGCGTCGGATTGAGATCTCTTGGCTCTTTTGACTTCTATTCGGACACAGAATAGAATCAAAAGGTTCGTAGCCGGCACCACGTACAGGTGAATCTCGTTGCCAGCCACACTTGTAGTAAATAAACCCATTCTGCGGGTCAACATATTTGTAATACGAACAATTATAATAATAATAATAGATTCATACATCCTTGTGACATCGGTTAGGCCGACCCATGGGGGATAACTATGCTATGTGTGTCGAGTGAACAAAACCCTCTGGAATAGAAAATCGCTCGCTGTATATGCGGCTGCTACACGCTGCCGAAACAATAAGACTGAGACTATGTATCAGATTTGTTCGCGATGATCACATGTTAAAGAATGAGTGTTCTTGTCACTCTAAACTGCTTCAAAAGCTTCATTTTGGCATCATCATTCTCACTGTTGCTCTGAGATTCTTTGTGATTGAAATGATGATTCAATAAATTTTTCATCAAAGAATGATATTTTTCAACGTTACTGTCGATTCTAAAACTATGAGAATCAGAGTTTCATCAGAGAATGATCTATGAAAACAGAATTTCATCAGAGAATGTCATTCTCTGATGCTACTGTTGATTCTCGAGAGTCTCTGCATAAGTCACATGCAATCTCATAGATTTTCATTTAATTCATCAATGATGCTTCAATTAATTGACGATGCTTTGATCTGATCTTTCAGCTATATAGAGAACGGCTCGCTTCTGTACTTCATAGCTTAGTGTTAATTTTTCATATGATTAGCTCTACTAAGCTATCTACTGAATTTGATTCTATTACCTACGCGCACATTCTCTAGTGCAGTTGAGCAATCCTTGAGCTACTCACACTCGTCGTCTCATTCAAGAGGATCAGATAGCATAGAAATTGGGAAAGATGAAAGAGAAAGCTGTCGAGAATGTGAAAGACCAGTGATGGATTTGCGGGGGCCCTAAGGCAGGGAAACGATGACTGAGAGTAGAAGGACGATAAAGAATATGGAAAGCAGAGGACCCTGGTGTTCCGTTCGAGGGTCCGACGAATCTCCATTGCATCCATCCTCCAGTTTTCAAGAGAAATTCGGAATATCTCTGTTGGCCATAATGTCAGTTAGCAGGTTGGAGATTGGACTAGCGACAATAGAAACAGACCAATTTCCAGGTCGTACTGCGCATTCGTCCAGTAATCTTTGCCACCATCTGCGGTTTTGGCTATTTCATGGATCCAGACCTGAAAAATCCCTATCTTTCCGATCCAGACCGTCAAGTCAAACCACCGTTCCTGGACTACTGCAGTCCGTACAAGAATTGGCGACACATCTATTCGTACAACCCGTTGGAGGGAATTCCGCAGGAGCATAGGCACCTCATTGTAGGCGGAGAAGTCCATCTATGGGGAGAACTCACAGATAGCGTTTCGTTGGATAGCACGATGTGGCCACGGGTCGCCGCTGCTGCGGAAGTTATGTGGAGTGGGACGGGCAAGATGGCGGACGAGGGCACGACAAGGCGTCTAGCTGAATTCCGAGATAGGCTTGTGGCAAAGGGCGTGGGTGCAGGCATGGTACAGATGGAGTGGTGTCTTAGGACTAAAAGAGGATGTATGCTTTGAAAGATTTTGCTGCCGGACGAATTGAAGGTACCACAAGAACACGGCGTAGGTCGGCTGAACTATACTAAAACTCGACTAATGGCCGATATCGATCAAATTCGATCATCTTAACTTTTCATGTATAAGATATACATCGTTCGAGGTTATCATCTTTTCTAACTTTTAATTATATTCTGTTACTGTAATTAATACAGTATTAACTTATTATCAACGCATTTTATAAATTTTCTAACAACCTGTTCATTTACCCCTAACGAAATTTTAATGGTTAACGAAAACGAAACAATCCCTTCCCTTGACTCGATTCAAACTCACCCTTGTGCATATTTCAATGCCCGTGAAACGTTATTAGCGTGAATCAGTTCAGATAAATGTACTTTGGTGAAGTTCTATCTTGATAGAAAAGATCTCGGAATTTGAACAGCAAATGCATTATCTGCTTTCGACATGATTGATACAGAAGTTTGCTTGAGGGGGGGGTTACCGGGGATGTAGGGAAGATATAGCTGGTTTCCAGCGAAGGAAAGCTCAGGTGCGACGGGGCGAGAGCGATTTGAAAAGATTTTTCGAGTATGTTATCGAATGAGAGGAAGGATGGTTTTGAGGGCGAGATGGTGACATTTCTAGCTTTGTATAGGATAGGCGCGAGGTAGGAAATAGCGCTCAGGTGGACTGGTTCTCCAAGCGCCTGCTTAATAATTCTACATCAATAGGGAAAAGGCTCAGACGGCGGACACCAGGTACTTTGCATCGAAAAGACAGGCAAGGCCGTTTATTATGTCGATGGCAGGATTTTGAGGCTAATGGTACGCAGAAAGAAAACAAACTAGGAGCGCAGAGCCGCCAGTCCAGCGCTAAAGTTCAATCGGGAGCTTAATGATATACAGCAAGGAATATTCTAGGACCTTTAACTTGAGGATTATCAGTGGCCGAACGGAACATCGTGTGTTCGGGGTGAGATGCTCGACACAATGGAAAGACTCGGTCACAGTCTGGATGGCTGATGAATGGCCCCGATGATGACGGTAGTGACGATGACGAAGAAGCGAGACATGCTGTATACGCTGAAGCGCAGGTTTCGTACGGTGCTTATACAAGTAGTGTCATCTATTAGACGTATCGATGCCCTGTACTAGAAAATTCATTTGCCCTAACCGCCTTTGCGGACTGCTCCCATCGAATCTGTAGAGAAAGTTCTTTGATGGCATGGCAAACCTCGGAATACATACCTCTTCAAGGTTTCAAGGAAACGTCTTAACTTTTATTACGGACTCAAGCCATGTTCTCAGAATCGACGTCCATCGAGTGTATCGGCTTTGGAAGAGACTCCGTGCTCATTACCAGCGTATCGGAATCGCCAAATATCTGTATCACTGGTGAATTCGGACTTGTAGAAAATGGCGTCCGTGGTACTAAATAGGCCGGAGACAGCCGGTCATCAGAGCGAGAGGTATCGATGGGTGTTAATTGTCTTCGGCTCTCACTAGCACGCCGAACTCGCTGTAGGAAGGTTTTCGCAACCTTAAGTTGCAAAGCCGCCACAGATTGCATGCCACCCCAGCGGACGCCGTTTACTCCAAGTGTGTTGCGCTCGAAAACGTGATTTAATTCGGTTCCAAATAGCTGAATCTGCTCTTGTGATGGTCTTTTGTCGAAGTTGAAGTGCAATGTCAACATCTGTCTGTTGGCTAGATCTTCGTGAGAGGATTCCTTTGACGGCGTTTGGGGCGTTGATCCTTCCCTCGGCAGCGGATGAAGCATGATGCGACCAGCCGGACTGTGGCGTTCCCGGTCAGAGAGGACGGGAGACTGATCTTTTGGGAAGTTCGGGGCGTCTTCCTTGATCTTCCGCAGAAGCTCGATCGTCGTAAACCGACCCTCCGGCATCTCTTCAACTAGGGCTTCCAGTGCATAGATCAAGGCTGATGTGAACGAATTATCTCCTGGAATTGGAGTCGTAGCCATCTCCTTGGTTGCAGCAAGGTACTCAAACAACCTGCACCTATTCAGCTACGCAATATAACTCAAGGAGGATGCACAAACCTTTGGTCTCCTCTGACCAACGACAAATTCCCAGCATAGCAGCTTTCGTTTCCGTTAGTGATTGCGTCGCTTGTATGGGAGGGTAATTCACCAATCAAAAATTTCCAAAACATGTGCTTCAGCAGGCTTCAAGAATTCCTCAGTCTTATTCCACACCAGACTGTCTAAATGCTTCTTGTCGTTTGGCGAAGCTTGTCTGTGATAATCAGTGGTGGATAAACCAGCCGTTCTGCTTTAACTGACGCATGAAGTACAAGACTTCCGTAAGAGCCCCCTGGTCTACCGTGGCCAGCATAGTATACTATGAGTAGATTATTTGGTCCATCGTTTTCATCGACAAAGGTAGCTACAAGGCGATTTACTCGTAGTTGCAACTTTGGTGCTATGCTGTTATCCAAGTACTCGATTTGAGCTTTATATCGGAAACGGTCCTCGAAAACCGACTTGAGCTTTTCGACCTCTGGCTTGACAAGCAAGTCACCGGACTTCTCTTCCCAGCAAAGCAGTAAAGCATGGACCTCTTTGTAGTTGGATGGATTCTTGTAGTTCCCTTTCCCTATAACATTACTGAAAAGGACTTGCAACTTTGAGTCCTCCCTCTCATCCAGATTTTCATAGTTGACAATTGAATTGTCTCGTGATGGTGACTGCGCCTTTGTGGTTTGCCCACGCTCTGATCTGTTGTACATGGCCGAGAGGATTTGGCGGACCGCGTACAGGAATGAATAAGAAAACACTGGAACTAGGTGACTGGCTACTACATCCAAGTCTGTCGAACCGCAGAATCAGAGAGGATATGTAACAACCAAGCTGGACCTGTGCTATTAGACGGCTCATGTTTGAAGAGCATGAGGCTGCAAGTAAGGCTTAACTGGAATACAGGTCGAACTGAGGGTTACGCTGCGCCATCTGCCACTCAGCCTTGGCGACAGCCTTGGGCCGAGTTTGTGCTTGCAAGGCTACTGATGCCTCATGTCGATATCTCCACCCTAGTCAGCTAGGCATTGCTGTCTTCAAGCAAGCGCTAAAGATGCCTAGAACCCATCATCATTTGTGGGATACACAAGGGCTATGCACATAAACTCGAGTCGTCAGCATCTTGAAACAGGAAAGGGTCATGGCCGAAATCGAGCACTGCGTATGCGGTCAATAATGCAGGGTGCTTAGCGGGACATTGTTGATAATGCATATTCATACAGAGCTCGCCTATCAGAAGAGCGTTCACCCATCCTAGAGGGAAACCCTGCTACTCACAAGCGTGCAATTTGCCCTCTTGTAAATAAGGGAGTGACATGAGATACGAAGAGCCTCAAGACGGGCAGATTGTAGAACAAGGCGCTGCGAAAGCCAAGCAACGCCTTATATATTAGGCTTGACCCATAATCGAAAGGTGTACACACACACGCTCTTCTCCGATCTCGCTAGCCAATTCCAGACGTCCTGTGATCGGCATGGACCAAATTGTCAGTGTCCCTCGTTGCATGCTTTTGTCTGAGATTGGCTGAACGTTGTTGAAGCCTGATGCACCGGCAAATAGAGCCGATGTTGGACGAAGAGTAACAAACACCCCTCAACAAGTAAGTATATACTATAATTTTAAAACGCAATCTTGACAAGAACTCATAGCGCCCTCGAAAGTATGCGGACGGCGAGAATCTTAGGATGCAAAATCAGCAAGGTATCTTCATGTATGTTGTCACTGTCGTGAGCGCAGAGTACAACGTGGGTATGCACAAGTGGCTGTATGAGCTTAAGGACTGGAGGGACGAGCCAATATCTGGACGAGTCGCTGAGACGCAGCTCGAGTAATCAGCTGCGGGGAATTCTGGTTCGCCAATATGCGGCTCAGGGCCTTTGTTTAGTCGGGCGTACAAGGCGTGCGAATAAGGAACATCAGCAAAGAATGGGCTTGTATCTCGATATATAAGGGGCGTGAATCCGCAGATAGTCAAATAGCTCAATAGAGCAAAGTCCCATATGGCATCCGATCTTATGGCGAGTCAATTGGAGAAGGGGTTGGAAGTTTTTCCAGCTTCCGCAAACCATACCTGCACAGATACAAGTGTAACAATGTCAGATGGGGCTTCTCTCTCCGTACGCTGTATGTATAACCGTCCGAACCTTATCATAACCTAACAATTGTCAGTCACGTCCGGGCTAGTACATTCAATTGCATTTCTCAAACCAATTTGCTTGCCATGGACGCAAAAGAAGAACTCGGCGTTGCAAGTCCATGGACGTATGGCACCCACGAAAGTACGAAAGCGTGAGTTGGTCAAGCTTCCAAAGTATTTTCGTGGTGCACTTCCCTGATTTGGCTAGTCCAGGATTATCATACGGGCTTTCCCAAGCTTTCCTGTTTCCTAGATAGCGACGATGCATTCATGGTCTATAGGAGATTTGGCTGCGTTTTTTCACGACTTCTTCTATGTAAACAAGATGAACTCGGCAGGATCGAAAAAACCTTGGAAGCCATGGATAGGACAGATGCAGACGGGGGCAACGGGCGGTATCTCATGTCTCACAAACGTGACGAAGACCGTGATACTGTCCCAGATACATGGCCAGAATCGCGCACACAGCTGATGGAGAAGTTGGAGAAGAAAGCTCTAAACTACGGTAAGAGCTAACGAAGAGCTGGTGGCCTAATTCATCGACATACTAACAAACGCCTAATAGCCGACTTGATTCTCAAAACCCAGCAGCTCAAAGCGTTGGATCAGCCATCAACTCGAGACTATCGGAGTGTCTTACACTTCATGGAAAACGATGGCGGTCAACTCTTTGAACAGGAGAGTGACTTTATCTACCAGAAAGAAGACCTTATCACCTTGAGACCCGGGAGGGAACATGCATGGCTTGATGGTATGATCGAGCGAATACTGCAAATATTCCGATGTAGGCTCACAATGGTCAGTCTGATGGTTGTTTTTACATGTCATATATAGTAACATCTTACCACAGTTTCTGTTCTGCTCCAAAGTTGGTACTAAACCCTGAGGGATGTACTTTCTTTTCTGATACCTACTCTAATAGGAAACGAAAGAGAAGTCCAACGACTCTATCATACACTACTATGACCGTACCCGGATCGCTATTTGCGTAACCATACTTATGACGCTCCTGATCTTGGTTCTCCTTGTTGTTCCCGTTTGGCTCCTCTACAAGATGTCGATTGCAGGGAAAATTTCGACTAATGCTAGTTCAATTGGTGTAGTACTTGCATTCACCCTGATTGTCGCTGCTGTTTTGTCGGTATTCACAAAAGCTAAACGTCATGAAACTCTCGCTGCATCCGCCGGGTGAGTCCTAATCTTTTATTCTCTCTAAATATTGAGAATGTCATGTCGAATCGTATCCTCCATATATTGCACAAACTGATCGACGGTTCCAGCTACTGTGCTGTCTTAGTGGTTTTTCTCAGTAACGTGTCTAATCCAGGCCATTGAATTATGATGGAAAAGGTAAAAAAATGACGTGTAGGCCGGCATCAAAGTAGGGTCTAAATTGAAAAGGTTTGGTGAAGAGGAAAAGTCAGGCAGGAGTAGGCTGAATATTTGTGAGCGCCATAGCTATTGCGGGCAAAGATAACGATTTGAGTTGTGACCTATGTCAAAAAGAAGAAGCTCGAAGACAGATTTAGAGTCTAAAAATTTGGGTACTTGAGCATCATGACAATCTTCTCCAGCTCTGACGCTGACGCCCCAATCAGTCGTATCCTAAAGCATCCACGACCTTTGCTAATCATACCTAAGATTCCTCTCTGCCCCAAACCCTGTTTCCCCGGTCCTTGATTCGGTGTTAGGTCATTGGCTCAAATGAGCCTTGATCCTAGTGCTTGTAAACTGTGAACGGTGCGAAAGCATCTTTAAGCATACGATCTGTCTCGAGCAAGAGTAAGATTTCTGGCCACACAAAACCATTGTATTCCGTAATAGAACTGAAGCGCCGCGACTCCATATCCGCATGCTATGATCCACGCCCTTGAAAACCTCCGCGTGGAGTAAAATTTGCGTTCCCACCTCTTCCTCCGCCTCTTCCAAAACTAAAGCCGCCGCCTCTTCCACCACCTCGACCACCGCCTCTGCCACCTCTGTCACCGAAGCCCCCGCGACCTCTGGGCGCCCCTCGACTACCACCACGACCCGCGCCTCTTCCTCCACGCATTGGACCTCCTCTTGATGCACCACCTGCTCGCTTTGGCTTTGACGCCCCTGAAGCAAGTCAGTGAGTGTTGAGAGTGCAATGAACATGCTACAGACCAGGTGGGGGTTTTGGTTTCGGTAAGAACCTGTTCAGCTTCAGCATGTGCTTCTTCACAGCGCTCTTGCATCCTACTTCTCTAGTGGTAGAAGCTTATCTCCTCCAATATAAAACCTGTCTCCCGTCTTGAAAGACGTAGCCACAATACCCTCTTGAGGTTTCACAGTGAAGTAGACTTGGTTAATGGGGCCCAGGATCTCATCAACTTTGCCAATCGCGGTCTGTCACCCAGTCAGGAAATCCACAATAAACCATCTACTCTCGCGTATACCTTGTTCTCCAAGTAGATCGGCGCATTAAAATATGGGATCTTCGTATTGATTGATTCGCACACAATTTCGCCTTCGCAAGCGTGTATAAAGGAGCCCATTTCTGAATTAAATCAGTAATAGCACCTCAAGGAATGCTAGTACCACGGACCTAGGACGCTCGCTGGAGGTCCATGAGATTGCTGAAAGCCGCCTCGACCTATTCAGAGTAAATTTTTTTGGTTTCTGCCCATATTGAGTCTCGCACGCATGGTAGTATGGTTACCTCCTCTTGAACTGAACCCTCCACCACCTCGACCACCACCAAAGCTGCCGCCTCGCCCTCGCGGTGCGCCTCGACTTGACATATTTGTTGCTACAAGAAGAAACTCATTGCGGGTTGTGCCCTCGACCAAAAGCAGATAGCGCTAAAAAGATGCGTGATTCAATACGAATAACCGGTAATTTAACCTCGCTAAGCCCTATGAAAACTCACTATCACTCTCCAGTGCGTGCATCATCACTCATCTTGAGTCACAGAGCAAAGACCTTTATGAAGTTTTTGCTAACCTGAATTAGGACCGAAAATTTGTTTGAGGTTTCTCTCTTAAGCCAATTGGACAGTGAATGGAACAATTTAGTATGCAGGACACAGGCAATAGGGAGACTGTTGGAGCAGATGACTCGCATGCTGCCTTGCCACAACGGAAATCGATTGGCAAAAACCCTACATATTTGTCTCCCAAAGGATCTCAAATTACCGTAAATCCAAAGGAGTCGAAAGACCAAGCGGACAAGCCGGAGGCAGGGAAACCCAAAGCCAAAATGACCAGCGAATCGACTCTACCAGACTTTTTAGTCAAACGTAATAAGCTATTTGACGAGCTCAAGCGAAAACATGATGTTGAGGTTTTAGGAAAGGAGCATCCTGTCATTAACGTTGTGCTCGATCTTGGACTAGACAGGGAAGGCAAGCCAAGACCCGCAATGCCAGTGGCAGCTAAAGCTTGGGAATCTACTCCTGGTTCATTCCTCAAACACGTTGATAAAGATATCAGCAGCGATGTTGTGATAGCAAAAGTCGACGGGAAAGAGCTGTGGGACCTTGACCGACCTTTAGAGTATGAATGTAGAGTTAGCTATGTTCCTTTCAGTTCGGCCGAGGGCAAAAATGTCTTCTGGCATTCTAGTGCACATGTTCTAGGAGAGGCTGCAGAATGCCAATACAATTGTCTTCTGTCACATGGCCCTCCTGTTGAGCAAGGCTTCTTTTATGACATGGCGATAGCTGAGGGGTAGGCTCTTGGATTTTGGCATACTCAAAGATATTGCTAATTGCTTACAGGCAAGTAGTCAAGGAGAGCGATTGGCCGCCACTAGAGAGTAAGGCTTCGAAGATCTTTAAAGAGAAGCAACCTTTCGAGAGACTTCATGTTTCCATTCCAGATCTAAAGGAGATGTTCGGATATAGCAAGTACAAAATGTACTATATCGAAAACCTACTGCCTCCCCAAGGAAGCAGTGTTTACAAGTGCGGGACACTTGTAGATCTGTGTCTTGGTCCTCACATTCAGAATACTGGTAAGATAAAAGCATTCCAGATCATGAAGGTGAATATTACTCCCACCAGGTATCGTACACTACAGACTAATATCCACCAGAACTCTTCATGTTACTTCCGTGGAGATAAGAACGACGATTCCCTGCAGCGCATATATGGCGTTGCTTTTCCTGACAAGAAGGCTATGGTGGAGCACAAGAAATTTCTTGAAGAAGCCGCCAAAAGAGATCATCGCAAAATCGGCGTAGAACAAGAACTATTCTTCTTCAATGAATTATCCCCAGGATCAGTATTTCTATTGCCTCATGGTACATTAATATTTAATGCTCTGCAAAAGCTAATTCGGTCTGAATATCAAAAACGAGGCTACCAGGAAGTTCAGTCGCCAAATATGTATGATGCTGATTTATGGAAGAAATCTGGTCATTGGCAACATTACCAAGATGATATGTTCAACCTTGAAGTTGAAAAAAAGAAATGGGCTCTTAAACCGATGAATTGTCCTGGGCATTGTGTGATGTTTGGGCACCGAGAGAGAAGCTATCGAGAATTACCCTTGCGAATGGCAGATTTCGGTGTTTTACATAGAAATGAGGCTTCCGGTGCGTTGAACGGACTCACTCGAGTACGGAAATTCCAGCAAGACGACACTCATGTTTTCTGCACCCAAGACCAGGTAAGTTGCAGACTGTTGTTGCGCATGATATTGGGCTGATTTTTAAAGATTTCCCAAGAGATTGAGGCCCTGTTCGACTTCCTGAAATGTATATACGGGCTTTTTGGGTTTCCATTCAAGCTTAAGCTCTCTACTAGGCCAGAAAAATACTTGGGAGATATTGAAACTTGGGATCTGGCTGAATGTAGGCTGAAAGAGGCTCTGAACAACTTCACGGCCTCCGGAGGCGGGCAGTGGGAATTGAATGAAGGAGACGGTGCCTTTTACGGACCTAAGATTGACATCACCATATCCGACGCTTTGAGGCGTGATCATCAATGCGCTACGATTCAATTAGACTTTCAACTTCCACAGGCTTTCGAGCTCGAATACATGACAGCAGAAGCTGCTTCAAAGACAAAGGGCAGCGCACAAGGCGAAACAAAACCAGATGCTTCGACGGCAGCATCGAGTGCACCAAAACAGCCGGGCCCCGGACGTGCTCGCCCAGTAATGATCCATCGTGCAATAATCGGAAGCTTTGAGCGTTTCATGGCCATATTAACCGAGCACTTTGCAGGCAAGTGGCCGTTCTGGCTGAGCCCGCGCCAAGTCCTTGTTATACCGGTCACAACAGGGGTGAACGACTATGTTGAGGAGGTGCAAAAACTGTTCAAATCGCAAAAGATGCATGTAGACATTGACCTTAGTGGGAACACCATGCAAAAAAAGATACGGACAGGTCAACTGCAACAGTATAACTTCATTTTCGGTAAGTTCAGACAACTCTTGAATTGAATAGAACCTACTAACATTCCTTAGTGGTGGGAGTCCAAGAAAAAGAATCCCGTTCTGTCAATATTCGAAATCGAGATGATCCAGAAACACAGTCGAAAGGGGAGCTAATACCGCTAGAAGAGGCGATCCAGAAATTGAGAGCCCTGAAGAAGGAGCGGAGGCTTGTCAACTCTCTTGTTTTCGAGAGCTGAGTAGCATAGTCTAGAACGCCTATTCTGCTTTCGTTGTCACTTCGTCATCGGTGTCAACGTAAAAGTTGTAGCGTAGTGTGTGTGTGTGTGTGCGTGCATGTTCATCCTACTCGGAGGGGGGCTTGATCCTCTGGTTGGTCGTTCGCATTCAAAGAGTCCTTGAACGAGCCCGTCTCCGTGAGTTCTGTATACATAAACGTTAACAAAATCTCAACTATTGTCACAAAAAAGGAAGAAAAGAGGCATTTGTTAGGCTGAATCTTTGAGCTCATTTCGTCTCCTCAGAATAACAAGTTCTGATATCTTCACGCACGGCAATAGGTAGCTGAAAAGCATTGAGCAATGCAATTAATGACGCTTCCAATCCCCCACCAGCCCAGGTCAAAATTGCAGACATTAACCCGGATCTGGAGGGCGAGACAAAAATAAGTAAAAAGATGGCTGATTTGAAATAACTGCAAGCGCCGTGAATCGAACACGAACCTCTACCTTGGAAGGGTAGAATCCTAACCATTGGACCACGCAAGCGTACATTAATTGTGCCTCAATAACATTTATTTATTTATTTATCCACAAAGACGATTCCTTGCTTGACCTGTTTGGGCACACCACATGCGAGCCAAGGGCAACGAATACGGTACGCTTGCAACTAAGGCACGATGACGCCTTCCCTCTTGGACGGATGAAGTGAACCTCCTCCACCAATAAAGAAACCCAACAACTTGACCCTGCTGCTGCTGGCAACGATAACACCCCTCGTCGGCCTGCACCTTCTGCCAATAGCTACTTTCCTCCGCTTATAGTGTCATACAATGATTAGCTATTGAATCCCATTGTCTACATTGTCTGTGCATTCGTGGGTCACCAAAGCCGGCGCCCGTGGAGCTTGCGGAAGCGCCAAGCCACAGCAAGCGAACAGTTGTATTCTATTTGTCTCCTATTCTACGGAGGTACACTGTCGCAATCCCGAACGCAAGAAATTGACATCTGTTGGGACTAGCTGAGGCATCTCGAAAGCTCAATCTACTCATCCCCCAACCAAATAGCATATATTTGGCGAACTGTATTCGTGCCAAAAGCGTTCCGTATCGCTTTGCGGGCTCTAGAAGCAAAACAGCACATAATATCTAACCCATAGGCTCAACCCATGGCCCAACTACACCCTTCTGCCGGAGCGTCTGGGGCGACCGACCTCACGCACGGAGCGCCCAACACCACCTCACCATTGTCGCAGTCAGCTCATCAAAACCATCCAGAGGAGTTGAGCGCTGACCAGCGAGGGTATCAGCTCGTCGACAATGGAGCGGGTGGAGACATGAATCGCGCTAATTCTACCTTATCTCAGTCTCACACACTGACGCCTTCGCGCGGGGGAACGTTGAAGAAGAAGCAATCCGTGAACAGGAAAGGCAGTATCAAACAAGCCAGCAGTAGGAGAAGCAGTGCGGCGGGGAGTGTCAGAAACGTAGCTTTCGCCAACGATGTTGTCGCAGAGGGTGGGGAGATGAACAATGCATTCTACACGCCAGTTCCAACATCAGGAAACCCGACCGAGATATTGGCCAACAGGTTTCAGGGTATGTCAATGCAGCGAATCGCTATTTTACTATCTGTCGTCTCAAGCTGATACCCGACTTAACCCAGCCTGGCGAAAGGTTCTCAAGGATCTGATAACGTATTTCCGTGACATTCAGAAATCCTACGACGCCAGATCAAAGTCTCTTTACACACTTTCCAATGTGATCAACAACATCACCGCTCCACCAGTTTTTCTTACAGAAGGCGGTATCGGCGACGCTACACACATCTTACGGGATTTTCACAAGCTGTCAATAAATGAAGGTAACAAAGCTAAGACCATTGAAGAGGAGGTTGTGGTACAGCTCACAGGACTTCGAAGCGACCTCCAACAAAAAATCAAGGAGATAAAGAGTCTTTCAGGAGATTTTAAAAACAGTGTAGACAAGGAGACAGAAGGTACAAGGAGAGCTGTACGAGACCTTCAGGAGTCCTTGGAAACTTCTGAAAGGGAACCGACGTCTGGGAAAGGAGATCCGTTCATCGTTAAACTTGCCGTAGAACGGCAACTGGAACGACAAATTGAAGAGGAGAATTATCTTCATAGGGTAAATGCCGCGATATACGTCGTTGGATGAAGCTAACAATGAGCAACCAGGCTTTTCTGAATCTCGAAAGCTCAGGTCGGGAGCTGGAGTCTATTGTAGTGGGTGAAATACAGAAAGCTTACAATGCATACGCTGCAATTCTCACAAGAGAAGCCGACGAGGCCTATGAAGCTGTGGATAAATTACGAAATGGCCCTATTGCGATGGCGAAAGACCATGAATGGGACGCTTTTGTCGAGCACAACGAACACTTTGTGAACCCGAGACTTCCTGTTCGTAGAGTAGAGAATATACATTACCCTGGTAGAGCTAACCCAGCAGCCTCAGAGGTAAGGGCTGGTATGCTCGAGCGAAAGAGCAAGTACTTGAAAAGCTACACCCCCGGATGGTAAGAAAATCTGTGCTTTATTTACTGTGAATGTTAACTGGTACAGGTATGTGCTTTCTCCAACGCATCTACACGAATTTAAATCACCAGACCGTATTACGGCCCAAGCTCCTCTTATGTCGTTGAGTTTGACGAACCAGAAGCTCGGCTCCCACTCAGGCGGCGATTCGTCGTCGCATAAATTCATGCTCAAGGGGCGCCAGAGCGGCGGCATGCATCGGGGCCACGCCTGGGTATTCCGAGCCGAGTCCCATGACACGATGCTAGCATGGTTCGAGGACATCAAAAACCTGACGGAGAAGACGGGAGAAGAGCGCACTGCTTTTATCCGACGCCATGCCCGTAGTGTCAGCGGGCACAGCGATAAAGCAGGCTCAGTCAGCAGTGACGGCGGCATGGATGAAGATGAGGCGGACCAAGTGCCCTACTCGGCGACTACATCCCTGGCCGATCAGGCACCGATGAGAGAAGAGAAGCTCCCCGAGCGTCCCAATCCAGGTGGGCGATTTCCAAGTGCCCTCAGCATCAACCGAAACTCACAAGTGCCACTCGAGCCATCTAGCCCGTCGAGTTCCGATGACAGAGATACAGTAGCGGCGGCCGCTGCGCTCCCGGGTCACAGCGATCCATTCGGACAACCCAGGCACCAGACCCAGAATCGCGATGATGAGACCTTTCCGAGAGAGGGGGTACATCCGCATCATCAGCGCGCCACAGACCAACCATCTGGGTACATGGGGGAAGGTTCTGGATCGCAAGAACAGAACGAGCCGTGTCCACCCTTGTCTTTGGGAGCGCAACAGAGCAACATGCCAGAACGCCCCAACAGCTCCAATGCTGGCACTGAATACAGCACCGCGCCCGTTCAATCCCAAGGCATCAGTTCCGACGATCCCGGCGCAGTCTCCTACGGTTCATCACAGCAGCCCACTCCGAGGAATAGAGCATTTCCCAATGCGCCTGAGCGTCACGACAGCACCTACGGCGACTGGATGGGCCCTGCTGCCGCTGGCGCAGGCGGTGCAGCAATTGGCGCAGCGGGGATCGAAGCCTATCGACAGCAACAGCTGCCGAAGCAGCCGGAGAAGGATCCTCAGACTGTGTCTCAGCCCTCTGGACTTGCTACCCGGACCACACCAAACCTCGAATTATCCCAACCGCCACTGCAGAATCCAGCAGAACGAGAGCCTACTGAGGTGGTCAGCCCAATCTCTACACTCAGAGGCGACCCATCCTTCATCCAACCCAATTCTGGCATCGCAGAAAGCCCCACCGGATCAAGCGACCCCGCTGCGCCGCTCAAGACTTTGGCATCGGATACTGAACGGCCGATGGTGCCACGAAGCCACGGAAGTGTTGGCACTATTAGCGATTTGTACATTCCTGGGCAATACCCAAGGGGGGGATCTTAAGGGGCTTAGTGGAGCTGCGAGGGTGTCTGAAAGGGCCTGAGGTCTTTTCTTTTTTCCAAATGGCGAGAACAGAATGGAAACTATGCAAGAGCTGCAGATGCGAAACTGTTGACTGGGGAGCTAACTTGGACAGGAACAAAGAAAAGGAGATGAATATCGATGCTCGATTTAGCAGCTGTATTACGGGAACTTGAAACGGGGTTGGCCTAGCGCTCGTTATTATACCTACCTTGCGTCTTCTCGTCTTTTGGTCTTTTGCGGGGAGAGAGCGTGGTGGATGTTGACGGCCTTTTGTTAAGTTAGCTGGATATGGGCATAATCTCTACGGGTTCGAAATGAATTGCTGATTATCTGTTTTTCGTCGGTCCTCGACTATCCTTGTTAATCGCTTGCCCGCTACCTCCCTGCCCACTCCCCACAGTCCGCACCCTAGAATTTCCTTCCCCTTTTTACCCCACATAGCTCCCCACCGCCTCTCCTACCTCCCCTCACTCCCCCCCCCGTAAGCTCCCTTCTCCCACTCTATCCCCGAAAGAAGGACCCAACCGGCCCTTGTACAGATTCCTTCCAATTCCCATCTTCAGCTCTCTCAAGACGATACAAGTCGTATCGAAGAGCCCCGCACCGCGCGTAACAGGAATATACACGTTGTGCCGGCTTTATACCGTCAACAAGTGACCATTCCCTTGCATATCGACACTTTCACACAAGCAAAAATTCATTTTCACAAGAGATAAAACCAGCGATATGGACAATTTCGCACCCTTCAAGCCCCAAGTATCTCCTCTCCATCTCTCCACTCACCGGTACCTTCTTTTTTTAAAAAAAATGAACAAATTTTCATTCTTCGGTATAACTTGATAAATAGTCTTATACTTCAGGTAAAGTTGTATATATCACACACTATGAATATTAGAAATCTCAGCAAATTTGGGAAAGTCAGGGTTGTATAAAATCTCGTGTGATAAGTGCTACAAAGTGGGAAAAATCTAACGATTGCTGGATCTTGGGGTTTGTCCTCTATAGTGTTTTTTGGGGGAAAATAATTCTTTTGATTTTTTGGGGGGGTTTGGGTGAGAATTTCGTTCGTTGGAGGCTGTTTTTTGTTTTTTTTGTGAGATGTGTTTGCGAAGATTGGGGATGGGGGTTGCTGTAGAGGGGGTGGTGGGTCGTTGGGGGTTTTTTTTTTAAAACGATAGGAGAGGGGGGATTGAGGGTGGGAAGTTTGGGGGGGGGGTTGGTGATGGGTTGGGGTTTTTGGGGGGGTAGGTTGGGTTTGTGGGGGGTTGTTGGGAAGTTGTGAGGGCTTTTGAATGAAAGGAAGGGGGGGGTTGTGGATTGGGAAGATAGGAGACGAGGGAGCGGATGAAAAAGGGGGGGGGGGTGAGTACGGTTGAGATGGGGGAGGAAATGTTGGGAATGAGGTTGCGAAGTTGAGGGAAGGCGCTGCAAGGGGTACTCTCTGGGTACGATAGTGATAGGTCAGTGGTTGATTGTAAGTACTTTAATTGGATAAGGGGAGGGATGATTGGAGCGGCTGAAGAGATTGAAAGGATGGGAGACAAACGAGAAGATGAAGAGATCAAAGTGTTCAAACGCAACAGCATAATTGGGAGGCAAAACCTCAAATAAACTCCGAAGAAGAATTAAGAACTTCTCAAGTATCTAAAAAGGATAACTCCCCTCCTTATCCGTAGCTGGATAAGGAGCCTCTCTATCAGTAAACGTCCCCGTTTCCCCATCCTTCCCCGCCGTAGCCAACCGACACGCATTGAATGCCCCTGTACTGACATCGTTGGTCCCCTCGCCCGCATTCAGATTTGTCGCGCAATAGCCCGGACAACATGCATTCACCTTGAACCCCTCTCCCTTGAACTTGACAGCATAGTGCGCCATGATCATGTTCATCGCCGCCTTGGAAGTTTTGTACGCGGGTAGGTCTAGGCCGT
>JAABUL010004915.1_pt1 | contig 17269 bp, 2 predicted proteins | sample 5559151 | NCBI WGS metagenome assembly JAABUL01 (sample SAMN10711876, study PRJNA513368) | rock metagenome | isolation source: Antarctica rocks | place: Antarctica: Victoria Land, Pudding Butte sud | reverse complement strand
AAGTATATATTAAGTACAAATTAATATAATAAAATATATAAAAAGAAGTTTTTTAATTAAAGTACTAGTATAATGCTAAAAATAAATTAGTATAAGCTTAGTATATTTTAAAACTAAACTAAAAATACACTTCTTGCAAGTATTCTTTAGATTAAAAGACAAATATTCGAGAAGAAATTATAAGCAATAATTGATTAATAACTCTAATAATTATATTAGTACAAATTTAATATTAATCGAATCTATGCGTAGTTAATACGTTGTCGAAATCTTAAATAACAAAATAAACATTTATATATATAGTATAAGAACAAGAAAAATAAAAGATAAATTAAGTATATAACAAATATAAAATAAGCTTATCTCGCAATAAAAATATATATCAAAAATAATTGCAAATTCTTAATTATAACAATTGTTTTATATAAACTTAATATAAGCTTAATATTAATCTAGCTTACGCAATATACTTTATATTATTTATATATTAATAAATAATTATATTAACAATATACTTGTATTTATGCAAAACATAAACTTAACTTGCGCAAAATATATAGAAATTATACTTCGATTTTGTAGAGTAATTTGTATTATATTATTCTTTAAATCTAATTTAAAACTTTATAATATTAAATTAATATAAGCTAAATATATATTAAATATAAAAGAAATATATATTTCTTCTTAAAATAACGTATATTTAAAAAAAAAAATTTTATATTTAAATTCGAAGTTGCATATACTTAGTTTATGCGTTATATATAATTAATCAAGATATTTGCTTATTTGCTCTAGCATAATATGTTCTTCAATAACAACGTAACTTGATTTTAATCTTAACTTAATATATATCGAATATAAATAAAACTATCGCTATATATATAGATAGCTAGCAATTAAGAGCAATAAAAGTTATTTTACATATTTGATTAATTAACGCTATTGTACAATTATATTTGCTAATACTTAGCATATGCAAGATTGCAATTAAATTTATTCGACTTATATATTTAAGTTAAAGAAAAAAATTTAAGTCTTAAGATTTAACGCAATTAATAATATTTAATATATGCTAAACTTAGATTAAATCTATATATAGATTGTCTATTATTTTTCGTAATTTTAATAATAGACATTGCTAATGCTTAGTATAAGCTAAATTGCAACAAAAAATATTTTTTTACTAGATTTGTTATCTACTTAGTTAAATCTTACATACGCTAAATATAGACTCAATATATATTTAATATAAAATTATGCTATAGTTAGATACTTACGTTTAATTACAAAATTAAAATTTAAATTAAAGAAAGATTCTTAAATATGTAATTAATATATATTAGACAAAAGTGTTGCATATACTATACTTATTATAGTAATATTTTAAAGAAGATAGATTTTGCGCGTTTGTTATATTAGAATTGTTGTAACGTATTCTAAAATTAACAAGCTAAATTGCAACAATACTTATGCTAGATATATGCTAAAATAATAGAAGCAATAAAATTAAAAAATATGTTAGACTTATGTTATAAATTTATTAATAAAATTAAAAGTATATACTACAATAATGCAAATAGTTAGAAAAGATAAAGATAAAAGACGCGACAATTGTATTTTAATTTTACAAAATATATTAAAAACTTAACGCGCAACTTGCGCAATCTTATTTATTCTTAATATATGCTACAATAATACTAAATTTATATTTGAATTGTATTTCGCATAAATGCGTCGAAATTGCGCGCTTAAAATCGAGTTAATAGTTTTTCTTTTAACAACTATTAACTATATTAAATATATGTCTAATCTATTCTAAGTTTTAGAAATCGAACAAAATTATAATTACTTAATATAATAGAATAATTAGTTTATATGTTTAGTATATGCTAGATATATACAATCTATCTTTAACGCGCCTTTTTAAACTCTTAATTTTTCTACTTGTTTTAGTATAGCATATATAAAACATAGATTTAATATAAAGAAAACTTATCTCAAATGCAAATTTCCTACTCGAAATAAGCTCTAAAATAATTAGCTTATAAATTTAGTATATATCTAATATATACAATTTGAAATAGAAACGCCTTTTTAAACTTATAATCTCTCGACTTTGTTTAACACGATCTATGTTGAGCATAGACTAAGCATAGACAAAGCTTACTCTAAGTAGAAATTCCTACCTAGAATAAGCTCGTTCCAAGTGGGAAATCTGTATTTAGGATAAGCTATATATCTATATTTTTTTATTGCAATTAATTTATTTTGCGATATATTATATATATATTTTATATACAATATCTTGTTTTTTATAAAATTAATTAAATACTCTATTTAATTATATATATTAAATATATTTAAAAACTCTTTCGAAAATAGTATTTAATATAGAAGCGCAATATAGACTTTGTTATAATTCTTAAAAACAAATTGTGCAAATTGTGCAAACTTCTTAGAATTAATTAATTAAATTTTTTTTTTCAATTGTTTAGCAAAACTATCTTAATAATTTAGATACAATTTGGTTATTGTATATTCGAATTAATTTTCTTAAATTAAAATAGTTTAATAATTATTTTATAATCTCGCATATTAATAGTATAGAATTTAGAGCAATTGCTTTTGTATAATTTTTTGCCATTTATAATAATAATAAAAAGTTTTTGCGTTTTATACAAAACAATAATACAATTATTAATAGTTTATGTTTGCAATAACAAAGAAATATTTTGGAATAATTGCGTATCTTTAACAAAGAATTGCAAGATAAAGATCTTTTTAGCTTCTAAATTAATAAAATACTTAATTTCGCGCATATTATGCAATATATTAACAAATACCATTTACATTAATACTTTAATTTGTTGTTTCTAACTTTTTATATTTAATATTGTAGCGATAAGTATTAGACTTTAATTTTTCTCAAAAACACATTACTTTTATTTTGTTTTTTTACTTATTTTTAATATTGCAAATATATAGAGTTACTTGATTTGTAATCTATTTAATTGTATATATAGTATCTATAATTAATAGATACAATATATTTCTTTTTAATAAATATCTAATAGTTGTTTTTGTTTTGTTAATTATTGTTAATACTATTTTTAATCTATATAGTTATAATAATTTTAGTAATTAATATAATAAAGTTATTTGTATTGCTAGTTGCGCTAAACAAGTTATTTTACTTACGCAAATATTGAAGAAAATAATTTTAGATAATTTCTTTATTCTTATTATATATTTTTCTTGTATATTAACGCTATTAATTATATTGTTTTTCGTAAAATATAATATAGTTTAAAGTATTTTCAACTCTTTATCGAGATAATTTGCAAAATTATTTTATATATAATTTTTGCAATTCTTGAATTAAATTTTGAAACTTATATAGTTAATATATTTTTGTATTAACAACTTTTTAACGCGACTAGTTTTTTTGCATTAATTGAATCGATAGTAATTATTGCTATGTTTGCAATAATAACTATTAATATGTTGTAGAAGTTAAAACTTCGCAATTGCAAGCTTATCTTTAAGTCTTAGAAGTTGTAGTATAGTTGCATTGTTAACATATTATATAATAGTATTTATTAAGATAAACAATATAGATTTGGTTTTAAAATTAGATATTTCGATATCTTTTTTGTTTTGATTAATAGTTGTGCTAGTATTAAAATAATTATTTTTGTTTAATTCTTAAGACGTGTTATTTGCGTAAATTTCTTTATACAATTAATTATTAATAATATTTTGAAAATTAATTAATCTTTAAATATGTTCGCGAAAGCAAGTTATTAATAGTTTGTTAACTATTGCTTTTAATTAAGCAACTTTGTTCAAACAAAGCAATTAGAACTATAAAGTAGCTACTATCTTTTTTTAAATAGAATTGCGTAGTTAAGCGAGTCAATACGTATAATAGTAATAGTAGCATTTGTAGTAGAATTAATTGCTAAGAAACGCAAGTGCAAAAAAAATCTCGCTTTCTATAAGATACTCTCTTGCTTGCTATTAAGAGAGAGCGAAGCGCAAATAGTATTTGTTAATTTGATACTAGTTTTGCTTGAATCTAGTTCGCACAACTCTTTGCCAAATACACATTAATATATATTGGACACACTATTGCGAAGTAGATCTAGTATTGCGAGACAAGCTTTATAAAAACTTGTTAAATATTATTTAAAAATAAAAACAAAAACATTATATAATTTTTATAATAATTTAAATTTTATATAAAAATTAAATCTTTATAAGATATAAAATAGAAAATAATAATAAATTTATAGATTATAAGACAAAATATTAGACAAAATTTAAAATCTATCTTTAATACTATTATAATTTAGTTGTTGTTTTAAAAGCAAAAATATAAAAAGCAAAAATTGTTTAAATAATAATATAATATAGTAATACAATTAATTTTTTATTAACTTTTTTTATAGCTTAATACAAATATTATAAAAATTAATTTTAAGAATTTTAATACTTTTGTTTAATTTAAAACAAAGATAATTGATATTTTAATATAAATATTATAGAAAACAAATATTTAATACAAAAATATTAATAAAACAATATTTTGAACTATTTTAAATTAATATAAACAATTAAAGATTTTCTTTCTTATACAATATTATTAGTATATCGACAATTCCCAAATTCTTGTTAATAGTACTATTGATAGCTAATAGTTAAATTAGTTAATATATCGATATATTTGCTCTATATAATTAAGCGCAAAATTAAGTTGCAATTAATAGAATTTGCAAACGCATAATTAATATGCGCTTTGTTAAGATTTAATCTCGCATATTATTAAGTTTTACTATTTCGCGAAATAGATTAAGTATTACTCGAATTAAACTTATTTAATTCGAGCTAATTCGAGCTATAAGTTAAGTATCTACTAAATACAATTGAATTCGAATTTTCTTGTTTAAATTCGAGTTTTTTTTACAATAAAACTCGAATTCGATAGCGCGCTAAACTAGAATAAAAAGACTTATAATTTTAAATATTTTTCTATATATTTAAAAATTAGTAAGCAACTTAATAAAATATGCAAATATATAATATTTGTATTTAAAAGTTTTAAAGTTTTCGATTACTTAATATAGTTTTTTAATACTAATTTCGAAGATTTAAAATTAATAATTATTTTAAAATCTATATTGTATTAAGTTTTATTTAAGCTTTTTTTTATTGTTTTTTATATTTTTTTGGTTGTAAACATTATTTATAATTTCGAATTTCGCGATTTTCTTTATATATTTTTAGACGTTTGATATCTTTATAGTATTGTATCGATCTTTTTTTTGGCGTTAAATAATAATTTTTTAATATATTCGAAATATAAATTATTATATATTAAATTCTTTTTGTCGAATTTGATTAAAGACAAAAATATATATTTTAAAGATATTAATTGTTATCTTTAACAAAGAATTATATACTTATAATTGAAATATCTTAATAAACGTACAAGATTTAAGTCGAGCTTTCTTATTATTAGATATTTGATATAAATTGTTGCATATAAGCTTTTTAACTTAAAATATAATAAAAAGATAAATAAAATACAAAACAAATCGAATAATAAATACATTTTTAATTATAAAAGCTACAATTACTTAAATACTATTTTGTAGATATTTAAGAACGTTAGATTGCTAATGTAATTTTATTATTAAAACTCTTAAAACTTAAATAAAATTATATCGAAAATTAAAAACTTATTGCTTTAATAAAATTTAAAAATTTAAAAAATCAAAAAATTAATATTTAGCTTTATATTGACGCAAGTAAGCAATTTCAAATAGATTATTAATCTTAGTTTAATACAATATTATATAAAAGAATTTATTATTAGACTTAATTTGTCTTTGTTTTACTTTATTAATATTAGTGATTTTTAAAGAATTTTTTTTTTAAGTTTATATATAATTAGTTAATAAGATAACAATTAATTTGCATTAAACTAATTTTGATATAAATAAATTTACAATATAAATTAAATTAACAAATATAATATTTAAAGAAAAGTTATCAATAAGAATTTAAATAATATTATAAGATAAAATAGCTATAAAAAACAATATTGTTTTTGTTGTTTATAAGAATTAAATACCAACTTAAGTTGTTAGAAAGAAATTTAATAAAACGAAATTCTTAAGTTAATATACTATGTTTATAAGTTCTTTTAATATTAGATTTAAAATTTATTAAAATACAAGATTCTTTATTAATATTAATTTCTATATTTAAGATATAAGTATTTTGCTTAAAATAAAATAAGTTGTAACAAGTTAAATTGCGTTATATATATTATAAATTTGCTTATATTTTTGTTAATTTACGCAATTAATTTTTGTTAATACAATTTTATCTACTAAAATATTATTTAATTATATATAATTAAAAATTTTGAACAAAAAAAATACAATATTTAGTCTAGCTTTGCTATTACTTTATATATAAATTTAAACAAAATAACAATAAATAACATAGAATCGAATTTAAAATTGCAAAAACTACTTAAATAAACAACAATAATAAAGATACTTTAAATACAAAAAATACTCTATAATAATTAAAAAGATTAATACAATAATTTATTATAATTTATTTAAAAATTATTTTCAAAAACATATTTATTGCTTTTATTAAAAATTATCGAAATTGTCTTAAAAACTTATAAAGAAAGCGCAAATATAAAAAAAACTTAAATTAAAATTTATATATTGTTAAGTTTTGCAAACAAATCGAAAAAGAAAAAAAGAAAAAAAGAAAAAATAGATACAATTAAAAAGATAAATACAACAACAATTTAATATAAATTTAGAAAACTTTCAACAATACTATTGTATTAGATATTTAACAATTAAGAGTAAACGCAAATAAAAAATATTACTTGTAAAAATTATATAGAATAATAATAAATTGTATTTGTTATTATTAATATTCGAATCTTTTTAGTACTAATATATAACAAAATGTAATAAAGTATTTATGCTAATTAAATTATATAAAAGAAAAATATTAATTTAAGCAAAAAATCTATTGCTAAAAATAATTGCAATTTATTTAAAAAAAAAATCTTTAATATTAAGACTAAAATTAATATAATATTGTTAACAATTATTGCAATTATTTATTTATTAATCTTGTAAGATTTAATATCTTTTGTATTTAATATAAGAGATAAATTATTTATAGAAGAGTTATTAAGTTATATTTGCAAAAGACTAGAAGACGTAAAAGATACTATAAGTTATTTGTAGAAAACTTTAAAAAATTAAAGCATCTACTTATATATGCAAACGTTAAAAGAGATTGAAATATTTGTACTCGCATTTGCTAAATAATATTAAGCGTAATATAGTATTAACAAAAGCATAGACAATCTTTACAAAAAACTTGTATTAGACGTCGAATAATTAATATTTATAGCAAATTTACTTCAATTATACTATACAAATCGCGAAAAAAAAATTAACTTTCCAATAGAAAATATTTGTTAAATAAAGTAGAAAGTCAAAACAAATATCTATTTGCTCTCTAATTAATATCTAGCAAATAGATTGCTATTTTAAATATCTACTAGCAAATAATTTATTTAAAGACAATCTAGTTTTTATCTTATATCTAGCTTCTTATCAACAAATAGGAATCTTCTATTTGTTTAGTAGATAAAAGATAGATTGTAGCTATTTATTTTGCAAAAAATATTTATCTTCTAGATGTAAGCTAGATATCTTATATCTATATTCTAGATAGTTGCTTTCTATAGAATAGCTAGCTAATATCTATCTTCTAACTACTAGCTATCTAACTACATAGATTGGTCTCTAAGAACTAGTAAAGAAAAGTAAAGACAAAAATATTGCAAAATAGATTAAAGTTAATACAATTACTATATAAATAATTTTAGAGAGTAAAGATATAAATACAATACAATTTCTTAATATTTAAACATATATAGAGTCTAATACAAATAAAATAACTAATCTATATATTAGTCTAATTTTAATTAGTTCAAATTGAGCAAAAATATAATCAAAAACATAATATTAATTATCGGAATAATTTAAAAATATGTTTTATACTATAGAAAATTTGACAAATTAAAAACAATATATAATCTAGATACAATTAACAAATTTAAAAAGTTTAAAGATACTTTTGCAAGCAATAAAAATACTAGGAATTGCAAAATATTTAATTCTTTAAAATTAACAAATAATAATTCCAAAAACTTAATGAAAATTAACAACAATAAAGTAAAAAGAAAAAAATAAAGAGAAAAAAATAATACAAAAATAGATTGATTGCGTCGAGTTGAGTTATTGGGTTTAAATCTAATACTTGATCCAAATTAGATCGAGTTGATTCCTAAAGTTGGAAACAAAAAGTTGATTTGATTTCTAATGTTGAAATCGACGATTCGAGTCGATTTCTAGGGTTGAAATCGAAACCCAACTCGAAAAAATCGATTCGAATTGCTAAGACTTTTATTTAAATTAATAAATAATAAACAAATAATATCTATAACGCTTGTAGATGCAAATTATGCATTAATATTAATATTTTAATGTTTAATAGCATCTATAGCGTTCATAGATGCAAATTAGTTATTAATATTAATTGTTTAATATTTAAAATATTTAATAGCATATATAACGCTTATAGATGCAAATTATGCATTAATATTAATTAATTCGTTTAGAAATTAAAATAATATCTATAACGCTTGTAGATATAGATAATGCAAGATATATAGCTCATTCTAGATGCAAATTTCCCACTTAGAACGAACTTATCCCAAGTGGGAATTTTCACTCGAAATAAGCTCTATTTATACTTAATTTATGCTCAACATAAAGCGTGTTAAATAAAACAAAGATTATAAGTTTAAAAAGTCGCTTTTATTGCAAGTTGTGTACATTAAATATATATTAAATTTATAATCTTGTTATCGCAAAGCTTATTTTAAGTAAAAAATTTACATTTAGAATAAGCTTTGTTTATGTTGAATTTATGCTTCACGTATGTTGTGCTAAATTAAACAAGAAAATTTAAAATTTAAAAACGCATTAAAAAGAATGTGTATATATCTAGTATATGTTAAGCATATAAATTAATTATCTTAATACATTAAGTAATTATAATTTTGTTCGATTTCTAAAACTTAAAATAAGCTAGATATATATTTAACATAGTTTATAACTATTAAAAGAAAAACTATTATTTCGATTTTAAATATGCAATTTCGACGCGCTTATACAAAATGCGATTCAAATATAAATTTAATATTGTTGTAATATATATTAAAAATAAATAAGATTGCGCAAGTCGCATATTAAGTTTTTAGCATATTTTGTAAAATTAAAGTACGATTATCGCGCTTTTTATTTTTATCTTTTTTAATTATTTGTATTATTGTAGTATATATTTCTAATTTTATTAACAAGTTTATAATATAAATTTAGCATATTTTCTAATTTTATTGCTTCTATTATTTTAATATATATTTAATATAAGTATTGTCGCAATTTAGTTTATTAATCTTAGAATATATTATAACAATTCTAATATAACAAACGCACAAAACTTGTCTTCTCTAAAGTATTATTATAATAAGTATACTATATATAACGCTTTTGTCTAATATATATTAATTATATATTTAAGAATTTTTCTTTAATTTAAATCTTAATTTTGTAATTAAATATAAATATCTAATTATAGCACAATTCTATATTAAATATATATTAAGTCTATATTTAACATATATAAAATTTAACTAAATAAATAACAAATTTAATAAAAAGATATTTTTTGTTGCAATTTAATTTATACTAAGTATTAACAATATTTATTATTAAATTTTTAAAAAATAATAGACAATCTAGATATAAATTTAATTTAAGCTCAATATATATTAAATATTATTAGTAACGTTAAATCTTAAGATTTAAATTATCTTCTTTAATATAAATATATAAGTTGCATAAATTTAGTTGCGACTTTATATATATTAAGTATTAACAAATATAATTGTACAATAATATTAATTAATTAAATATATAAAATAACTTTTATTATTCTTAATTATTAATTATTTATATATATAATTGTAGTTTTATTTATGTTTAATATATATTAAGTCGAAATTAAAATTAAATTACGTTGTTATTAAAGAATATATTATATTAAAGCAAATAAACAAATATTTTAATTAATTATATATAACGCATACGCTAAGCATATATAGCTACAAATTTAAATACAAAAAATATTTCTTCAAATATATGTTATTTTACGAAAAAAAATATATCTTTTTTATACTTAATATATATCTAATTTATATTAATTTAATATTGTAAAATTTTAAATTAAATTTAAAGAATAACAAGATGCAAACTATTCTACAAAGTCGAAATATAACTTTTATATATTTTGTCTAAGTTAAACTTATATTTTGTATAAATACAAATATATAATTAATATAATTGTCTATTAATATATTAACAATATAAACAAGTTGCAACTTATTCTAGATATAGAAATTGTATCTAAGACGAGCTTATTTCGAGTAAAAATTTCTACTCGAGATAAGTTTTGTCAATACTTAGCTTATACTTAATATAATTATTTTAAATAACAAAAATTAATTGCAATCTTTGTTTGCAATTAAAATGCAAACTTAATATATATATAGTTTATATAAAGTATAAATCTTTTTATTTAGTATTAACTAAAAATTAACTTTTAAAATTTTGTTTCTTTCTAATATATACTAGATATAAATTTAATTTTTTATATTTATAATATTTTTAAAGTTTTATAAAATTTGTAATGCGTAATTAATTAAGTTTAAAAACAAGATTTACGTATTACAAAATTATATTTTGTTATAATATAAATTACTTTTAGATATAATATAAGTTTAATATAGTTTTACATTTACGCAATTTAATTACTTGTTTTGTATATATATTATATTTAAGCTTAATCTATATTTAATTTAAATTTTAATAGCAATATATTTTTTAATAATATTATTAATTTTTTTGTCTTCGAAGTTTTTATATCTTTTAATAAAAAAAATTCTTTTATATTTAAAAATTTTGCAAATTAAGATTAATAAACAATTTCGCAATAAATAAATAAAATTAAGATTTATTTTATACTTATTATATATTAAATATTCGCTGAACATATAAACAAATTTCGAATCTTAATAATATTAATATTATTAAATTGAATACAATATTAAGTAATTAAGATATTAACAAAAATGCTTTTATAAACAATTAAAAAAATTAAAATATATTAAACAATTAAAATTTTAATAATTTTAACAAATTATTGTTTATAAGATTTAAAAAAATAGATTTTTTTTTATACTTTATATTTATTATATATTAAGCTAATATTTATTATATATAGAGCTTTATTAATATTAATAAAATTGCAATTATTTTTAAAGAACGCAATTAAGTAATTATATTAAAAATGCAAAATTATTACAATATTTTAATATATTTATATATATATTTAAAGAGAAATTTTTATTTTGTATATAAAAAAAATACAATATTAGTTAAGATTTTAATTAATATTTTTATTAAAGTATTAATTAACAAATATATATCTAATATATATTTAACTTAAATAAGATATAATTTTAATTTATATTAAAACTAAATTTAATTTTTTATTGTTACAATTAATTTTAAAGTTACTTAGATTGCTTTTTTATTTTTAAAAATTAAAAAGAAAAACAAAGTAAACAAAATTTAATATTAAAATTTTAAATATTTTAAAATTAAATATTGCAAATATATATATTTAAATATACTATATATATATTTAATATATAATAAACTTAAACTTAAAAATATTAACAATTTTCGACAATATTTTATTTAATTAATATATACAATAAATATTAATACGCAATTAAAGTATTGCACAAAAATCTAGTATTATAAATTTCTTAAAAAATAATAAAATTAATATATATATTGTATATATCTCGAATCTATAATTTGTATATATAAAAATTAAGAGTTTACTATATAAAAAATTTATAAAATAAACTCTTATTTTATCTATATTGTTTGTAAATTAATTTTATAAATTTATTAAATTAAATATTTTTTACTTTTTAATACAAAATTATAATATATAAATTAAATTGTTAACGCAAACTTAATATATATTAATATTAATTATTTTTGCGTTTTAATAAACTACAAATTATAATAATACACAAAAAATTATATTTTTATTAAATATCTAGCTTTTAAAAACTTTATTTGCAATTAATTTTATTTTAATACAAGTTTAGTATATATTAAATATATACAAGATTTAATTATTTTTAAAGAAATAACAAAATCAAAATCAATATATATAATACTTAATTAAATATCTATATTTTTATTAATTAAAAACAATTTTTATTCTTTATATCAATTGTATACAAAAATTATACTTATTATTTATTATATTTTATTAAAATATTTTAAGAAATTGTTAACAATATAATTGCAATAATTAAACAACAAAATCTACTATTTTTAACAATATATAAACTAAGTTTATATCTAATATATATATTGTTTGCGCTAAATATTTTGCAAAACATTTTATTATTTTTTCTATTATATTTAATTTATATACAAAATATAATAAAATTGTTTTGCATTATATATACAATAATTTTAATATAAAAGATTGTATAATAATATTAATTTAAAAACAAAAATTTAAAATTTTTTTTATTAAAATAATTTTAAAAAATTAATTTATATTTAGTTTAAATATTGTATAAATTTAGTTTATAATTTATAGAAATTAAACAAAAATTTGCTTTTAATTAATTGTATTTTTTAAAAAAATAATAAATTAAAAGTATTATTTATTTTAACAAAAATCTTTAATAATATATTATTATATATTATATTTATATTTAAAATAAAATCTTTATAAATTAATTATATTTTAAAATAAATTTTGTATTTAAATAGATTTAAAACAAAACAAATCTATATAATATTTTAAATTAAAACAAGAATTATTATTGTAAATTTAATATATATACAATATATATTAAATATACGCTCAAATTGCAATAGAAATTAATACCTACTATTATATATAAATTAATATAAAGATTATCGAAAATTATTATATAATATTTATTAAAATATTTAAAGTATTAAAAGAAATTGTTTGTCAAATTATTTAAATTTTTTATATCAATTATAAAAACAAAGAATTGCAAACTTTTATAATAAATATAAATAAAAAATATATTTAAAATATATTTAATATATACTAGAATTATATAAATATGACTAATATTTTATTTAAAATTTAAAAAATATTTTTACAATTTTAATTATTTTTAAAAATAATTTAAATATTTTAAATATATATTAATCTTTTATTAAATATATTTTAAATATAATTTTCGAAAATATTATTTTAATTATTTAACAAATTATTACAATATATAAATAATATAAATTAAATATTAAAAGATAAAATAAATTCTTGTTAAACTATATAAAAAGAAATTAAAGATTTTTTTGTATTAATAAATGCTAGTTTGCAATTATATTAATATAGAAAAAAGCAATTACTTTTAAAATAATAAGTTTGTAAAACAAAAATTATTATTACTTGCTTCTATATTTAAATAGAATCTATATTTGTTTTAAACTATATTTATACTAATTATATATTAAAATAAGAAAATACGCTATTAAGATATTTAAAAAAAAACAATTTTAAGATAAAAAAAATATTTTATTTACTTAATACAATTGCAATAAATTTAATTGTATTGTTATTTAATTAGTTAAAAAAGATATATACAATTAGTTTATATTTAATTTAACTTAATAATTAATTAAATTATAGATAAAAAAAATCAAAAAACTATAAAATATTGTTAACAATATTTATATTTTTCTTTTAATTTAGAAAATTCTTATATAATATTCTTTTTTAATAGACTTAATTCTAAATATAAATTTAATACAAATATAATATCTAAATTTAATAGCAAATTTTTTTATATATCTTAAAATTGCAATCTAAAAATTATTTATTTAATAAAAAATCGATATTAAATATCGACTTAATATATATTAAATAAAAATTCTAAAACGTCTTCTTTAATACAACAATATATAGAGATATTATTTAAAAAAAAACAAATGTTAAATATTAACTTAATATATATTAAATAAAGATTTTAAAATATTTTCTTTAATACAACAATACAACAATATATAAAAATATTATTTAGAAAAAATAAATATTAAATATTAATTCGATATATATTAAATAAAGATTCTAAAATATTTTCTTTAATACAACAATATACAAAAACATTATTTAGAAAAGACAAATATTAAGTATTAATTTAATATATATTTAATAAAAATCTTAAAATATTCTTTTTAATACAACAATATATAGAGATACTATTTAAAAAAAACAAATATTAAATATCAATTTAATATATATTATTATTTAGTTCGAATAAATATAAATTAGACTTAAGTTTTATAAATAATATATTAAAATTAAACAAAAAATATAGAGCAATACTATTAAAATATTAAATTAAAAATTAAATATAAAAACAACGTATATAATATATACGTCAAAAATATAATAAATTTTTTAAAAAAAAAGAAAAAAAACTAGCAAAAGAAGTTGTCGAATTAAAAAAATTTAATATTACTAACAACACAAAAAATATTTTAAATATAATTTTATTATAAGCAAATTAACAATATCTATTAAGCAATTAAAACAACAATAAAGATAAATTAACTTATAAATTTATATCTTTATTTTACAAATACTATATAATATTAATAATTTAAAAGTTTTTGTTTAAACTCGAAAAACTATATATAAATCTAATATATATCAAATTTATATTAAATATTAATTTGAAAAAAGATTTATTATTTTATTAAAAAATTCAAAATAAAAAAAAAACAATTAAAGACAAAATTATATATAAAATATTTATATTATTTGTAAAATTAACAAATATAATAACGCAACAAACTATTATAATTGTTTGTTTAACTTTATTTTATAAAAAATAATATCTAAAATAAAAAAAATAAATACAAAATTAAAATAATAAATAAGATAAATATATAATAAGTATAAACAAAATACAAGCTTAATATATATTTAAATATAATTAAAAAAAGAATCTTAATTTAAAATTAAAAAAAATATAAAGAAATTTTATATTAGATATAAATTATACTTTATTTTAAATTAATTTGCAAAAGAATTTTTTTTATTAAAATATAATTGTTATAGCAATTATATAAAAGCAAAATATATAATAAGTATTAACTTATTTTGTTAGATTAAAGTTAAAAAGACAAGTATTTAATTATTTATATTATATATATTAGATACAATTAAAAGTATACAATTAATTAAGACAAATCAAAGTATTATATACAATATATATTAAGTCTAAGATTTCATTAAACAACTTTAAAAACTTCTTATTATTAATTTGTTCTAATTTATGATTAGTATATATATAATATGCACAATAAAAAACAATCTAATCTTTGTCTTTTTTAATTATAAATATAATAATAGTTTTTGCAATAACTATATTAATTAAATATAAACTTAATATAATTTTAATATAAATAAAAAAATAATTGTACTAACTTTTGTTGTTAACAAAGATAAATTTATTTAAAAAAAAATTAACTATATATAAACTTAGCATAAACGTATTATAAATATAATATAAAATTGCAAATAATATCTTACTCTTTTTTGTTATTAAGATATTAATTAAAACGCAAATATTTATTAAATATAAAATTAATATAATTTTAATATAGTAAATTAACAAATAAAACTTGTTCTTATTTAAATTAAAAAAAGTATTGTAATTCTTTTCTATATATATAATAAATATAAATATAATATATATAAGTTTTAAGCTTTTCTATTAAAATTAATTATTGTATTTGATTTCTTATTATTATAAACAACTTTTTTTTGTTAATTATATATATATTAAATATAAATAAAATATAAATTTTTAAAGATTTTTAAAATTTTAAGCGCATTATTATTATAAGATTTCTTTGCTTCTTTATATTTCTTTAATACTAATATATATTTAATATAAACTAAATCTAAGATATAATTAAATAATTTATTCGAAAATTTAATATCTATAATAAATATATTAATTTGCGCATAGTTTAAATATATACTAAATATAAATTAATATAATAAGATATACAAAAAGAAGTTTTTTAATTAAAGTATTAATATAATACTAAAAGTAAATTAACGTAAACTTAGTATATTTTAAAACTAAGCTAAAAGTATATTTTTTGCAAATGTTTTTTAAATTAAAAAACAAATATTTGAAAAAAAATAACAAATAATAATTAATTAATAATTCTAAAAATTATATTAATACAAATTTAATATTAATCGAATCTATACGTAATTAATATATTATCGAAGTCTTAAATTACAAAATAAGTATTTATATATGTAGTATAAAAACAAGAAAAATAAGAGATAAATCAAATATATAATAAGTATAAAATAAGTTTATTTTGCAATAGAAATATATATTAAAAACAATTGCAAATTCTTAATTATAACAACTATTTTATATAAGCTTAGTATATATTTAATATTAATTTAGCTTATATAATATATTTTATATTGTTAATATATTAATAGACAATTGTATTAATTATATATTTATATTTATACAAAATATAAGTTTAGTTTAAGCAAAATATATAAAAGTTATATTTCGACTTTATAAAATAGTTTGCATTTTGTTATTTTTTAAATTTAATTTAAAGTTTTACAACATTAAATTAATATAAACTAGATATATATTAAGTATAAAAAAGATATTTTTTTTTTTAAAATAACGTATATTTGAAGAAATATTTTCTATATTTAGATTTGCAACTATATATACTTAATATATACGTTGTATATAATTAATTAAGATATTTGCTTATTTGCTTTAATATAATATGTTTTTTAGTAACAATATAACTTAATTTTAATCTTAATTTAATATATATTAAACATAAATAAAACTACAATTATATATATAAATAATTAATAATTAAGAATAATAAAAGTTATTTTATATATTTAATTAATTAATATTATTGTACAATTATATTTGTTAATACTT